>BNJT01000114.1_pt1 | contig 100670 bp, 98 predicted proteins | sample 8540491 | NCBI WGS metagenome assembly BNJT01 (sample SAMD00202455, study PRJDB9452) | human saliva metagenome | host: Homo sapiens | reverse complement strand
CCTGTTGAGCTAAAACGTTCGAACAGAGTCGCATGTTTGAAAGCATGTTGAGACCTTCAATGTAGCCCTTTACATGATGTTTAGGCCCAGACAAGACCATCCAACCAACACGGAAACCAGCAATACGGTGAGATTTAGACAGACCATTCATGCTGACACAGAAAAGATCTGGTGCTAGACTAGCTACCGGTGTATGAACATTGCCATCCATAACCATACGGTCGTAGATTTCATCCGCAAAGATAATTAAGTCATTTTGACGAGCAATTTCGATAATATCAAGCAAAAGTTCTTTAGGATACAAAGCTCCGGTAGGATTATTAGGATTGATCAAGACAATAGCCTTGGTATTAGAGCTAATCTTAGACTTGATATCATCCAGGTCTGGGTACCATTCGGCTTCTTCGTCACAGATATAGTGAACAGCATTTCCTCCAGCCAAGCTGACAGCTGCAGTCCAAAGCGGATAGTCCGGCATTGGAACCAAAACTTCATCGCCATTGTCCAAGAGACCTTGCATGGACATAACAATCAGCTCACTAACCCCATTCCCAAGGTAAATATCGTCAATACCAACATTGGGGAATTTCTTGAGTTGGCAGTACTGCATGATAGCTTTGCGGGCTGAAAAGATACCCTTAGAATCTGAATACCCTTCACTATCACGCGCATTCATAATCAAGTCATGAATAACTTCATCAGGCGCAGTAAAACCAAACTCAGCAGGATTTCCTGTGTTGAGACGAAGGATCTTTTCACCGTTTGCTCGCATACGCATCGCTTCTTCCAAAACTGGACCACGAATGTCATATGCCACATGTTCTAATTTGATTGATTTATTAAATTCTTTCATTTGAATTCCTCTATTCATCAGGCTATTTAATATTATACCACTAGATAGACAAATCGTAAATTTAACGATACGATTCCACGAAAAAAACCTTGCTTAGCGCAAGGCACGACAGAACAAGGTCGATTCACTTTCTTTTACTTGAGAGAAGAATGAAAATACATGAAACCTTAGTAAACTTAAAAGTATTCACATAGCTCTAAGAATCAATAAGAAACCAGTATAGGATGAAACTTGCATGAACCCACGAATCTCTTCCTGGGTCCAGCAAAACGCAAAGAAAAAATAAGTCAACTCAACAACCAACAAAATGATGTCTAGGCTAATCTGAATCACTTATAAAGAATTTCACCCCACCACGGGCTTCTTCCAACGTCCTATCATCAAATATTATACACTAAAATTTTTGCATTTTCAAATAAGTACATATAAAAAGAACTCTTTTTTGAGTTCTTTTTATCTACTATCTTGCAATTTTTGCCAACATTTTTTCGATGTGTTGGATTGATTTTTCACGTCCAAGCAAGTAGATGGTATCTGGCAATTCAGGACCATGCATTTCACCTGAAACGGCGATACGGATTGGCATGAAGAGATTTTTCCCTTTGATACCTGTTTCTTTTTGAACCGCTTTGATTTGTGGGAAGATATTTTCTACTACAAATTCATCATCTGACATGGCTTCAAGTTTTTCCTTAAAGGCTTCAAGTACAGTCGGAACCGTTTCACCAGCCATGACTTCTCGCTCAGCTTCTGTCAATTCTGGGAAGTCTGAGAAGAAAAGGTCTGTCAATGGAACAATTTCGTCCACTGATTTCATTTGTGGTTTGTAGAGTTCCACTAATTTCTCAGCCTTATCAGTCAAACGTCCTGCTTCTTCTAAGAATGGTTTAGCCATCTCAAAGATAGTTGCTAAGTCAGCTCTCTTAATGTAATCGTTGCTCATCCAGTCTAGCTTCTTCTGATCGAAAGCTGCTGGAGATTTGCTGAGGCGGTTTTCATCAAAGAGCTTGATGAGCTCTTCACGAGAGAAGATTTCATCTTCTCCACCAGGATTCCATCCAAGAAGGGCGATAAAGTTAAAGACTGCTTCTGGAAGGTATCCTTTCTTGCGGTAGTCTTCGATAAACTGAAGGGTATTAGTATCACGTTTAGATAACTTCTTACCAGTTTCAGAGTTGATGATAAGTGTCATGTGACCGAACTCTGGAGCTTCCCAACCAAGTGCTTCATAAACCATGAGTTGTTTGGTGTATTAGCAATATGGTCATCCCCACGGATTACGTGAGAGATTTGCATATCGTGGTCATCGATGACAACGGCAAAGTTGTAAGTTGGGTAGCCATCTTTCTTTTGGATAACCCAGTCACCACCGATATTGCCGCCTTCAAACTCGATATCACCTTTGACCATGTCATGCCACTTGTAAATACCAGACTCATTAACTACCAAACGAACAGTCGGGATAATCCCTGCAGCTTCACGTTCTGCAACGTAAGCTGCTTTTTCTTCTTCGCTCATGCCAAGGTATTCGTTAATGTAGCGAGGTGTTTCACCAGCGGCTTCTTGGCGTTCACGTTCTGCTGCTAATTCTTCTTCTGTAACGTAAGATTTGTAGGCTTTTCCTTCAGCTAAGAGTTGATCGATATATTTTTGATAGAGTTCCAAACGCTCAGACTGGCGGTAGTTTTCATGAGTCTCTGGACTTTCATCCCAGTCCATGCCTAACCAACGAAGGTTTTCAAGCTGTGAACGTTCTCCGTCTTCGACATGACGTTTGCGGTCAGTATCTTCGATACGGATGATAAAAGTTCCACCATGGTGGCGTGCATATAAATAGTTAAACAATGCTGTACGGGCATTACCGATGTGTAATAGTCCTGTTGGACTTGGTGCGTAACGCACACGAATATCTTTTGACATATCTTCTCCTATAAAGTCTCTAGGCGTCTGCCTTTTTGCTCTCTATATTATATCACAAGTCTTGCCAGAGTCCAATTTCTCTTTTCAAGAAATAGCAAAAAGAGTGGATTTACCACTCTTTTTAGTCAATTATAGACGAGCATTAAGTTCTTTGCTCAATTCTTCAAATCCTGGTTACCAAGAAGGGCAAACATGTTACGTTTGTATGCTTCAACACCTGGTTGGTCAAATGGGTTGATAGCGTTCAAGTAACCTGAAAGGGCGATAGCCAATTCGAAGAAGTAGATTGTGTAACCAAGAGTGAAGGCATCTTGCTCAGGAAGAGTTACGTACATGTTTGGTACGTCACCATCAGTGTGAGCAAGAAGAACACCGTCAGTCGCTTTTTTGTTTACAAAGTCAACATCTTTTCCTTGAAGGTAACCAAGTCCATCAAGATCTTCTTCCAAAGTAGGGATAATCACGTTCTTACGTGGTTTGTCAACACGGACAACTGTTTCAAACATGATACGAGTTCCTTCTTGGATAAATTGACCCAATGAGTGCAAGTCTGTTGAGAAGTTAGCTGAAGTTGGGTAGATACCTTTTTGGTCTTTCCCTTCTGTTCAAGCACCCCTTGTGGATGCATTTGCTGGAAATTCCCTTGCACTGACTGGCTAGTTTGATTGACTTGCCAATCAACCACTGCGTCATCTATTTTTTCTAATTTAGACCCAGAAGCCTAGACTTTTTGTCCAGGCTCTGAATCAATTTTTTAGACTTTTATTTTTCTAAATTGCTTGATTTGAAATTTTATTATGGTTAAGCAGTTTCAAAAATCTGAATGGTAGAATCTTTATCAATTACTACCGCTTGATCTGCTACAACATGGAGTGTACCAGGAAGGCTCCCCTCTTTTGAACCATCAAAAGAAATCGTGATATGTCCCAGTCCAGTTAAATTTTTTTCTACTACATTTCCTACGGAACTAATCGAATATTCCTGATTATCTACCACCAGCTTGCCACCTTCTAGTATTGAACCTAGCAGATTTTTATTATCAATCTTAAAACAATACTCTGATAAATCTTCCGGTGCTTCTTCTCCAAATAAAATGAGCATATTGGCATCTTGAATCATATTCTGAGCTTCAGACCCTACTTGAATTACTTTAGTTTCAAAAATTTTCTTCATCTGATTTCTATTCATACTTTCTCTAATTTGTCATAAACTTAGGCTTATAGATAAGTTTAACATAATATAGCTACTCTGTTTACATGCGTCTATCAAAGGTCTACTGATAAAGACCAATACTAGCTATCCAAGCAACTAGCACCCGCGGAACACCATTGAGAAAGCGTGAATAAAGTACCGAAGGGACACCAACCTCAACTGTTTCAGCCTTGGCTTCAGATAGGCCGAGTGCTACAGGAATGAAATCACAACCGTTTTGAGTGTTGATAGCAAATAAAGCTGGCAGAGCCATTTGGGGCGGAATAGTCCCTTTTCCGATTTCGACTCCAATTAAAGTTCCAATAATCTGACTAATAACAGCTCCGGGACCTAACAAAGGAGATAGGAATGGTAAGGAACAGATAAAGCCAATTAAAACGAGTCCCCAGATGTTCCCCGCTAGGGGAACCATTAATTTTGCCAGCCAATTTCCAACACCGGATCCTTGAATAACCCCAATCAGCAAGGAAACAAAGGCCATGAAAGGAATTATTGTATTGAGCATTGTTTGGATGGCTTCACGAGCAGCCTGGTTGAAAGTTGCAACGACCTTACCAGCCCCCATCCCAATTCGTGCTACAATACTTGTTTCAGCTTTTTGCTCTGTAATTTTTTTACTAGTATCGTAAGTTGGCTTTTCAGTTACCACAGTTGTCGCTTTTTCGTCTTCATTAGCAGCAGAAATTTGATTAAGGCCAACTGCTGACACATAGATTTCCTCGGTTATATATTGAGCTAGAGGCCCACTTTTCCCTGTAGCAACAATATTTATTGTAGGGATTCCCTTTTTAGGATAAATACCACAGCGAAGAGTACCGCCACAATCCACGATTGCTAAAGCAATTTCCTCATCTGGGATAGAAGTTTTAAACCCATTAACAGCTTCCATACCGGTCAAATCAGCAATTTTATCTACAATATCTGGCTTTTCTCCGCCGCCAGTAATATAGATGAATTTATGCTTAGCTTCACTAGGTGTAATGACCAAAGGTCCTCCGAAACCGCCATTTCCTTTAACAACTTTTATACTCTTATATGACATAATTTCACTCTTTCTATAAATCAAATGTTTTACTCAAGGTAACACCTTGCTGTTTTGCTACATAAGCAGTTGTAAAATCGGTTACCCAACCACCTACAAAGTTCATGACAAGCCCAACAAGCATGTAACGAATGGCTAAGTCCATTTGACTTAAACCTAAAGTTTGAATTCCTGTCGCAATTCCCATCCATACAAATAATTCCCCAGGATTGATATGTGGAAATACACCATTTGAAGTATGGCAAAACTGCATCTGAGCTGCTACAAAACTAGGTTTATAATATTCTGGTAAGAAACGTCCCATACTGATTGCCATCGGATTTCCCAGCATAAAAGCTGAAATGAAAGGTAAAATCATATACCGGCTAACAGGATTTTTGGCAGAAATCTTAGCCAAGGAATTGACCTTCTCTTCTCCCAAGAAAGCGATAAGGGTATTCATTGCAATCAATAGCATCAAGACAAGAGGTACAATATTTGTCATCCAGCTAATAAAGGTTTCTCCACCTAATTGGAAGAGTTTCATAAAACTCTCTGCAAATTCTGTAATGTAATTCATAAGGAACTCCTTTTCTTATTTTTTTTAAATAACTGTTTAATAGATAATTGTAAGTAATCCGCATAAAAGCCGAATCCCAGAAAAGAATCAGAAGAACTTGTCTCTTTCTCAATACCTGCCTCATGCCAAAGATAGACTTTTCTAGCATCTTCTATAGCTGATTGCATCAACTTATTTTCTTTTCTCACAAGAGGATTATACTTGTCAAAATAATGGATGTCTTCTCCAACATAATCGTCCATATTTTGAAAACGCGCTAAGATTGTGACTCCTTGCATTTTGCTAGCTTTAAGAACCCGACCGTTTTCATCAACCGCGAACATGACAATCGTACCGGATTTGATTCTTCCGGATTTTCTGCCAATCGCTACGCGCCCCAGTCTTCGGAGCATCGTATAGGTCTTATTGAAGTCTTTGAGTTGCTGCCAGCCGAGGAACATTTGAAATATATAAGCTGCCATGACAAATACAGCGAAAATTATTAGCGAATTCATTAAAATACTCCTTTGCTCTTAGAAAATGATAGAAACTCTGTCTCTGTTTCTACAGCCCTCAATGCTTCTTTTAGAGAAGGCTCTCCTGCAATTCGAAAAATGTCGTCATACAATTCCAGCAATTCACTCTCCATTTTGCTTTCAATTTCTGAGGGAATGGCGACTAGAAAGATAAATTCAATCCAATCATCTCCTTTTTGATAAGGCTCTTCTAGCTTTCCAAACATTAAAATAGTCTTTGCATAACCCTGGTTAATTGTATGGGGGAAGGCAATTCCTCCACCAAAAATGGTTGATTGTTTTTTCTCCCTATCAATTATCCGATTTCTAAAACCTTCATCAATCATCTGAAGTTTCTCTAACTCTGCAACCATATTTAGCAAGTATTGCTGATAGGTTTTTTGGGGACTCAACCGAAGAAAACGTAAGCTGACTGTTTCTAGATTTTTTTGATGAAAAGCATTGGCCCTCTGCCATTCTTCCTGCAGCCATTGATCATCAAAAAGATGATTAAGTTGAATGACTGGAGATTTAGAATCTTTATATTTTAGAGGAACTGTCGTAAAAATCGCGAAATAGTCCTGATTCAAATCCAGATTAAAATCCTCTTCAGAATACTGAGTAATGTCTACATCATTTCCAAGGATTCGTCTGAGTTGCTGAATAATCATCGCAGCAGTTCCTCTTCCTGTTGTGCAAACTACAGCTATCTGCTTGCGAGAACCATTTACAACCGAGTTTTGCTTTCTTAAAATCATTTCAAAATACAAAGCCAGATATCCGATTTCAGATAATTCCAATTCAGAATCAAAAATTGCAGATAGTTCTTCTCCAGCAATTTTCGCCATTTCAAAAGCAAAAGGATATTGAGTTTGAACCTCGCCATGGAATATATCATTAGCTTGCACATGGAAAATCAGTCGATTGATTAAGGGGCCTAGATGAGACTTGATTTCTTCAAATAATTCTTCATCATCAAAGTTAACCAACATTGTTTCTTTGACTTTCTTGACAATCCCTTGAAAAATGTTTGCAAGCTGTTCAGATTGATAAGACGGCTTGCTTAAAGTGTCAATAAAACGGATATTAAACGGAAAACACAAAAAGTCTATTTCAAACTGACTGAGGGAAATCTTATAAGTCATCTCAATATGATAGATTAATTTTTCAACCAAAGGTGTCTCTGTTAAATCATTCCTATAGTAAGGAATAGGGCAACTCAACACCCTAGATGCATAAATACGCTCCACCATAATTGAAATTGTCTTTCGAAGGAGTTCCTTTGTTTCTTTCGGGATTTTATACTCCTGGAGTAGCGTCTCCAGAAAAGAAGATGTTGCCTCGGTGAGTGTCTTTCCTTCAAAGTAAGGGGCCACTTGGTGAATATAGAGCAAGCGCAAATTCAGCTCGGACCCCAAGACCTCCAGCCCACGGTTGGGCTTTCCTGAAATAGTGATAGAGTAACTCTCTGCCAAAGATTTTACTTGTTTTAAATCCTTATTAAGGGTACTTCTACTAACACCTGCCTCCTCAGCCAAGTCGTCAATAAGAAGAGGGGAGGTTGACTTAATTAAACGTTTTAGTAAATAGGCAATTCTTTTACTGGAAGAATTGAAGTCACTCTCCCGTTTTAAACTACCAGATAAAATCCTTTCCAACTCAGTATAGTCATACACCTCTAACATTAACTTATCATCTTGTGAGATAATCTGGATACTCGGAGCCAAAACATCATTTAATTGTTGGATACTCTTTTGCAAGGTTTGCATACTAATATCCAGCTCTGAGCGCATATCTACCAAGGAATAAGTTGGCTGTGAGACCATTTTTTCTAAAATGTTATACCATCGATTTACTATGGTCAACTCTCTTCCTCACCTTCATTTTTTTAACCGCGAGTTTTCCCTCCGGCAATATTTGTAGTGACTCCAGTTATATAGCTAGAACGGTCTGAAATATAGAATGCTACAAGGTCAGCTACTTCCCGTAATTTACCACTTCGTCCCAAAGGAGTTGTTGAAGTTGAAGCATAACCAGCTCGAATATCTTCTACCGTCTTTCCACGGGTATAAGCAAGAGCTTCTTCATAAGAAAGAGTTCGAAGTCCCGTAGCTTCCATAATTCCTGGAGCAATTCCAACCACACGTACACCATGCTTACCCAGCTCTTTTGCCCATGAACGAGTGTAACTATAGACTGCTGCTTTTGTGGCAGCATAGGCACTTTGTCCTTCAGAACCTTCCAAGCCTGCTTCTGAAGCCATGTTCACAATTACACCTTTTCCATTTTTCACTAAAATACGTCCCACTGCCTGACTAACCAGATACAAACCTTTTTGATTAATCATCGTTACTTTTTCGAACGTCTCATCGTCCAATTCGTAAGGACCTTTAGGATTTTCTGCATCGATTAATAATCTAGGGATATTAATCCCTGCATTATTGACCACTGCATCAATATTGCCAAATCTTTCAACTATTTTGGCAACACCCTCTTCTACTTCAGAGCGAGAAGTTACATCAACTTTTACAAATAATAGATTTGGATGACGCAAATCGTTGTCGCTAAGATCGAAATTCGCTACATTGACACCTAATTCCAGCAATTCTTCAACGATTGCCTTACCGATCCCAGATGACGCGCCAGTCACAAGAACTGTTTTGCCTTTTATGTTTAACCAATCATTCATTTTGATACCTCTCAAATTTTATTTACAAGGCAATTATACAGCGCTTTCATAAAAGAATTAAGACACTCTTTTTTATACTGTTCAAAAAAATAATAAACTAATTATGAGGCTTGTACTAAAAAATCCACAAGAAATGAACTTGTGGATCTCTTTTTATACTCTAAATGAACTCAAGGCATATAAGAATCAAAGGCGTGCATTCAACTCAGCACCCAGCTCTTCAAAGCCTGGTTTTCCAAGAAGGGCAAACATGTTTTTCTTATAAGCCTCAACTCCAGGCTGGTCAAATGGATTGATACCATTCAGGTAGCCAGAAAGAGCAATAGCCAACTCAAAGAAGTAAATAGTGTAGCCCAAAGTGAATTCATCTTGCTCAGGCAGTGTCACAAACATATTTGGAACTCCACCATCAGTGTGTGCTAACAGCACTCCATCTGTAGCTTTTTTATTGACAAAGTCAACATCTTTTCCTTGCAAGTAGCCAAGACCGTCCAAGTCTTCTGCCAATTCAGGAATCAGCACATTTGCGAGGTTTATCTACACGCACAACTGTTTCAAAGAGGATACGGGTACCTTCCTGGATAAATTGTCCCAGAGAGTGCAAGTCTGTTGAGAAGTTGGCTGAAGTTGGGTAAATCCCTTTTTGGTCTTTCCCTTCTGACTCACCAGCCAGTTGCTTCCACCACTCAGAGAAGTATTGTAGAGATGGTTCATAGTTAGCTAGAACTTCTGTCAGATAACCTTTACGGTACAAGATATTGCGTACAACTGCATATTGATATGCTTCATTTTCAGCCAACTTATCAGAAGCATAAGCCTTGCGAGCAGCATTTGCTCCTTCCATTAACTTGCTGATATCAGCCCCTGCAGCTGCGATTGGCAAGAGTCCCACTGCTGTCAATACTGTAAAACGACCACCTACACTATCAGGCACTACAAAAGTATCCCAGCCATTAGCATCTGCTTCAACCTTAACTGCACCTTTAGCGCGGTCTGTAGTTGCATAAATCCGTTTATTTGCTTCTTCCTGACCATACTTCTTAACCAATAGTTCTTTGAAGACACGGAAAGCAATAGCAGGCTCTGTAGTCGTTCCTGACTTAGAAATAACGTTGACAGAGAAATCTTTGTCCGATACATAGTCTACCAAATCAGCCAAATAGCTTGAAGAAATAGAATTTCCAGCATAGAGGATTTGAGGTGCCTTGCGTTCTTCCTTGCTTTGTAGATTTACAAATGAATTATTCAAGAAATCAATAGCTGCACGAGCTCCTAAATAGGAACCACCAATACCGATTACGATCAATACCTCACTATCAGATTGGATTTTAGCAGCAGCCTTTTGAATACGAGCAAATTCATCTTTGTCATATTCTTCAGGCAAGTTCAACCAGCCAGTCATTTCTGCCCCAGGACCTGTACCATTTCGCAGAGCAGAATCTGCAGCAGTCACTTGAGGCTGCATATAATCTAGTTCATGTGGTGCAACAAATTTATCTAATACTTTTGAATAATCAAATTTAATATGTGACATAATATTCCTCCAAAATTTCTTCTCTTCTATCATAACCCTTACCTTAGATTTTTTCAAGTTTTTATACTGAATTTTCCTCAAATTTTATCACAATTTCAAACGTTTGCGTAAAAATCTTGCAAAATTTAAAAAAACTTTGAGGCATCAAATCACGAATAATAAAACGACTAGGATTTCCAGTCGTTATAATTCATTTCAATAAATACTCAAATAATTCTAAGTTGCCATCTTCTTCATTGACCAAGAATTCTGGATGCCACTGGAGACCAATAATACGGTGTTCATCGATAGATTCGATTGCTTCAACAGTTTGATCACGTGGATCCACAGCCGTCACACGGAAATTGGGAGCCAGAGTCTTTAATGCTCTGACGATGAACTGAATTAACCTGACTTTCTTTACCAAATAATTTAGACACTACACTGCCATCCACTGTCTCAATAGAATGTGAAGTTCCCAAAAGGTAGACCTTGCCAATGACCTTCAATATCCTGATTGAGTGTCCCACCAAAGGCAACGTTGACAAGCTGAACACCACGGCAAATGGCTAAGATTGGCTTGTTTCTGACGCAAGGCTTCTTGTAGAAGAGCTAGCTCAAACTCGTCGCGAGTTAGGTTATAGTCGTCGCTATCAATTGTTTTTTCCTCACCATAAAACTGAGGATGAACATTTTGTCCTCCAGTCAAGATGAGTTTATCAATCATTTCTACATAGTCATGGACCACCGACTCATCACCAACCGGAATGACCAAAGGAAGTCCGCCAACCTGACGAATACTCTCAGCAAATTTACAAGAGACTGATGAATGAATATTTTTTCCTTCTGCGTCCACAGGACATAGGTTTGCCGCTACTCCAACAACTGTTCTTGCCATCACTGATTTTCCTTTCCATTTTCCATTGATAATCTTATCTTATCATCCTTGCCCACTCCTGTCTAATATGTATTTTTTAAGTCCGTGATAAAATTTTTTTATCAGAAAAAGTTGCCCAAAATCAGGACAACTTTTTTGCTTATACTCAATGAAAATCAAAGAGCAAACTAGGAAGCTAGCCGCAGGTTGCTCAAAACACAGTTTTGAGGTTGTGGATAGAACTGACGAAGCTAGTAACACATATACGGCAAGGGGACGCTGACGTGGTTTGAAGAGATGTTCGAAGAGTATTATTCAAAGACAAATTGATTGTGATAAAGTTCAGCGTAGAATCCACCAAGTTTGAGTAATTCATGGTGATTTCCTTGTTCGATAACCTCACCATCCTTAAGGACAATAATCTGATCGGCATTGAGAATGGTTTTCAAGCGATGGGCAATCACAAAACTAGTTCTTCCTGCTACAATCGCCTCCATAGCATTTTGAATCTTGCTCTCTGTTACAGTATCCACATTTGATGTTGCCTCATCCAAAATTAAGACCTGGGGATCTGTCATCAGGGTTCGAGCAATGGAAATCAATTGTTTTTGACCCGTTGAAAAGACACTTTGATCATCATTGATAAGCGTATCATACTTATCTGGCAAGCTTTCGATATAATCATGAATGTGTGTAGCCTTAGCTGCTACTTCGACCATTTCCTGACTAGCATCTGGGACACCGAAACGAATATTGTCTCGGATGGTTCCACTGAACAAAACAGAATCCTGTAGGACAATTCCTACCTTGCTTCGCAAACTATCCAAATCAAATTCTCGGATATCTCTGCCATCAAAGCTGATACTACCTGCATCCACATCATAAAAACGATTGATTAAGTTCATGATGGTCGTTTTTCCTGACCCTGTTGGACCAACAACCGCAATCATTTTCCCTTTTGGAGCTGAAATGCTGATATCTTTTCAGAATCGGTTTCCCCTGGAAGGTAGGAGAAGTCTACGTTTATGAATCTCCACACCCTTCTCGCAATTCTGTGAAAACTGGAGCATCTTGAGGACGAATTTCTTCTTCTGCATCAAACATTTCTTGGATACGTTCTGCACCTGTAAAGGCCAGTTGCAAACTTCCCCAGCTCGCCGCTAATTGGATAATGGGTTGGTAATATTGCTGAGAAAACTGGGTAAACATGACAATCAAACCCAGAGCAGTTGCTGTCTCGATGTTCTGATCATTCAGTAAGACAGCTGAACCGACAAAAATAACAATAGCTGTATTGACCAAGCTCATTCCGTTCATGACAGGAAAGAGAATTCCAGAAAACAGTCTGCCCTTAAAGGTTGCTTTACGGACACGCTCGTTTTGCTCAACAAAACCTGCGATCACATCTTCTTGAATGCCTTGAACAATAACGGCTTTTTGACCTGAAATACTCTCATCCATGTAGGCGTTGAGCTTTCCCAACCTCTTTTTGCTGAAGATTGGTATATTTTTCTAGCCAATTTTCAAAATGACAATCAACATGATAACAGCTATCGGAGTGCTAGCAATCGTAATCAAAAGCCAAGGTGACATTTTTTTAGCGAAACATGACAATCAATCAAACCAATATAAAGGGCAATATTTGGTCATAGACAGACACCAAACTTTCGTTGAAAAGCCTGCTAGGATGTTATCCAAATCACTGGTGAAAACGTGAGAGGATATCACCATCTTGATGGCGGTCAAAGAAAGGAAACAGTCAAGCGAGAAAGCTTGCCAAAAAAAGTCCCTTACGCATCTCATTTGTCGATCTCGGCAATGATACGGCTCATCAAAGACCATATAGATTAAAGACTCGACACCACTAGCACAATCAAAAATATAAGCAAGATTGATTAGGAGTCCTACATAGACTTTGCCAAACCATATCAGGATTTCCATCTTTGATAAGCTATAACCAAATTAGCCAGTTCTGTGACTGTTTGACCTGCAAAATACTGGAAAGAGAGCTTGTGCAATCGTTGCAATGATAATCATAGCAATGACAACGATAAAGGATATCTTATAAACTTTAAAATAGTTCCAAAAAAATCGAAATGTCTTCATCCTACTCCTCCTTTCCTTTTTTTGCGTTTCGTAAATCTCTCGATAAACTGCGTTTGTTGCAACCAAGTCAGCGTGTTTCCCTTGCCCAATCAAACAACCTTGATCAAGCACTAAGATTTTATCCGCATGAACAACAGAACTAATTTTCTGAGCGATAATAATAGTAGTTGTTCCCTTCAAAGTCCCTATTAAGAGCTTCTTGTACCAAGCGTTCTGACTTAGCATCAAGGGCAGAGGTTGAATCATCAAAAAAATCAAAGATACGAGGATTGCTGACAATCCCACGCGCAATAGACATTCGTTTGCTTTTTTTGTCCACCAGAAAAAGTTAGTCCCTCGTTCCTCAACCGGACTCTCAAAGGCCAAGTCCATACGGCTGATAAACTCACTAGCCTGGGCAATACGAGCTGCGCGTTCCATTTCTGAAACCGTCGCATCCCCCTTACCTTGTCTGATATTGTCTGCAATAGTTCCGCTAAAGAGAATGGCTCTTTGTAGGACGATAGAAACTGTCTTTACGAAGCGTCCCTTCACTAACTGTCCGAATGTCCTTTCCACCAATCTTGATCGAACCTTGCTGAGGGTCAAATAATCGTGGAATCAACTGAGCCAAGGTTGATTTTCCCTGCACCAGTTGCTCCGACAACCCCAACCATTTCACCAGCTGCGATATCGAAGGATCACATCTTTTTTTCAGGATAGGCTCTTCATCATTTGGGATAGGTAAAGGTCACATTTTCAAAAGCTGAGACTTCCTTCCAATTCTTCATCGTCCACATCCTCAAAGGTCATAGCTGGTTCTGTATCAAGGATTTCACGAATACGACGGAGAGAAATCATGGCACGAGTAACTGAGTTTCCCCTAAGAAATCCAAACCATGACGATGGTAAAGATAATCTGACTCAGGTAGTTTACAAAGGAAGCAATGGAACCAACTACTGATGGATCTGACTCAGCCATACCTGCAACAAAGCCAGATTGAAAGAAAGACTGCCCCGTAAGAAATCATCATCATTACAGGTTGAACGATAGAAAAAGGCGTAGCCGATATAAAGGTTTTCACCCAGTAATTCATCGGATACCTGCGTAAACTTAGCAAACTGGTCTTTTTTTCTCGAACAAAAGATTTAACCACGCGCACACCACGTAAAGATTTTCTTTAGCAATGGCATTGATACGCTCCAGTAAGGTCTGGAATTTTTGCAAAGCGCGGTCCCATCATCCCCATCATAAGACCCTGTCATGGCGACGATCAAAACGACCATAAGAACCAGCACCCACCACAGACGAAGGTAGAGTGACAACGGCTAATATAAAGGAACCAATAAATAAAATCGGTAGTCGAAAGAGGATTTGGAAGGTCATCATAACGACGTTTTGAATCTGATTGATATCGTTGGTCATACGAACAACGAGGTTCCCTGCATTAAACTTCTCAATATTGGCGTATGAAAAAGTTTGAATCTTACGAAAGGCATCTTCACGTAAGTCAGACGAAACTCCTTGAGCAATGTAAGCTGCTAACACTACATTGATTCCACCTGCAACCAGACCGATTAAAGCTACAAGAATCAACCAAAATCCGATAGTATAAATAGCTTCATTATCACCCGTTAGCAGTGCCTCTAAAACCTCCTGCAAATAACGTGGTTGCAAGAGTGAACTCGTTACCATTAGACCTGTCATGACCAAGGAAGCCAGGGCCTGCCATTTATAGGCTTTTATTTTCTGAAACAGCATATTTCCCCCTTATAAGATAGACAAAAGGGGACGACAGTTCTGTCAGTCCCTTCTTATGCTTTTCATGTTGATACTCATTCTAGCAAAAAAAGAATGACTATTGTCAAAGCACTCAGCTCTCAGAAGCTTGTGCAATACACGACATTAGCATTCTATCAATCTTTAAAGAAATTCTTCTAAATTTAGTGCTGAATTTTTATTGTTCTGAACTATCTTGCTCGTCTAGCTTAACTCGTCCAATTTCACGGTAACTACGATCCCCAACAATCTGGACTGAGAACTGACCACCTTCGTACTCAAGAATCGTCACACTACCATTATCAAGGCCATGTGGCTGCATTCCATTGATTAGATACACGATAGTTCCAATTGTCATTCCATGGCTTACGACAAGGGCATTGCCCACCACCTTGTTCCTCCATTTCCTTGGCAATGGCTTCAAAACCTTCACGGATACGACCACTTAGCTTTTCTCCCAACCTTCAGCCCAACCTGCTGTGTCTACTTCTACCAGACCTTCAGCTAGCTCCGCATAGGACAAACGATGCACATGGTCGACATTTGAAAAGATACGTGGAATGATGCCCATAAAAGAGGTCCCCATCATAGGCACCATCAAAAGCTACCAAAAGCACCATTCACGGATTCGCTTATCCATTCGATAAGGGAATTTGTCCGGTTAACCCTAGTTCCTCAAGGATAATTCCCATAGTTTGGATGGTACGTCCTGAGTCACTCGAGTAAGCACGCTCAAACTTTAAGCCTGACTCACGCAAACCAATTCCCAGTTCGTGAATACCTCGCTCACCTTCAGCTGTTAAAGGAGTATCACTCCAGCCTTGAGCACGCCCAATCGTATTAAACATTGTTTTCCCATGACGCACTAGATACAATTTTACACTTGCCATTTCTCGTCCTCCATATGTATCTATTATAGCATGATTTTAGACAAAATCCTTGAGCCAAGTCACTACTTTCAGGTCTGTCACCCTTCACTGCTATTGATATGTTTCCCGTTTGAACGAAAACTTTTTGGAAAAAGCCCTAACAATCAGCTTTTTTTTAGACTCTTGAACTGCCCTTTCATTCACTTGAGGGAGCTTTTCTCCTCATTTCCTTCTCTGGTAACTTGATTTTTCTGGGTTCTTTTTCCTTATCTAGAGCTTTTATCAGCCTGTTCTTCACCTTTTTCAAAGTTGAGCAAGATGAAATTCAAAACTGATGTTTATCCTGTATTCAATAGTCGTTATGATAGAATCTTTTCGTCATTATCTTTGATAAGTCGACTTTCCCTAGATTAAAAATGACTGTTCTCCACTTTTTTTCAGAAGAAGCCTTTTTTTCATAGGTTCTCTTAGCCATAGCAAAATGCAACTAAAGTTTTTTTCTTTATTTAAGACATAAGTCTGATGATGTGCTACTTGTCGATTTGAGATAAAACTGCAACAAAGAGACTAAAAGATTCCCAGCAATAGTAATAGCGTATAGGAGAACTCCTGCTCTTAACTTTTTTTCTTTTTCCACACGATAGATAAATTCCCTCTCTAGTCCCTTTTTCAAACTGAAAAGTGAAAATGTACAACTCTGTCCCTTCTTGTTGAATACGAGCTGATTTTTAGACCGTAAACCATGGGTTGATAACCACGTCCCACTAGCATCTGTTTTTCCGGAAAATCATTTGACTTTTGACTTGCCCATGGAAATGGGTCTTTGCCATCCTGTTTGAGATAAAGCCTATCATTCTCCACTTTTTTTCAAAATTGAGCTCTGATTCATCTCTGCTTCCAGCTGATCCACAAACAAGAGCCAATCCTTTTTGCTCACTTCTTTCTGCTGATAGCGGACTTCCGACACCAAAGAGCTGACTCATCGATTGAAAATAGAGCAAAGCTCCCACTAATGACGACTGAGGGCGATCATGATTCTAAAAGTGTAAAAGCTCGTGACTCTACCTTGTCCTGAATCGTCCAGTAACTTTCTCAGTTCCATGGTAGACCTCCAAACCTCGCTCACTCGAAAGAACATGAACTAGTAATGCCATTGACAGTCAGAGTGCTCTGTTTGTCCAGTTTGCAAAGCCATACGAGCCACTCGTAAGACCTCCTCCTGTTTTTGCAAGATTTCTGCTTCTCATCCGTCGACTTTTCTTGGATTTGACCCCAAGCAAGAGAGTGGCTATACTGACAAAGATAGCTAATGAAATAATTGCCTCTAATAGAATAACTGCCTTAATTTTTTGCTTCTTGAATACGTTTAATTTTTCCATTTCCTAGATATAGCTGGTAGCGAACTACTTCTTTCCTTGTTTGAAACCTGATGCTGGCTAGAGAAGAATTCCCTCCAGCCTTATCAAAATTTATTGACTGATGTGACTGAAGCTGAATACTGTTAGGAATCGCTAACTTTTGATATCCATTACTAATGCTTCTGTCATGAAAATCCAAACTAATCTTCTTTTGTCCAGCTAGGCTTAACTGCTGTGTTTCTCGGTAAAATTCTTCAAATTCCATAAAGAATATTTGCTCCTCTACAGCTGCAAATGTTGATTGGACAGAACTTGACAAACCCAAAGCCAAGAGACTAACAAGACCTAACACCAAGAGGCTCTCTAACATGGTAAAGGCCCTAATCTGCAACTGTTTGAGCTTTATTTTGCTTAACATGATACTCTTTATAAGCCTTGACTTGTTCTGCTGTAATACGACCATCAGCCTCGAGTTTACTCAAACTAGCTTCCTCATTCTTATCCAGACTATACAGCTCCGCTTGACTTTCTACCACCTTGACGACAGCTGCTTTCCCTTTGTCATTGACTGCATCCTTTTTGCTTAGTCAGATTTGGCACAAAACAGCAAGAGTAGGACACTAATGATCAGCAAGACCATCAACATTTCTACCAGTGTAAAAGCTTTTTGCTTTCGTTTCTTTTTAATTTCATCATCAGTTTTTTTCATCTTTAAAAAAATGAACCTCCATATTTTTGATACATTGGCAGCAACATGGCTGCGTACAATAAAAACGATTAGCAGGGCTACAAAAGATAAAGACCAGTGGTTGAACTAGGTTCATGGTTCGATTGACTCGAGTAAAGAAGGATTCCCAAGTTTTTTTCCGCATAGATTTCCAGTTCACTTCCCTAACTTGGATTTAACCTCTCCATATTCAATGATTAATCCCAACTCCTTCTAAAGAAAGGGATAGGTCTAGAACAACCATAGAAAAATTCCTGCCCATTTTGTAAAGATTGATCTAAAGTCGTGATCCAATTTCTCTAAACAGAGGGATCTGCCTTGCTCCTGCATCATCTGGAAAATCTGTGCCAACTCTAAAGCCTTGTGCAATCATATTTCCCCATTCTCGAGCATAATAGGCAGTTAGATAATCTTGAACAAACACTTCCTAGAAAAGGGGATTCTAGACAGATAGAGAAAAAGACTTGTATCTTCTATCGATTTTCTGTAGAAAAATCAAACCCTAGTTAAAGATAGTAGACCTCACGCTAGAAAGTCAAGCCCAAGAAAATAGCTGTGGTAGGTTACTGATCACTAGAGGTAGCTATGTTACTACTATCCAGTTGGGGTAAGAGATAATTCCGCAAATCCTAGCATGATTAAACAGTAAGAAAGCTAGCAAAAATCACTGGGTAGGTCGCAACTTCAATTAGCTTTCTTCTTGACCTTAGCAAGATTATCCAGATATTCTTCAATCTTTCCCCTAAACTCAGATGGAGATTTCCATGAACTTCAGCCAAATGAAAGTTGAGTGACAATCGAACTCGAAAAAAACCTAAGATTTTCCCATCATTTCCGAGAAAGATTTTCCTTTCGATAGTCCCTAGATGCATCTGAGAAACATATTCTTTTCTCCAACAAATAGACTTCTATCTAAGAAAGGAAATAATTTCAACCAAGTGAAAACCACTCGAAAAACAAATTGTTGAAAGAGAGTGATGATCTTTCTTTCTGCTTTACTGGTAGCTAATCTTTTCTCGGTTTCAGCTTGAAGGGCAGTGATATGTCCATCTTTAAAAAGCTGATCAATTTGCTGATTCCACTTGCTCTGCCCGATGTTCTTGAATAATTTTTGGTTTGCAAAATCAATAATTCCTCCTCCCCCGATTAGTCTCTGGTAACAAACACCTTGTAAAACGACTGCCAGTTCATCTTCACTGACACCCTAAAGTTCTAAAGAGACGCTCATAGACCCCACGGATACTCTTTGGCATGTATGGTCGAAAAATACTGTAGCACCCGTCAAACTAGCTCTAACAACTGCTCGTGCCGTCTCACTATCCCTGAATTTCTCCAATGATTAAAGAGATCTGGACGATGACGCAAAGGATAGTTTTGATCAGAGTTTTTCATAGCTCAGTCCAATAACTTCATTGAGTTGTAATTGCAGCATCTCTTCTTGCTTTAATCTCGACTGGGATCCTCAATGGACATGACTTGTTGTCCCTTTAAACAAATGACTTAGCTAATTCATGCATTAGAGTCGTTTTTACCACTACCTACAGGTCCTGCAAAAAGATAAAGACCTCGTTGCCTAAAGCCCTTTCTCCAGTTCTTCTAAAGTCTTTGAAACCAGAAGCGCAACTCTTGTTCTTCATCGTGCAAAGAGGCGAATAACTAAACTCTCATGACCTCGATAATCCCCAACCGTCGATAGAGCGTAGAGAAGAAACCTTTGCCATCATGTTGATAATCGCAGGACCCCAAGCTGACTACGACGCTTTCTCCAACATTCATACCCGCAATACTTTAAAAGTGACTAATAACAGCACCTAGCTTTATCAAAGTCATAACGAATCAATCATAACGCCTCTTTATCACCAATTCGCATATGTACCTCATAGACATCTATCCTTTGGGAATGAAAATAGATATCCTGAGCTCCCTCTTTTCTTTGCCAAAGAGTAATCAAATCTTGTGCAAGTGTCTTGTACCATATCTTCCCTCCTCATTCTTATTATTCGAAGAAAAATATAAAAAAAGAACAACTTATTCAAAAAGTTGTTCATCCTTTTTTTCACATATGACAAGCTACGGTGAGCTCTCAAGACCCAGTCTGTTTTTTTCATAACCCAGGTCTAAATTTTTTTCATCTGGAATAACTTGACCCATCTTCCAGTACAAGACCAAGGAATGATATTGCTGCAGAAATTCATCACAGTCCTCACACCAACGTTTATCCTCTGGATTCCCAAAAATATGGTCATTAAGTCCCCTCGACTTTTATATAGTGGAATTTTCTTTTCCAGTTCAAACCAGCAAGATTTATAATACTTCAAGGCATCATAGTAATTTTCAAATTTTTTACTACTAATGACGTCTTCTTCCCATCCTTCTATGAACCACCAAGGTTCAAAATCCCCGTACATTTCTATAACTCGATACATAGTTTCATTTCCTTTGTATCGTATATTATAGCGAAATTTTATGAACAATGAAAGAAATTTGCTTATTTTCACGAATAGTCTGACATTTCCATAATAAAAAAACAGACATGTATTTAAACGTAAAAAATGTTAAAGGATTCTCTCTTTTCTTTAAAAAATAAAAACAGAAACTGTAAACCAGTTTCTGCTTATTCTTATGCTTGATAACGTTTTTTACCATCAAGGTAGGTTGCCACCAATTCCAAATCTTTATCGAGAACAATGAAGTCAGCATCATAGCCTTCTCGAATTTGTCCACATACATCATCGATATTTACTGACTTAGCTGGATTAAGGCTGGCCATCATAACAGCTTCATGTGGATTAGCAATTCCCCATTCAACTACATTCTTCAAACCATCTTTCAACTTAAGAATAGAGCCTGCCAAGTTCCCAGTAGATTTGAGACGTGCAGTACCATTTGCAACCACAACTGGGAATTCTCCTAGCATGTAGTCACCATCTTGCAAACCACCCGCTGTCATACAGTCAGTAATAAGAGCAATATTTTCAGTACCTTTTTGTTTAAGTAGGATGTCACAGGCTTTAGGATCAACGTGATGCCCATCGCAGATCAACTCTGCGTAAGTATGGGGCAATTCATACATAGCACCAACCATACCAAGCTCACGATGAGTTAACCCACGCATACCATTATAAGCATGAACCCAAACACTTGCTCCAGCATCAACAGCTTTTTTTAGCTTCATCAAATGTCGCATTCGAATGACCGAGAGCAACGGTAACACCTTCACCCAGTAATAGTACGAACAAAGTCTTCTACACCTTCACGTTCTGGAGCAAGAGCAATCTTTATTTAAGAAGACCATTAGCAGCCTTTCTGCCAAGCACGAAACTCATCCATTCGAGGATCCTTTCATGTAAAGCTGGATTTTGAGCTCCCTTTATACTTTTCAGTAAAATAAGGACCTTCAAAATAAATACCACGAATCTTAGCTCCACTAGCCTCTTGGTAACGTTCCCCAATATTTTCAGTCACCGCAAGTAATTGCTCGTAAGAAGAAGTAAGTGTAGTTGGTAAAAAACTCGTAACACCAGTACTAAGGAGGCCCTCACTCATCGTATGCAGTGTTCCTTCAATATTATTATCCATAACATCAACACCACCAAATCCGTGAATATGAGTATCTACAAGACCCGGAGCAACACTGTATCCAGTATAATCAATAACTTCGACACCATCAGGTAACTCTTCAACATGTTTACCAAACTTTCCATCAATAAGCTCCAAATAGCCACCACGGCGAATACCATGTGGATAGAAGAATTGATCAGCTTTAATATACTTTGGCATAATACTAACCCCCTTTTAAAATTATACTTCATTTATTATGTCAATTACATTATAAACCTTTCTATAGAATTTGTAAATGGTCTAGACCTATTTGAAGTGAAAAATTTATAAAGAAAAGACAAGGTTGTACCTTGTCTTTAATACTATACCGGCGGCCGGGGTCGAACCGGCACGTCCTTGCGGACACTGGATTTTGAGTCCAGCGCGTCTGCCAATTCCGCCACGCCGGCAAAGTATAACTGGGGTAGCTGGATTCGAACCAACGCATGAGGGAGTCAAAGTCCCTTGCCTTACCGCTTGGCTATACCCCAATAATATAAATAGGCGAGTGAGGGGAATCGAACCCCCGAATGTCAGAGCCACAATCTGATGTGTTAACCACTTCACCACACCCGCCATAATTTAAGAAACACGGGCAGTAGGAATTGAACCCACACTGAAGGTTTTGGAGACCTTAGTTCTACCTTTAAACTATGCCCGTTACTATGGAAGGGGAGGGATTCGAACCCCCGAACCCGAAGGAGCGGATTTACAGTCCGCCGCGTTTAGCCTCTTCGCTACCCTTCCTTAATAATATAAATGGCGCGAGACGGAATCGAACCGCCGACACATGGAGCTTCAATCCATTGCTCTACCAACTGAGCTACCGAGCCAAATATTGCGGGAGCAGGATTTGAACCTACGACCTTCGGGTTATGAGCCCGACGAGCTACCGAGCTGCTCCATCCCGCGTTAATAAAAAATAAAGGAGGATGTGGGATTCGAACCCACGCACGCTTTTACACGCCTGACGGTTTTCAAGACCGTTCCCTTCAGCCGGACTTGGGTAATCCTCCAACTAATAGTCCGTACGGGATTCGAACCCGTGTTACCGCCGTGAAAAGGCGGTGTCTTAACCCCTTGACCAACGGACCATATTCTTAAAATGGGCACGAGTGGACTCGAACCACCGACCTCACGCTTATCAGGCGTGCGCTCTAACCACCTGAGCTACGCGCCCAAGTTAAAAAACTTGGTAATGAACAAAGTTCAAAGCGGGTGACGAGAATCGAACTCGCGACAACAGCTTGGAAGGCTGTAGTTTTACCACTAAACTACACCCGCTAAAATGGGAGTTAACGGGATCGAACCGCTGACCCTCTGCTTGTAAGGCAGATGCTCTCCCAGCTGAGCTAAACTCCCTAGAGCTAAGCGACTTCCATATCTCACAGGGGGCAACCCCCAACTACTTCCGGCGTTCTAGGGCTTAACTGCTGTGTTCGGCATGGGAACAGGTGTATCTCCTAGGCTATCGTCACTTAACTTTGAGTCATACATACTCAAAATTGAATATCTTTCAAATTTCAAGAAAACCTTCGCTTTCATATTCTCAGTTACTTTGGATAAGTCCTCGAGCTATTAGTATTAGTCCGCTACATGTGTCGCCACACTTCCACTTCTAACCTATCTACCTGATCATCTCTCAGGGACTCTTACTGATATAAAAATCATGGGAAATCTCATCTTGAGGTGGGTTTCACACTTAGATGCTTTCAGCGTTTATCCCTTCCCTACATAGCTACCCAGCGATGCCTTTGGCAAGACAACTGGTACACCAGCGGTAAGTCCACTCTGGTCCTCTCGTACTAGGAGCAGATCCTCTCAAATTTCCTACGCCCGCGACGGATAGGGGACCGAACTGTCTCACGACGTTCTGAACCCAGCTCGCGTGCCGCTTTAATGGGCGAACAGCCCAACCCTTGGGACCGACTACAGCCCCAGGATGCGACGAGCCGACATCGAGGTGCCAAACCTCCCCGTCGATGTGAACTCTTGGGGGAGATAAGCCTGTTATCCCCAGGGTAGCTTTTATCCGTTGAGCGATGGCCCTTCCATACGGAACCACCGGATCACTAAGCCCGACTTTTCGTCCCTGCTCGAGTTGTAGCTCTCGCAGTCAAGCTCCCTTATACCTTTACACTCTGCGAATGATTTCCAACCATTCTGAGGGGAACCTTTGGGCGCCTCCGTTACCTTTTTAGGAGGCGACCGCCCCAGTCAAACTGCCCGTCAGACACTGTCTCCGATAGGGATCACCTATCCGGGTTAGAGTGGCCATAACACAAGGGTAGTATCCCAACAACGTCTCCTTCGAAACTGGCGTCCCGATCTCGTAGACTCCTACCTATCCTGTACATGTGGTACAGACACTCAATATCAAACTGCAGTAAAGCTCCATGGGGTCTTTCCGTCCTGTCGCGGGTAACCTGCATCTTCACAGGTACTAAAATTTCACCGAGTCTCTCGTTGAGACAGTGCCCAAATCATTACGCCTTTCGTGCGGGTCGGAACTTACCCGACAAGGAATTTCGCTACCTTAGGACCGTTATAGTTACGGCCGCCGTTTACTGGGGCTTCAATTCATACCTTCGCTTGCGCTAAGCACTCCTCTTAACCTTCCAGCACCGGGCAGGCGTCACCCCCTATACATCATCTTACGATTTAGCAGAGAGCTGTGTTTTTGATAAACAGTTGCTTGGGCCTATTCACTGCGGCTGACGTAAAGTCAGCACCCCTTCTCCCGAAGTTACGGGGTCATTTTGCCGAGTTCCTTAACGAGAGTTCTCTCGATCACCTGAGGCTACTCGCCTCGACTACCTGTGTCGGTTTGCGGTACGGGTAGAGTATGTTAAACGCTAGAAGCTTTTCTTGGCAGTGTGACGTCACTAACTTCGCTACTAAACTTCGCTCCCCATCACAGCTCAATGTTATAGAACTAAGCATTTAACTCAATTCACACCTCACTGCTTAGACAGACTCTTCCAATCGTCTGCTTTAGTTAGCCTACTGCGTCCCTCCATCACTACATACTCTAGTACAGGAATATCAACCTGTTGTCCATCGGATACACCTTTCGGTCTCTCCTTAGGTCCCGACTAACCCAGGGCGGACGAGCCTTCCCCTGGAAACCTTAGTCTTACGGTGGACAGGATTCTCACCTGTCTTTCGCTACTCATACCGGCATTCTCACTTCTATGCGTTCCAGCACTCCTCACGGTATACCTTCTTCACACATAGAACGCTCTCCTACCATACCTATAAAGGTATCCACAGCTTCGGTAAATTGTTTTAGCCCCGGTACATTTTCGGCGCAGGGTCACTCGACTAGTGAGCTATTACGCACTCTTTGAATGAATAGCTGCTTCTAAGCTAACATCCTAGTTGTCTGTGCAACCCCACATCCTTTTCCACTTAACAATTATTTTGGGACCTTAGCTGGTGGTCTGGGCTGTTTCCCTTTCGACTACGGATCTTAGCACTCGCAGTCTGACTGCCGACCATAATTCATTGGCATTCGGAGTTTATCTGAGATTGGTAATCCGGGATGGACCCCTCACCCAAACAGTGCTCTACCTCCAAGAATCTCTAATGTCGACGCTAGCCCTAAAGCTATTTCGGAGAGAACCAGCTATCTCCAAGTTCGTTTGGAATTTCTCCGCTACCCACAAGTCATCCAAGCACTTTTCAACGTGCCCTGGTTCGGTCCTCCAGTGCGTCTTACCGCACCTTCAACCTGCTCATGGGTAGGTCACATGGTTTCGGGTCTACGACATAATACTAAAGCGCCCTATTCAGACTCGGTTTCCCTACGGCTCCGTCTCTTCAACTTAACCTCGCATCATATCGTAACTCGCCGGTTCATTCTACAAAAGGCACGCTCTCACCCATTAACGGGCTCGAACTTGTTGTAGGCACACGGTTTCAGGTTCTATTTCACTCCCCTCCCGGGGTGCTTTTCACCTTTCCCTCACGGTACTGGTTCACTATCGGTCACTAGGGAGTATTTAGGGTTGGGAGATGGTCCTCCCAGATTCCGACGAGATTTCACGTGTCTCGCCGTACTCAGGATACTGCTAGGTACAAAGACTATTTTAAATACGAGGCTATCACTCTCTTTGGCTGATCTTCCCAAATCATTCTTCTATAGTCTTTGAGTCCACTTTGCAGTCCTACAACCCCGAAGAGTAAACTCTTCGGTTTGCCCTCCTGCCGTTTCGCTCGCCGCTACTAAGGCAATCGCTTTTGCTTTCTCTTCCTGCAGCTACTTAGATGTTTCAGTTCACTGCGTCTTCCTCCTCATATCCTTAACAGATATGGGTAACAGGCAGTACCTGTTGGGTTCCCCCATTCGGAAATCCCTGGATCATCGCTTACTTACAGCTACCCAAGGCATATCGTCGTTTGTCACGTCCTTCTTCGGCTCCTAGTGCCAAGGCATCCACCGTGCGCCCTTATTAACTTAACCTTATTTTTGACCTTTCAGTCATAAACTCTTTATTAATACTACAGCGTTTTCGGTTTATTTTCTTGTTACTATTTGATATAGATATTCAATTTTCAATGTGCATGACTTGGTGATCTCTCACCAATGGAGCCTAGCGGGATCGAACCGCTGACCTCCTGCGTGCAAAGCAGGCGCTCTCCCAGCTGAGCTAAGGCCCCACAAGACCTCTCAAGACTAAACAAGACCAATGTGCATTCCTTATCCTTAGAAAGGAGGTGATCCAGCCGCACCTTCCGATACGGCTACCTTGTTACGACTTCACCCCAATCATCTATCCCACCTTAGGCGGCTGGCTCCAAATGGTTACCTCACCGACTTCGGGTGTTACAAACTCTCGTGGTGTGACGGGCGGTGTGTACAAGGCCCGGGAACGTATTCACCGCGGCGTGCTGATCCGCGATTACTAGCGATTCCGACTTCATGTAGGCGAGTTGCAGCCTACAATCCGAACTGAGATTGGCTTTAAGAGATTAGCTTGCCGTCACCGGCTTGCGACTCGTTGTACCAACCATTGTAGCACGTGTGTAGCCCAGGTCATAAGGGGCATGATGATTTGACGTCATCCCCACCTTCCTCCGGTTTATTACCGGCAGTCTCGCTAGAGTGCCCAACTGAAATGATGGCAACTAACAATAGGGGTTGCGCTCGTTGCGGGACTTAACCCAACATCTCACGACACGAGCTGACGACAACCATGCACCACCTGTCACCTCTGTCCCGAAGGAAAAACTCTATCTCTAGAGCGGTCAGAGGGATGTCAAGACCTGGTAAGGTTCTTCGCGTTGCTTCGAATTAAACCACATGCTCCACCGCTTGTGCGGTACCCTCGTCAATTCCTTTTGAGTTTCAACCTTGCGGTCGTACTCCCCAGGGCGGAGTGCTTAATGCGTTAGCTACGGCACTAAACCCCGGAAAGGGTCTAACACCTAGCACTCATCGTTTACGGCGTGGACTACCAGGGTATCTAATCCTGTTTGCTCCCCACGCTTTCGAGCCTCAGCGTCAGTTACAAGCCAGAGAGCCGCTTTTCGCCACCGGTGTTCCTCCATATATCTACGCATTTCACCGCTACACATGGAATTCCACTCTCCCTCTTGCACTCAAGTTAAACAGTTTCCAAAGCGTACTATGGTTAAGCCACAGCCTTTAACTTCAGACTTATCTAACCGCCTGCGCTCGCTTTACGCCCAATAAATCCGGACAACGCTCGGGACCTACGTATTACCGCGGCTGCTGGCACGTAGTTAGCCGTCCCTTTCTGGTAAGATACCGTCACAGTGTGAACTTTCCACTCTCACACTCGTTCTTCTCTTACAACAGAGCTTTACGATCCGAAAACCTTCTTCACTCACGCGGCGTTGCTCGGTCAGACTTCCGTCCATTGCCGAAGATTCCCTACTGCTGCCTCCCGTAGGAGTCTGGGCCGTGTCTCAGTCCCAGTGTGGCCGATCACCCTCTCAGGTCGGCTATGTATCGTCGCCTTGGTGAGCCGTTACCCCACCAACTAGCTAATACAACGCAGGTCCATCTGGTAGTGGTGCAGTTGCACCTTTTAATTGACTATCATGCAATAATCAATATTATGCGGTATTAGCTATCGTTTCCAATAGTTATCCCCCGCTACCAGGCAGGTTACCTACGCGTTACTCACCCGTTCGCAACTCATCCAGAGAAGCAAGCTCCTCCTTCAGCGTTCTACTTGCATGTATTAGGCACGCCGCCAGCGTTCGTCCTGAGCCAGGATCAAACTCTCATTAAAAGTTTGAGTTCTCACTCATTTCTGTCACTGACAGATTTATTGTTTTTTTCATTGTTCAGTACTACAACTGTATGTTGTAGTGCCCTGCACATTGGTTCGTCTTGTTCAGTTTTCAAAGGTCTTTGTCTCTCACTTCTCTCATGAGCGACAACTATATTAGTATATCACAGCCAGTTATTCCTGTCAATAGATTTTCAAAACTTTTTTCAAAATTTTTATCTTGACTCTAATATACTATAGTCCGTACGGGATTCGAACCCGTGTTACCGCCGTGAAAAGGCGGTGTCTTAACCCCTTGACCAACGGACCATCCCCAGTCTGTCCTTTTTTTGACTCTTTCCTATTATACCGACTTTTTCTCCACTTTGTCAAGAACTTTGAGTTAATTTTTTTCATGTTTTTTTAATTTTTTTACAAAGCAAAAAGCCCACTGTTGTAGGCTTTCTGTAAGATATTTCTTAAAATTAAAGCATTTTGTTGTAGAATTCAACGACAAGGGCTTCGTTGATTTCTGGGTTGATTTCATCACGTTCTGGCAAACGAGTCAATGAACCTTCCAATTTTTCAGCGTCGAATGATACGAATGCTGGGCGTCCAAGAGTAGCTTCAACCGCTTCAAGGATAGCTGGAACTTTCAATGATTTTTCGCGAACTGAGATAACTTGACCTGGAGTTACACGGTATGATGGGATATCAACACGTTTTCCGTCAACAAGGATGTGACCGTGGTTTACGAATTGACGAGCTTGACGACGTGTAGTCGCAAGACCAAGACGGTAAACAACGTTATCCAAACGACGTTCCAAAAGAAGCATGAAGTTAAAACCAAGGATTCCTTCTTTGATTTTAGTAGCTTGTACGAACAAGTTACGGAATTGTTTTTTTCACCTACTCCGTAAGTGAAACGAAGTTTTTGTTTTTCAGCCAATTGCAAACCGTATTCTGACAATTTAGAACGGTTGTTTGGTCCGTGTTGTCCTGGTACGTAGTTACGACGTGCCAATTCTTTACCTGTACCTGTAAGTGAAAGGCCAAGGCGACGAGCTTGTTTCCAAGATGGTCCTGTATAACGTGACATGTGTATGTCCTCCTAATATAAATATAATTTCGGCGGAAATAGTCACTTAGAAAGCCCTGATTCGTGCAGATGCCCTTCGCCTAAACAGCCAAGGTTACTTGTTATAAGACACCTGTTGACGAGCTTCATGCTTTCCTGCTGCTATTTCACACAAAGGCTATTGTACCATGAAATACTACATTTGTAAAGAGAATTTTTTTAGTTTTATTTCAAATTAAGATGAAATGTAAACGTACTTCCTATTCCGTACTGGCTTTCTGCTATTATTTCACCACCTTGTTGATGAGCTAGTTCTCGCGCAATTGCAAGCCCTAATCCATGACCACCTGTCTTCATATTACGTGATGTTTCTACACGATACAGTCGGTTAAAAATTTTTTCCAAATCTTCAGGAAGAATACCTTGACCCTCGTCTTTCACACTGATTATGAGCTCTTCTTCTGTTAATTGAGCAAGAACTTCAATCCTAGTTCCAGGTTCTGAATATTTAAATGCATTGTTTAACAAATTGACTAGAATACGAGAGAGTTTGTTGTAATGACTCTTGATTTTCGCAGATTCAGGCTTTACTTGAATGTAGACATCTCGCTCCTCTTGCTCAATCTGAAGTTGAAATTCACTCATCGACTCAATCAACAACTGATCTAAAAACACATCTTCGACTTCTTCGTCAGCTATATTTTGAGGCTGAGCGTTAAGAGTCAAAACATCCAATTCCTCGACTAGCTTGTTTAAACGCTCGGTTTGGCGACCAATCGTGGTTAAGTAATGGAGTCGTTCCTCTTCCTTGATTACTCCATCTAGAATGCCTTCCACAGTAACCTGAATGGAGGTAATGGGAGTTTTAATATCGTGAGAGAGCTGAGCAATCATCATTCTCTTTTCTTGCTCACTCTCATCAAGTGATTGAAAGGTATCTTGTAAATTGCGGGACATGTCATTAAAAGCCTGGCCTAACTCTTGAAATTCCATCGGCCCTTTGGTTTCAATTTCTGTGCTGAAATCTTTTCCAGCTATATTCTGAGCTTGTTTTTTCAAATGTTTCAGAGAAGAAAAAACAGGTGACAAAAGAAAGATGCTCACTGCAGCGCCAATGAAACTAGCAATCAAGGTCATTCCAACTAGAAAGTAAACTTCACTTTTCTCAATCAACATTCGTTGGACTGCCCAGAAAACGACCAAAATCGTTAGTAGAGTCGAAACTAGATAGCCCACTAAAATATAGCTTCTTAATTTCATTTTTTACCTCTCGGTCTTTCCATCTTATAGCCCAATCCCCAAACAGTTTTGATAGCAGGAGTGTTTAAATTTGTATACTTACTCAACTCTTGTCTCAAAGCATGAATATGAACATTGAGTGTATTGGTATCATCCACATAGTCCTCTTGCCATACCTTTTCGTAAAGTTCAGTCTTTGAAAAAACTCTCTCAGGATTGCTAGCTAATATCCATAGAAGTTCAAAAGATTTCACTGTCAATTCCAAAGGCTGTTCCCCAATGCGAACCTCATGAGTCACATGGTTGATCACTAAGTCACCAAACTCAATCTGCTCGATCTCTCCGCCACGACTAAGGCGGCGCAAGATATTATTCACTCTCAAAACCAGTTCCCGTGGGCTAAACGGTTTAGCTATAAAATCATCCGCCCCCAAACTTAATCCATAAATCTTATCCTGTTCGCTTGTCTTAGCAGTTGTAAAGAGAAAGGGTTGATCAGGAGCAATATACTGAACTTCGCTGATAAAATCATAACCGTCCATATTAGGCATCATGATATCTGTGATAATGAGATCGATAGATTTTTTTCTAAAAAGTTCTAATCCTTCCTTACCGTCATGGGCAACTAAAACATCGTAACCTGCTTGTAAAAGATAGCGATTTTGAATATCTAAAATATCTATCTCATCATCAACCAACAAAATTGTCTTTTTCATCTGACACTCCTTTGACAAAAACAGTGTTATACTTGCTTTAGTATAACACTATTTTCCGTAATGTTTAAATGATTTGAACCTTAATCTTCTCTTTTGATTTTCCAACCCAAAAATCCAACAACCCCTGCCAAGGCTAGGCCAAGGATTCCAAGTCCAGCTGTAGCTGTTTGAGCTTCACCAGTATTTGGTAGCATCGCTTTATCATCTTTTTTCATATTAGCCATTGGGCTAGAAGCTGGTTGATCTACTTTCATATCTGACATATGGTGATTTGTACCCATCATACCCTCAGTCGTACCTGTAGAGCCTGTTTCAGAAGACTTCGTATTCATCTGACCTTGTTGAGATGGTATTGTCGACATTTCTTTTCCACGAAGTCGAATCGTTACTTGACGAGTAGCAATCAGATTGGTCAAATCAGGTTTGCCGTCTTTAGCGCCATAGACTTTAACAGTAGCTAAATATGTATGGGTTCCGTTAGCTCGAAGTTGCTCCAGCAAGGCCTGACCATCTTTGCCAACCGTATTGCCATTCAAATCCACTTCGTAGAAATATTGGCCTTTAGCCAAGCTTTCAAGTGGCAATAGAGCAGGATTTTTAGCTGTTCCATTGTCTGACCATGGGGCTTTGTCTGAGGCTTTTAACAAGAGGCGAGTCAACATCCCATCTCCACCAAAAGCTTCGTATGGAATAACTTGGTTGACTCCAGCTGTAAATGGACCTGGGAAATTGGCTTTGTCAAGGTAGCTAGCTGGGACATCTACTGTGTCTTTGGTATTGTCAGCCACTCCTTTTTGCACTTCAGCTGGTGTGGTCAAACCATTCAATTTAACAGTCAAATCTTTAGTTGCTACGAGATTGGTTAAGTCAGGCTTGCCATCTTTCGCACCGTACACTTTAATAGTAGCTTTATAACTTTGAGTTCCATTTTGTTTCAAGAGGTCAAGCAGCTCTTTATCTGATTTACCTTGAGTACCTGCCAAATCCACTTCATAGAAGTAAAGGCCTTTGCCCAATTTTTCTACTGGTGGAAGAGCTGGATTTTTAGCTGATCCGTTGTCTGACCATGGGGCCTTGTCAGAAGCTTTCAAGATAAGGCGAGTCAACATACCATCACCAGCAAATAACTCATATGGAATGACTTGATTGACACCAGCTGTAAATGGACCTGGGAAATTGGCTTTGTCAAGGTAGCTAGCTGGGACATCTACTGTGTCTTTGGTGTTGTCGGCCACACCCTTTTGCACTTCAACTGGTGTAGTCAAACCATTCAAATTAACAGTCAAATCTTTAGTCGCTACTAGGTTAGTCAAGTCGGCCTTGCCGTCTTTTGCACCGTACACCTTGATAGTAGCTTTATAGCTTTGAGTGCCGTTTTGTTTCAAGAGGTCTAACAAATCTTTATCTGATTTACCTTGAGTACCTGCCAAGTCCACTTCGTAGAAGTAGAGACCTTTGCCCAATTTTTCTACTGGTGGAAGGGCTGGATTTTTAGCTGAACCGTTGTCTGACCACGGAGCCTTGTCAGAAGCTTTCAAGATAAGGCGAGTCAACATACCGTCACCTGCAAAGAATTCATATGGAATTACTTGGTTGACACCGGCTGTGAACGGTCCAGGGAAGTTGGCTTTATCCAAGTAAGTAGCTGGGACGTCCACTGTATCTTTGGTATTGTCGGCCACGCCTTTTTGCACTTCAGCTGGAGTAGTCGCTGGTTGCGCTTCACTAGCTTCACGGTCTTGTCCAGAAACTGTAGACTCAGAACCTTCCACAGGTTTAACTGCATCTTCTGTTTGTTTCTTAGAGTCAGGTTGTGCTTGCACATCTTCTTTTGGTGCTACTACTGGCTCTTTATCAGCATCATCCAATTTTTCTGAAGAGCTTGTAGTATCCACACTTGCTTGAGGTGTTGGAATAGACTGTTCTGAAGAAAGATCTACATCTACTGCTTTATTTAGAACCTCTAATGATAGATCGCCCTTTTCACTCACTGAGGCGTCGTTTGACACGACTTGGGCAGGAGTCGGATTGACGACATCAGCACGTGCAGAACTTGGTTGACCGACTAGGACAAAGAAGCCACTAGCCACAACAACTGAAGCAACACCTACACTGAGGCGGCGAATAGACCAACGAGTATATCTCTGATTTGGATTGAATTTCATAGGATTCTCCTTAGAGTTTTCTTTTTTTGATGACTCTAGTATAATCTCCTAAAATTAAAAAGGATTAAGAAAAAGTTAAAATTTTTCTTAAATCCTTCTTATAAAATACTTATATTGACTCAATAGTCACTAGAAAAAAGAATGGTCATTTCTCTTTTAATCATTGAGGTGTGCTAGATTATCCAAATATTGGTTATTGATTACTGCCATCATATAGCCATCAGCTTTCAATAGATCATCCGGCCCAAATTGAACATCCAAGGGAGCATTTTCATAGTCACGAAAACCAAGAATATTGAGATTGTATTGTCCTCGAAGATCTAGTTGACTTAAGCTTTTGCCTGCCCACGATTGTGGAATTTTCATCTCGACAATAGAGACATTCTTGTCCAACTGAAAGACATCTACGCTATTATTAAACAGAATAGTCTGCGCCAACGAACGACCCATCTCATATTCTGGTGAAATAACTGAATCTGCGCCAATTTTTTCAAGAACTTTTTTTGCTGTATGGCTTTTAACCTTAGCAATAACAGTTGGTACTCCTAGACTCTTGCAATGCATGACTGCAAGCACACTAGATTCTAAATTTTCCCCCGTTGCCACCACAACTGTATCGCAAGTATCAATTCCTGCTGAGAGCAAGAGCTCTTCATCGGTTATATCTCCAACAACTCCACGTACCAAGACTGGTTCGAACTGATTGATTCGCTCCTCATGGTCGTCAATGGCGATAATATTTATATCATGCTGAGCGAGAGCGGTAAGTACACTACTCCCAAAAATACCCAAACCTAAAATTCCAATTGTCCGATCTGACATAGTTTATCCTTTCTTATCCTATGGTAATATCTGCTTTCATATAGTGGATCATATCTTTCTTATCTGGTTGATACTCAGCCAAACTAACTAATAGCGTCAGTGGCCCAATTCGTCCGATAAACATCAGTAGCATGATAATGCTAAGAGCTAATCTGCCTAACTCTGGTGTCAGATTGGCAGTCACTCCGACCGTGGCAAGCGCTGAAATTGTCTCGAACATGATGTAGATAAAGCGCGGATTCCCTTCTGCGGTTACCCCTAACAGGATCAAGCCCAGCAAGAAAGTTAGCAAGAAGATGATAAAAACACTGAAAGATTTTTGGACTGTCCGAGGTAAAATTGTTCTCCGAGCTACATTGGCATGGGGTAATCCTAAAAGTTCACTGCGTGCAAATACTAATAATACAAAGAAGGTTGTGATTTTAAGCCCCCCGGCTGTTCCACCAGGCGCCCCACCGAGAAACATTTGTAAGATATAAATCAGCAAAGTAACAGGCCGAGCCTGGGTGTAATCAATAGAAGCAAAACCCGCCGTTCTCATGCTAACTGTTTGGAAAAAACTGACTAGCAATTTATCAGGGATGCTGAGATTTCCAATCGTTCCCGGATTGTTCCACTCTATCAAGAGGGTTGAAACTGTTCCAGTAAATAAAATTCCAGCTGTCAAGAAGAGAACCAACTTGGTATGGAAGCGAAGCCGACGTTTTTTCTTGCTCAACTGCGTGGCCAGGTCAAACCAAACCATAAACCCTAGACCACCTGTGATGATCAAAGCAGCAAGCACTAGATTAATCAAAGGATCAGTTTGAAAAGCTACTAAACTTGTACTTCCAAAATTATCAAAACCAGCATTACAGAAAGCTGAAATAGCTACGAAGATAGAGGTAAAAATCCCTCGGCCCCAACCAAATTCCGGAACAAAACGAAAACTTAACAGGAAGGCTCCTAGTCCTTCAACGATAAAAGTCGTCAAGAAAATCGAACGTATGAAAACCATTAAAGACTGAGTTTCTCCATAACTAAAGCTCTCCAGAATTGTTTCACGGCTACGAAGACTTAACTTTTGCTTACTTTGAATATAAAAGACCCCTATAAAGGTCATGAGACCCAAACCACCAATCTGGATCAAAAACATACAGATTAACTGACCCCAGATGTTATATGTGGTAGCTACTGGTTGAGTAAAGAGTCCTGTCACACAGACCATGGATACTGCTGTAAAGAGATGGTCGAAATAGGTCGCTTGGGAGCTTGTTGCTTGCACAAATGGCAGACTCAAAAGAAGAGAGCCTGCGAAAATAACCAAAGCAAAACTTAAAAAAATTCGACGAGCAGGTGATAAACGCCCCAAGGTCGTGTTTATTTTTTCCGAAAATGATTTGAATAACATAGCTACATTGTACCATAAAACAGTTAAGCAGTCACATATGACTAACAATTTCAAGACAGAGTTCTAAGGCCTTGTCAAAAGCTTCTGCGCCCCAATCGCGCTGGTCATAGTTATCAAGATCTGCCAATGAATCAGCCGTGAACAGCAACTCACCCCAAACGACCCCTCGAAGCTGGGCAACTGCTGCCAGTGCCGAACACTCCATCTCCACAACTGCACAGCCTTCTTCCTTACGATAGGCCACTTTTTCAGCTGTTTCTCGGTAAAAACCATCTGTCGTCCAAGTCATAACCTCTTCATAAGGAATACCTAGTTGTTCCAAGACTTGCTCGATAGCAGAAATCGCCTCTACATGTACATCCATATAACGAGAAGGCGCTGCATAGTGGTAGCTGGTCCCCTCATCTCGCAGAGCGCGAACAGGGACGAGAAAGGCATTTTCCTCTATATCGGCTAGGACTCCACAAGTACCAGTGGAAATGATTTGCTCCACACCATAGCCAATCAACCAATCCATAAACTGGGCGGCCGGGGCAGAACCAACAGGAGCCTGAGCTAGACAAACTTTTTCGCCTTTGTAGTCCATGACATAAATAGGATAAGTCTTTGTGGCAGACACAAACTCGCCGACACACTCTGCTCCTACTTCCTGAGCATAGCGGTCAATCTCCTCTTCCAAAAATGCATAGATGCACTTCTTTGGCAACTGTAAATCCAAGCCTTCGTGATTCGGCATAATGACTGCCTGGGGATTATCATCAAACTCTAAAATAGGAATGGCATGTTTTTGAATCATAGGGTACCTCCTCTAAATTTGTACTATTATAACAAAAACAAAACCAAAGTCAAGGTGGAATCCTAAGTCAAATCAGAAAAACTTATTTTAAATATGAAACAACAATTAAATGCTTTTCCCCTAATGGTAACATTGCTATAGTTTAGGAATTAGTGTATAATAGATTGAATTTGAAAAAGGGAGAAATCTTATGAAATTCTATTCATATGACTATGTTCTAAGCCAGATTAGTCAACAGAATTGGACCATGATTATTGTGTCGACGCTCTTAGTGATTGTGACTGGATTCTTTGCATTTAAGGCTTTCAAAGATAAAAGAGGGAGTAAGTTCCGTGAATTATCGCTCATTTCTATTTTGACGTTAATTGCTTTTGTATTGATTAGCATTACGAATCTTCAAAACAGCCAATCCAATGATAATCAATTTCGTAGTTCCTTACACTTCATCGAGATTGTATCAAAAGAGTTAGGTGTTGATAAAAAGAATGTTTATGTCAACACATCAGCAGTGACTGATGGAGCTATTATTAAGGTTGGCGACAATTTTTATCGTGCCATTAGCGGGACTGACCAAGATAGCTATTTATTAGAAAAAATGGAACTCTATAAATCAGATGTGGAACTCGTGGAGGTTGAAAAATGATAAGCTTTTTTGCTACGATTGCAATTAAATTAGCCTTGGGGCTTCTTTCTCTTGTTTTTGTTATTAACGTAACAGGTAAAGGAAATCTGGCACCAAGTTCTGCAGTAGATCAAATCCAGAACTTTGTTCTCGGGGGTATTATCGGTGGGGTTATCTACAATAGTTCGATTACCATCATCCAATACATTGTTATCCTCATTATTTGGACTATTCTCATTTTACTCCTTAAATGGCTGAATACCAATATTTCCTTTTTCAAACACTTAATTGACGGGAAACCAACTATTATCATTAAAAACGGTAAGTTAGATCCTGAAGCCTGTCGCTCAAAAGGTCTTGCAGCTGCAGATGTAGCTCTTAAATTGCGCGCTCAAGGAATTTTCCAATTGAAGGATGTCAAGAGAGCTGTGATTGAGCAAAACGGACAGCTGATTGTCGTAAGAATGGGTGACGAAATCCTAAGTACCCAGTGATTACAGATGGTGTTGTCCAAGTCGAAATTCTAGAAACCATTGGTAAATCAGAGGAATGGCTAATTGAGAAATTGAAAGAAGAAGGTTTCGAAGAAGTCTCAAATATCTTTATTGCTGAATATGATAAAGATCAATTGAATGTTGTAACCTATTAATTTCACATTTTCTGCACTAAAAACACCTTACACTTGTAGGGTGTTTTTCATATTCAAGTAAATTTTTATCAATGAAAGAGGCAAACTAGCATGTATAAGAAATAGATGTGGTTTAGATATAAGATAGAGTAGAAACTTTTATCTCCTCTTCCTTTTTCTATAACATAAAAATCTCCCTTCTCTTTTGAGAAAGGGGATTTTCTTTTATGGTCGTCTACCAGGGGCACCACCGCCAGGTCCTCCATTTCCCTGAGGTCCACCTCCACCAGGCATAGAATTGACAATCTCAGTTTGTTTTTCACCATTGAGATAGATGTCTCCGCCTGTGTAAGTCGCTGTTCCATCAAAGTCAAAACCAGTTTGACCAGTCAATTTAATGGTTCCTCCCGTAACAGTAATATTACCGTTTGAGTCAATTGGATCCGTGTCCCCTCGACCAACTTCAACGGTCAAATTCCCACCATTCATAGTGAAGAAGATTTCACTTTGTTGGGCATTCGCATTGGCTGCGTTCACACCATCATCCGTTGAATAGATGGTGATATCCCCGCCGTTGATAGTAATTGACTTACCTTCAAGCCCTTCTGTAGAATTCTTAACGGTATAGGTACCACTATCAATAACCAAATCACCTGAAGCGTGGATACCATCGTCCCCTGCAGTAACAGTGATGGTATTATCAGAGAGATACATGGTTCCTACAGAGGTGTCCTCATCATTGTCGACCTTGACTCCGTCTTCCTTGGCATCGATGGTCATGGTTGTGCCAGTAATGTTGAGTTCATCATTGACATTAAAGGCATCTCCGACTGCTGTGATATTGTAGGTACCGCCTGTGATGTGAAGGGTATCATTTGCCTTGATAGCATTGTTTTTCTTACCATCTACATTGAGAGTTCCTTTACCATTGATGGTCAAGTCCACTTTAGAGAAGAGGGCTGCATCAGCTTTTTCATCACTATTAGAAGCAGAGTCTGATAGGCTATTGCTTGTACCGTCTGCTAGAGTTAGATATACATGACCAGCTGATGTTGCAGAAATAACTGCATTGGCGTTGGTCATTGTTACACCATTTAGAACGATGTGTACATCATCAGTCTTTTCGGCTTCAATCTTAATTTGAACTCCATCAGATTGACCAGATATGACATAGGTTCCTGCCTTAGAAATAGTAACAGTCGAACCTGATACGGCAACTCCGTCACCTGATGCCGTCGCTGTTGACCCAGACAAGGTTACAGTTGCTGCTGTCTTTTCATCATAAGAAGTATCATAGTCCTTGTCTGTAAAATAGCTAGTTTTTTTAGTTTCTGTAGTTGATGTCGTTTTCGTTGTCGCAGTATTGCTAGCTGTTGTATTTGAAGTTGACTGGGCACAAGCTGTTACTAGTGCTAGAGTTGCTATACTCGTTAATAAGAATGTCCATTTTTTTGCTTTCATGCTCGTTTCCTCGACTTTCATTTTACATGCTCTTAGTCTACGGGTCTTTCCTAAAACAAGCCTAAACTTTTTCTGAAAGTTTTCTTAAATTTAGTTTCAATTAAGTTAAATTTAACAAAAGTTTTAGATAAACTCTTTAAAATCCTATCCAAACAAGCTCGTCCTTGTTTAAAAATAGTATAACCTAAAATTAGAGGAGAAGGAATTATGAAACCAATCGAAACAACTTTTAAACGGATTGAAACCAAATATGTTGTCTCCAAAGAAATATTAGACAAACTGATTCAAGATTTAAAGGAATATTTAGTAGAAGACGACTATCCAATTTCAACTATTTCAAATATCTACTTTGATACGGAAGACTTTGCTGTGCTCCAAGATGAGCATCTTGGGGTCAAACGAAAAGAAAAGGTACGGATGCGGACCTATCTCAGCCAACCTAAAATAGATAGTCAAGTTTTTTTAGAAATCAAAACAAAGGACCAAGAAGGGGTTGGCCGCAAATACCGACTACTCTCAACTCCTATTTCTATCCTTAACTTTATGACCAAAGGACACTTGGATTCTAGCATTACTGATACAGTCGTCATTGAAACAGTGAAAAAACTTCAGCGTGATTACAAATTCGCCATCAAGCCTCGTATGTATATCTACTACGATCGTTATTCATTAAAAGAAAAGAAATCTATCGAGGGCTGCCACTATAACAAAATTCGTATCACAATTGACCAAAATCTAGTCTATAGAGATGAATTTGTCAGTCTCTTCGCAGGAAATCACGGGGCTCCTCTGTTGGACAAAAATAGTGTGATAATGGAAATCAAGGCTCCTGGGAACAAGCCCCAGTGGTTGCAAGACATCCTAGAAAAGTATGGTTTGACGGAGCACAAATTTTCAAAATACAGTTGTGCTTACCACAAATCTCAAGGACTCTCTTATGCCCCTCGTCCCAGTATAGAAAGTGCAGGAACTACTTATGCTTAATCTATTTAATTCAATTTTTAATAATGCAACTGCAAACGCAAATCCCCTTCAACTAATACTGACACTGCTAGTAAGTCTAGTCCTAGGCTTAGCCCTCTCTTGGACTTACAAGTATAGTACCCTCTACACCAGAGAATTTGCTATCAGCTTGAGTCTGCTTCCCTGCCTCATGACCTTGGTTATTTTTCTAGTCAATGGAAGCTTGGGGACTTCGATTGCTGTAGCCGGAACCTTTAGTTTGATCCGTTTCCGTTCTGCAACGAGTGGATCCCGAGAATTAATTGCTATTTTCCTAGCCATGATTATCGGTCTAGCTTGTGGAACAGGCTATCTCTTCTTGGCTATTCTCTTCACCCTCTTTATCTTGGGTGTTTGGTTCCTTTTGGAAAATCAACAGATCAAAACTGACAATCAACGCCGTAGACTTTTGACAATCACAGTAGCTAATCAAGACAAGGTACAGGAAGTTATCCAATCATCTCTTGACCAATTCTGCTTAGAGATTGATATGATTACAATTAATAGCACTAACGCAGGTGACAATCTAACAATCGTCTATGAAGTCGAGCTAAAATCTGATACCGATGACTTCCAAATCACTAGCTATCTGACGCAAACTATAGACCAATGTGATGTGGCTCTCACTAAAAAAGCTAAAAAGAGAAAAAATCTCTAGCAAAAAAGAACAGCATTTCGCTGTTCTTTTAATTTTCTTTGACTGGAATTTCTTTGATAACTCGTGCTGGATTGCCTGCCAGAACTACATTATCACCAAAAGATTTAGTAATAACAGCTCCTGCTCCTGCAACAACGTTATCACCTAGTGTAACACCTGGAAGGACAATAACGCCGCCTCCTGCCCAGAAATTCTTACCAATCGTGATTGGTTTCCCAAATTCTAAACCTGAATTTCGTTCATCCGGATTTAGAGGGTGAAGAGGCGTTAAAAACTGACAATTGGGACCAATCATAGCATTATCACCGATGGTAATAGGACAAACATCTAACATGGTCAGATTCCAATTGGAATAGAAATTTTCTCCCAAATGAATATTGACACCATAATCCACCACCAAACGAGTATTGACATAGAGATTTTTACCAGTTGAACCAAACCATCCTTTGATTATTTCCATACCTTTTACTGGGTCGATTTCTTCATTAAAGGAGGCTTGCTTTTGTCGTGCTGTTTGTGCTAGAGCACGAAGTTCTGGATCAAAGGGGTGATAGGGTTCTCCTGCTATCATTTTCTGGTATTCACTTTTCATAAGGTAGCTTCCTTTTTACCTTTTTAAAATATTGTAGCAAAGTTTTAACCTAAAAACAAGATAAACTCTACTAGTAACAAAAAACCAGCCTATCCTTAGATAAGCTGGTTTTTATTGAGAAAGTTAACTCATGGTTTTCCTATAGATGAAATCCCATTAATCTTCTTTCTTTTTACGAGCGATAAGTCCAAATCCACTCAAGACACCTACTAAACCAAGAGCTGCAAGGCTAGCATGATCTTCAGTACCAGTATTTGGCAATTGAGGAGCATTTTCCTTAGCTGGAGTTGGTTTAACTGGAGCTTCTGGTTTTTCTGAATCTGGAGTCGGTTCTGGATCTGGAGTTGGTTTTGGATCCGGAGTTGGCTCTGGATCTGGAGTTGGCTCTGGATCTGGAGTTGGTTTCGGATCTGGAGTTGGCTCTGGATCTGGAGTTGGTTTCGGATCTGGAGTTGGCTCTGGATCTGGAGTTGGTTTCGGATCTGGAGTTGGCTCTGGATCTGGAGTTGGTTTCGGATCTGGAGTTGGCTCTGGATCTGGAGTTGGTTTCGGATCTGGAGTTGGTTTCGGATCTGGAGTTGGCTCTGGATCTGGAGTTGGCTCTGGATCTGGAGTTGGCTCTGGATCTGGAGTTGGTTTCGGATCTGGAGTTGGCTTCGGATCTGGAGTTGGCTCTGGATCTGGAGTTGGTTTCGGATCTGGAGTTGGTTTCGGATCTGGAGTTGGCTCTGGATCTGGAGTTGGTTTCGGATCTGGAGTTGGCTCTGGATCTGGAGTTGGCTCTGGATCTGGAGTTGGCTCTGGATCTGGAGTTGGCTCTGGATCTGGAGTTGGTTTCGGATCTGGAGTTGGCTTCGGATCTGGAGTTGGCTCTGGATCTGGAGTTGGTTTCGGATCTGGAGTTGGTTTCGGATCTGGAGTTGGCTCTGGATCTGGAGTTGGTTTCGGATCTGGAGTTGGCTCTGGATCTGGAGTTGGTTTCGGATCTGGAGTTGGCTCTGGATCTGGAGTCTTAACCTTCTCATAAACGTGCTCTGTGTCGCCGTTTGGAAGTTTCTTAGTCTCTACGAAGCGGTAGCCTGGAATATCTTTCTTAGGATTTTCACCGTCTTCTGTTGGATATCCTGGAATTTCATTGCCTTCTTTATCCTTATGACTAGTCTTAACCTTCTCATAAACGTGCTCTGTGTCCCCGTTTGGAAGTTTCTTAGTCTCTACGAAGCGGTAGCCTGGAATGTCTTTCTTAGGCTGTTCATTATCCTCCGTTGGATATCCTGGAATCTCTTTTCCTTCTTTATCTACAAATGTAGTAACTGGTGTTACTGTTGGTGTGTAAGTCGCAGAAGCTTTAGTACCGTTCATATCTTCACGGACAACTGTTACAGATGGAGCTGTTCCTGTAAATTCTGGTTCTGGTTTGAAGGTTACTGTTCCGTCTGGTGCTACTGTGTATGTACCAACACCTGGAACTGTCTTAGTTGTTGAACCATCCTCAAATGTAGCTGGTACATCGTCATTCATTGGAACACTTGGGTCACCTTCTGTGAAGTTTGGTTTTCCAGATTGTTCTTGACCTTTTGGTCCAATAGTTGTAGCTGGTGTCGCTGTTGGTGTTACTGGAGTTACAGTTGGTGTGTACTTACCTGTTACTGGTGTACCATTCTTATCTACACGTTTAACTGTTACGCCTGTTCCTTTACCTGTGAATGATTTTTCTGGTACGAAGGTTACTGTTCCATCTGGAGCTACAGTGTAAGTACCTTCACCTGGAATTGTCTTAGTCGTTGAACCATCTTCGAAGGTTGCTGGTGTGTCATCATCCATCGGAACAACTGGATCTCCCTCAGTAAACTTAGGCTTACCTGTTTGGGTTTGGCCTTGTTTATCTTTTGAAGTTACATCCTCAGCTGTTGGAACTACTGGAGTAATCTTAGGTGTGTAAGCTGTTTCTACAGCAGTACCGTTAGCGTCTTTAGCTTGAACCTTAACTGGAACAACATTACCTGAGTATGACTTGTCAGTTGGTGTGAAGGTTACAACACCTGTTTCCTTATCAACTGTGAAGGTACCGATTTCTTTACCTTCTGGTGATTTGGCAACTACTGATGCAGCTGGTTGACCATTTTCATCAAGAAGGGTAATAGTATCCTTGTCGATTGGCGCAACTGGGTCACCTTCTGTGAAGGTTACTGTACCAGTTTGAACCACACCTTGAGGGGCTACTGATTCAGCTGGAGTTGCAGTTGGTGTTACAGGAGTTACAGTTGGTGTGTACTTAGCTGTAACTGATGTTCCGTTCTTATCTACACGTTTAACTGTTACGCCTGTTCCTTCACCTGTGAATGATTTTTCTGGGACAAATGTTACTGTTCCATCTGGAGCTACAGTGTAAGTACCTTCACCTGGAATTGTCTTAGTTGTTGAACCATCTTCGAAGGTTGCTGGTGTGTCATCATCCATCGGAACAACTGGATCTCCCTCAGTAAACTTAGGTGTTCCGGTTTGTGTTTTACCTTGAATATCTTTTGAAGTTACATCCTCAGCTGTTGGAACTACTGGAGTAATCTTAGGTGTGTAAGCTGTTTCTACAGCAGTACCGTTAGCGTCTTTAGCTTGAACCTTAACTGGAACAACATTACCTGAGTATGACTTGTCAGTTGGTGTGAAGGTTACAACACCTGTTTCCTTATCAACTGTGAAGGTACCGATTTCTTTACCTTCTGGTGATTTGGCAACTACTGATGCAGCTGGTTGACCATTTTCATCAAGAAGGGTAATAGTATCCTTGTCGATTGGCGCAACTGGATCACCTTCTGTGAAGGTTACTGTTCCAGTTTGAACTACACCTTGAGGGGCTACTGATTCAACTGGTGTTCCTTCTGGAGTCACTGGAGTTACTGTTGGTGTGTACTTAGCTGTTACTGGTGTTCCGTTCTTATCTACACGTTTAACTGTTACGCCTGTTCCTGTTCCTGTGAATGTCTTCTCAGGTGTGAACGTTACTGTACCGTCTGGATTTACTTTGTAAGTTCCTTCGCCTGGAATTACTTTCTCAGTTGATCCATCTTCGAAGGTTGCTGGTACTTCATCATCCATTGGTACTTCTGGGTTGCCTGGTTTGAATTCAGGTTTGCCAGTTTGTGTTTTACCTTGGATATCTGTTGTTTCAGCTGGTTCTGCTGTTGGGATTACTGGGGTTACTGTTGGTGTGTAAGTTGTTTCTACTGGTGTGCCGTTAGCGTCCTTAGCTTGAACCTTAACGGCAACCACATCACCTGAGTATGACTTGTCAGTTGGTGTGAAGGTTACAACACCTGTTTCTTTATCAACTGTGAAGGTACCGATTTCTTTACCTTCTGGTGATTTAGCAACTACTGATGCAGCTGGTTGACCATTTTCATCAAGAAGAGTGATGCTATCCTTGTTGATTGGCGCAACTGGATCACCTTCTGTGAAGGTTACTGTTCCAGTTTGAACTACACCTTGAGGGGCTACTGATTCAGCAGGAGTTGCAGTTGGTGTTACTGGTGTTACAGTTGGTGTGTACTTAGCTGTAACTGGTGTTCCGTTCTTATCCACACGTTTAACAGTTACACCTGTTCCTGTACCTGTGAATGATTTCTCTGGTACGAAGGTTACTTTTCCATCTGGAGCTACTGTGTAGGTACCTTCTCCTGGAATTTTCTTCGTTGTTGAACCATCTTCGAAGGTTGCTGGTGTATCATCATCCATTGGAACAACTGGATTTCCTTCTGTAAACTTAGGCTTACCTGATTGTGTTTGACCTTGTTTGTCAGTTGAAGTAGCATCTTCAGCAGTTGGTGTTACTGGTGTTACTGTTGGTGTGTAAGTTGAAGAAGCTTTTGTTCCGTTCTTATCTTCACGAACAACTGTAACTGATGGAGCTGTACCAACAAATGATTTTTCTGGAACAAATGTTACTGTTCCGTCTGGTGCTACTGTGTAAGTACCAACGCCTTCAACGGTCTTAGTTGTTGAACCATCATCAAATGTTGCTGGAACATCTTCGTTGATTGGAACAGTTTTTTCTACTCCATCAACTGTAACAGTTCCACCCTTAAATTCAGGCTTACCTTTTTGAATTGCGCCTTGGATGTCTTTTGTTTCTGCTGGTGTTGTGGTTGGTGTTACTGGTGTTACTGTTGGTGTGTATGTCGCAGAAGCTTTTGTTCCGTTCTTATCTTCACGAACAACTGTAACTGATGGAGCCGTTCCAACGAATGATTTTTCTGGTACAAATGTTACTGTTCCGTCTGGTGCTACTGTGTAAGTACCAACACCTTCTACTGTCTTAGTAGTTGAACCATCGTCAAATGTTGCTGGAACATCTTCGTTGATTGGTACACGGCTGTCACCTTCAGTAAATTCAGGTTTGCCTGTTTGTGTAGCACCTTGAATATCTGTGGTTTCAGCTGGTGTTGCAGTTGGTTTAACCGGAGTTACTGTTGGAGTATATGTTGCAGAAGCTTTTGTTCCGTTCTTATCTTCGCGGACAACTGTCACTGCTGGTGCAGTTCCTACAAAGTTTGGTTCTGGAACAAATGTTACTGTACCATCTGCTGCAACCGTAAATTTACCAACTCCCTCAACTGTCTTAGTTGTTGAGCCATCTTCAAAGGTTGCTGGAACTTCTTCGTTGATTTCAACAGTCTTTTCAACACCGTTAACTTCAACTGTACCACCCTTAAATTCAGGTTTACCTGTTTGAGTAGCACCTTGAATATCTTTAGTTTCTGCTGGTGTCGCCGTTGGTGTTACTGGCACAATCTCTGGAGTGTAAGTTGTATCTACTTTAAGACCATTTGTACTTTCAGCTTGAACTTTAACTGGGGTAACTTTACCTGTATAAGACTTATCAGTTGGTGTGAAAGTTACCTTACCTGTAGTTGAATCAATAGAGAAAGTACCAATTGGTGTTGTACCATCTTCTGCATAAGCTGGAGTTGTACCAAGAACTTCATTTCCATCTTTATCCAAAAGCTTATAGCTATTTTCTTTCAGTGGAATTTGTTTGTCTTGACCATTTACATTAACTGTAGCACCTGCAAAAGTAGGTGTTCCAGTTTGTACAGCTCCCTGAATATCTTTAGATGTAGCTGGATCTGCTGTTGGCACAGCTGCTTTTACAGTAGGTGTGTAGCTTGCATCAGAAGTGATAGTTGCAGTTTTACCATTAGCATTTGTAACAGTCGCAGTTGCTTGAACTTTAACCCCTTTAGCAGTTCCGACAAAGTCTTTCTCAGGAGTGAAGGTTACCGCACCTGTAGTAGGATCGATAGTGTAAGTTCCTTCTCCTGGAACAGTCACAGTTGTTTCATCAGTAGGTTGTCCAGTTGCTGGATCTACCAATTTCTTGCTTGTGATTTTTGCAGTCTTATCGTTACTCAAATCAAATGTTGGCGTTTGAGTTTGAGGAACATTTTGGATGTCTTCAGAAATCTTGTCTGTAGGAGTCACTGTGATTGGTGTAACCGTTGGGGTGTATTTAGCAGTTGCCGTTTTAAGAGCATCTGTAGGAATTCTACCATCTTTATCACGACCAACCGGAGCTGTAAGAGAAACTGTTACCCCTTTAGCAGTTCCAGTAAATCCTGGTTCCGGCACAAATGTAACTTTTCCAGTTAACTCATCTAGGTAGTAAATCCCTTCTCCTTCTACAGTTAGAACAGGATCATTGATTACCATGCCAGTTGTAGGACTGACAAACTTAGCTGGATAATCAAATTCTGGTGCTACTTTAACTTTTTCACCATTACTGTTAGTACCCTCTAATTCAAATTCAGGAGTACCTGTCTGCGTAGCACCTTGAACATCAGAAGATGTTTTATTAATACCCTCAAGATTTTTGGAGTTACAGTAGGGATGTAGAAGCCATCCATGGTATTCAACTGACCATTAACGTTTGGTTCTTGGTCTGGGAATTTTGTTGACCAACCAGTATTATAGCCATTATTATCTGAACGACGGATAGAGATACCATCAGCTGTTCCTAGGAAGTTATCTTCTGGGATAAACTCAACATCTACATCTTTGCCGTTAGCAGTAATCTTGTATTTCCCTTGACCTGGTACAACATAGTAACCTTTTGCATCAAGAGTTGCACGGTTGCCATCTTTGTCAACGATGTATGGTTCTACAGTTTCATCAATAACAGCAGCAGAATTACGTTCAAACTTGTGTTCTCCACGTGCTGTAAAGGTTACAGTCGCTGTTTGTTTAGTAGCTTGAGGACCAGAAGTTTCCTTGAATTCCCCTTTTGGTGGGTGGGTGATTTGAGTCTTGAAGTCTTCAACTTCCCCTGAGAAGGCCATGCCAGTTGGGCTTTCGATCTCGTTCGCTTTCTTAGCGATACGAACACGAGCACCTAATTCTTTAACGCTTGGGTCGACGTAAGTCTTGCTGTTTGCAAACAGTAACTCAACAGTGCCATCCTTAGTTATTGTAGCGAGATTTGAGCGTTCATCCTCATCAAACTTACCATTTTGGTTAAAGTCTATCCAGCCATAGATATGTGCTTCTGGAGCTCCATCAGTATGAGCTTCAACCTTCAGAGTATAGCCACCTGGACGAGTACGATCCAACTTAATCATTTCATTAGTTGAACCTTTTAAATCATCTGGCAAGATTTGGTCAACGCCTTCATCCGCAGTGGTCGCCTTGTCATCACCAGTCCAATCAAGGGTATTGTTTTCATCCATATCTGGGCTCACGTGACCAAGATATGGTTGGTTGACTTTTTTACCAGTTATCCCATCAACCGTTGCGATAGAATGAATCGCCTTGCCATATGATTCAGGAGCATCCCCTTCATCAAGCGGGAAGAAGCCGAACATAGCGGACTGTTTCCCACCTGAAGCAATGTAAAGACCAATCTCAGAAGCTCCTTTTGTCATAACAAGAGGAACAGCAACATTAGCTGCAGAAATATTTGGTCCGAAGACTCCTGTTCCGAGACCTCCAGTTGTTAGATCAGCACTTCCAAAGTACTTCCAAGCAACCGCTTTTTTATCTGGCCCGGCTTGAGTTGAACCTCGAAGTTGGTTAAGATTCAACCCATAGAAATTCATGCCATTTATATTTGTGGTAGGATTTGAACCAAATAAATTGTCTGTATCTTGTGGAATAAACGTTTTAGTATTTGTTTTTCCGAGTTTATACCACTCACCAATTTGTTGCCATCCTTCTCCATTGGTCGTGAACATAAGCAATTCACCAGGGTTAGCGGACTCACCATCTGCCATGACGACAGCAGGTTTGACTGCTTTGCCACGGAAGGTCGCAGAAACTTCAAACTGGACCCCAATGTTCCCACCGGTTAATTCTGAACTAATAGTAGTTTTCTTAGTTCCAGTATCAATCCCTCCTTTTTAATTTCAGTCCAATTGTTTTGAGGCTCGGCAATAACCTTTGCTTCTTCACCGGCATTAAATTCCTTCAAGGTAAACTGATTTGCATTTCCATTCACATAACCATTTCTAGCATTGGGGTCATAGGTCGCTTTTTTTCAGCTTCTGTTGCTCCTCGTTCTTCAAGGCGTTTTTTATAGATTTCAGTCGCTTGGAAAGGCTTCAAAGATTTGACTTTAATGGTGACCACATAGCCCGGCATAATTTCCTTGGTGTAGGTCGCGCCGACTTGGAGAGCAAGGTCACCTTTTGATGTTGTAGTAGTCCCTGTCCAGTTGGCTGTATCGCCAAAGTCCAACCAAGAGATTTGGCTGGCTAAGTCTTTAGCATTGATATTTGTTGTAAAGCCAGGCTTTTCAACTTTCGGAGTTGAAGTTGCATCTTCAACGTCATCCCCGATTAAACTTGGATCATTGGCATCACCAAGGGCACGACGAGTACGGCGTTTCCCTGGTTTTTCTGCTGCAACTGTATCCGATTTTTCTTCGGTTACTGGCGCTACCTCAGTTTCTTTATTAGCAGGCTTTACAGTGTCCTCTGCTACTACAGGCGCTGCATCCGCTTGGTATGTAACATCTTCCACTACTACTTCTGTAGTTGTTGAGGCTTCAGCCTTCCCTACTTCTGTTGTAGCTGTAACTCCCTCAGCCTGTTTCTCTTCTGTCACTTCATCAGCACCTACACCTGTAGCTGTTCCGAGCATGACTAAGGTACCGAGTAAGACTGAGCAAACTCCTACATGTAACTTACGAATTGAAAACCGACTAATACGGTCGTTAAACAAATCATTTTTCACTATATTACCTCCAATTCCCATCTGGGATTGTATATATTGTTATATTTTATGCATGTTTTTGCTATTGCTTCTAATTCAAGCAACGCCTTATTTTACCACTAGTCTAGATAAATTTAAAGCATTTTACTTCACTTTTTGAAAAAAGTATATTTATACTTTTATGCATCATAATGTTAGCGTTTTTTATAAAAATATACAGCTATTATTCAGTATTTATACCCACAAAAAGAGGGAATTACCCCTCTTTTTTTGCAGAATTATTTGCCTATTCTCCAACTTCAACTGTTTCCATAGAATCATCTGCTTGAGACTCTTCTTGTGAAGGAAGAAGACATTCGTCTTCATTTACAGCTTTGGTTCAAGGTTACGGTAGCGAGCCATACCAGTACCTGCTGGGATGATCTTACCGATGATGACATTTTCCTTAAGTCCAAGGAGATGGTCCTTCTTACCACGGATAGCTGCATCTGTAAGAACACGAGTTGTCTCTTGGAAGGAAGCAGCTGACAAGAAACTATTGGTTTCAAGTGAGGCTTTTGTGATTCCCATAAGGACTGGACGACCAGTTGCTGGAACACCACCTGAGATAAGAACATCCTTATTAGCATCTGTAAAGTCGTTAATATCCATGAGGGTACCCATGAGAAGGTCTGTATCACCTGGATCCATGACACGAACTTTACGGATCATTTGACGAACCATTACCTCGATGTGTTTGTCACCGATTTCTACCCCTTGACTACGGTAAACTTTTTGTACTTCACCGAGCAGGTAGGTTTCAACTGACAAGACATCACGAACAGCAAGGAGACGTTTTGGTTGGATAGAACCTTCTGTCAATGCTGCACCACGAGATACTTGATCACCAACTTCAACACGCATACGAGCTGTAAATGGAACGACATATTCACCTTCGCCAGTTTCGCCTTTAACAAAGACTTTCTTGGTACGAGTTGAGGCATCTTCTTCGATAGCAGTAACTTGTCCTTTGACTTCTGTGATAACCGCTTCCCCTTTTGGATTGCGGGCTTCAAAGATTTCTTGGACACGAGGAAGACCCTGAGTGATATCGGTATTTGAGGCAACCCCACCCGTGTGGAAGGTACGCATTGTAAGCTGTGTACCAGGTTCCCCGATAGATTGGGCAGCGATTGTTCCGACTGCTTCACCGACTTCAACCGCATCACCAGTCGCCAAGTTAATACCGTAACAGTGACGGCAGACACCATGACGAGTGTTACATGTAAAGGCTGAACGAATAGTTACTTCTTCGACACCAGCGTTGACAATTTCGCGTGCCTTGTCTTCAGTAATCAGTTCATTTGCACCAATAATCACTACACCAGTTTCTGGATGTTTAACAGTTTTCTTAGTGTAACGACCGTTGAGACGCTCTTCGAGAGACTCAATCATCTCTTTACCTTCTGTGATAGAACGGATCAAGAGACCACGATCAGTTCCACAGTCGTCCTCACGGATAATAACGTCTTGGGCAACGTCAACCAAACGACGAGTCAAGTAACCTGAGTCGGCTGTCTTAAGGGCCGTATCGGTCATACCTTTACGAGCACCGTGAGTTGAGAAGAACATTTCAAGTACTGACAAACCTTCGCGGAAGTTTGAAAGGATTGGCAATTCCATGATACGTCCGTTAGGAGCAGCCATCAAACCACGCATACCGGCAAGCTGTGAGAAGTTTGAAATGTTACCACGAGCTCCAGAGTCCATCATCATAACGATTGGGTTCTTAGGATCTTGGTTGGCAACCAAACGTTTCTCCAATTTTTCACGGGCAGCACGCCATTCAGCTGTAACAGCGTTGTAGCGTTCATCCTCTGTAATCATACCACGGCGGAATTGTTTGGTGATTTGTTCTACACGTTGGTGTGATTCTGCGATAATTTCAGCCTTGTCTTCAACCACTGGAATATCAGCGATACCCACTGTCAAACCAGCAAGAGTTGAGTGGTGGTAGCCGAGGTTCTTCATACGGTCAAGTAGGGCAGAAGTTTCTGTCGTACGGAAACGTTTGAAGATTTCAGCGATGATGTTCCCAAGATTTTTCTTCTTAAATGGAGGGTTTAGTTCAAGTTGGCTGATTGCTTCCTTGATTTCTACACCAACTGGCAAGAAGTATTTAGCTGGAACTCCTTCTGTCAAGTTAGCATTAGTTGGCTCTTGCAAGTATGGTAGACCTTCTGGCATGATATCGTTAAAGAGGATTTTACCAACAGTTGTAAGCAAGATTTTTGTGTTTTTGCTCTTCTGTCCATGGTTTGTTGAGGCTGTCTGTTGCGATACCAACACGTGAGTGCAGGTGAACATAGCCATTACGGTAAGCCATAACAGCTTCGTCACGGTCCTTGAAGACCATTCCTTCACCTTCGCGACCAGCTTCTTCCATAGTCAAGTAGTAGTTACCCAAAACCATGTCCTGAGATGGAGTAACAACTGGTTTACCATCTTTCGGGTTCAAGATATGCTCGGCAGCTAACATCAAGATACGAGCTTCTGCTTGAGCTTCTTCTGAAAGTGGTACGTGGATGGCCATTTGGTCCCCGTCAAAGTCGGCATTGTAGGCTTCACAGACAAGCGGATGCAATCGAAGAGCCTTACCGTCAATCAAGACTGGCTCAAAGGCTTGGATACCCAAACGGTGAAGGGTAGGTGCGCGGTTCAAAAGCACTGGGTGTTCTTTGATGACTTCTTCGAGGATATCCCAGATACGCTCATCTCCACGTTCAACCAAGCGTTTAGCTGCTTTCACGTTTTGCACGATGTCACGAGCAACGATTTCACGCATAACGAATGGTTTAAAGAGCTCGATCGCCATTTCACGTGGTACACCACATTGGTACATCTTAAGAGTTGGACCAACGGCGATAACGGAACGTCCTGAGAAGTCAACACGTTTACCGAGCAAGTTTTGACGGAAGCGTCCTTGTTTACCTTTAAGCATGTGGCTCAATGATTTAAGTGGACGGCTACCTGGTCCTGTAATTGGACGACCACGACGACCATTGTCAATCAAAGCGTCAACCGCTTCTTGAAGCATACGCTTCTCATTTTGAACGATGATACCTGGTGCATTCAACTCAAGCAAACGAGCCAAACGGTTGTTACGGTTGATAACACGACGGTAAAGGTCGTTCAAGTCAGATGAGGCAAAACGACCACCATCCAACTGCAACATTGGACGAAGATCTGGTGGAATAACTGGAAGGATGTTAAGAATCATCCATTCAGGTTTGTTTCCAGACTTGTAAAAGGCATCCAAAACATCCAAACGACGGATAGCTTTGACACGTTTTTGTCCAGTAGCTGTCTTCAACTCTTCTTTGAGTTCAGCAATTTCTTTTTCAAGATCTACTTGTTTCAAAAGGTCTTGGATGGCTTCCGCACCCATCTTGGCAACGAAAGAACCATATCCATACTCACGCAAGCGCTCACGGTATTCACGCTCTGTCATGATAGACTTGTCGCTCAAGTGGTGTTCCTTTAGGATCAATCACCACATAAGCAGCAAAGTAGATAACTTCCTCGAGGGCACGAGGACTCATATCAAGGGTCAAGCCCATTCGGCTTGGAATCCCCTTGAAATACCAAATGTGAGATACAGGAGCTTTCAACTCGATGTGTCCCATGCGTTCACGACGAACTTTAGTACGCGTTACTTCAACCCCACAACGGTCACAAACAATCCCTCTGTAACGAATACGTTTGTACTTACCACAAGCACATTCCCAGTCTTTTGTAGGACCAAAGATGACTTCGTCAAATAGTCCTTCACGTTCTGGTTTCAAAGTACGGTAATTGATTGTTTCAGGTTTTTTGACTTCTCCATAAGACCATGAACGGACTTTGCTTGGAGAAGCTAGGGTGATTTGCATACTTTTAAAACGATTTACATCAACCACTATTTCTTCCCTTTCTATTCTAAGTGAGCTACTTATTCTTGGTCAGCAGCAGCTTCTTCTGTTGCTTCCGCTTTTGCATTTTCTTCTGCTTCAAAGGCTGCTTTTGCCTCTTTTGCTGCTTTTTCGCGGGCTTTTTCAAGGTCATCTACGTGGATGACATCTTCGTCCATTCCCTCATCTAGGTCACGAAGTTCCACTTCTTGATCATCTTCGTCAAGGACACGCATGTCAAGACCAAGAGATTGCAATTCTTTTACAAGAACTCGGAAGGATTCCGGAACACCTGGTTTTGGAATTGGTTTTCCTTTTGTAATAGCTTCATAAGCTTTCAAACGTCCGTTGATATCGTCAGACTTGTAAGTCAAGATTTCTTGAAGGACATTTGACGCACCGTAGGCTTCAAGCGCCCAAACCTCCATCTCACCGAAACGTTGTCCACCAAACTGAGCTTTACCTCCGAGTGGTTGTTGCGTAACAGTTGAGTATGGTCCGACTGAACGTGCGTGCAATTTATCATCAACCATGTGGTGAAGTTTGATCATGTACATGACACCAACTGACACACGGTTATCAAATGGTTCACCTGTACGTCCATCGTAAAGGATAGTCTTAGCATCACTATCCATACCTGCTTCTTTAACAGTTTCCCAAAGATCTTCTGAACTTGCTCCGTCAAAGACTGGTGTTGCGATGTGGATACCAAGAGTACGAGCTGCCATACCAAGGTGAAGTTCCATAACCTGACCGATGTTCATACGTGATGGTACCCCAAGTGGGTTCAACATGATATCGACTGGAGTTCCGTCTGGAAGGTAAGGCATGTCTTCTACAGGAACGATACGAGACACAACCCCTTTGTTTCCGTGACGTCCAGCCATCTTATCTCCGACCTTGATCTTACGTTTTTGAGCGATGTAGACGCGAACCAGCATATTCACACCAGATTGCAACTCATCACCATTTGCACGAGTAAAGATTTTGACATCACGAACGACACCATCAGCACCGTGAGGTACACGGAGAGAAGTGTCACGAACTTCACGAGATTTGTCTCCGAAGATAGCGTGCAAGAGACGTTCTTCAGCCGAAAGGTCTTTTTTTCACCCTTAGGTGTTACTTTACCTACAAGGATGTCACCTTCTTTAACCTCAGCACCGATACGGATAATACCCATCTCATCAAGATCTTTAAGGGCATCTTCACCAACGTTTGGAATTTCACGAGTGATTTCTTCAGGTCCAAGCTTTGTATCGCGCGTTTCTGATTCGTATTCTTCTAAGTGAACAGATGTGTAGACATCGTCTTTCACCAAGCGTTCGCTCATGATAACGGCATCCTCGAAGTTGTAACCTTCCCATGTCATGTAGGCAACGATTGGGTTTTTGTCCAAGCGCCATTTCACCTTTCTCCATAGAAGGTCCATCGGCAATAAAGTCACCTTTTTTTCGACGACATCACCAACTTTTACAAGGGTACGTTGATTGTATGCAGTACCTGAGTTTGAACGACGGAATTTTTTTGGATATGGTAAACATCAAGCGAGCTGTCTTCACGACGTACTTCTACCTTGTCAGCATCCGCATAAGTAACCTTACCACCATGTTGTGCAATAACTGCGAGCTCCTGAGTCGTGGGCTCGCTTGGTATTCCATACCAGTACCAACGTATGGCGCTTTTGGATCAATCAAAGGCACAGCCTGACGTTGCATGTTAGCACCCATGAGGGCACGGTTGGAGTCGTCGTTTTCCAAGAAAGGAATACATGCAGTCGCAACGGCAACTACCTGTTTAGGAGAGACGTCCATATAATCTACGCTAGAAGCTGGATACTCTTGGTTGACCCCTTGGTGACGTCCCATAACTGTTTCTTCAGCAAAAGTTCCATCTTCGTTTAGGCGTGAGTTTGCCTGAGCAACTGTAAATTCGTCTTCTTCGTCAGCTGTCAACCAAACGATTTCGCTTGTAACGACACCTGTTTCACGATCTACCTTGCGGTAAGGTGTTTGAACAAATCCATACTTATTCAAGTGTCCGTATGAAGACAAGTTGTTAATCAAACCGATGTTTGGTCCTTCAGGTGTCTCGATTGGACACATACGACCATAGTGAGTGTAGTGCACGTCACGAACTTCATATCCGGCACGGTCACGTGTCAAACCTCCAGGCCCCAAGGCTGACAAACGGCGTTTGTGTGATAATTCTGATAGCGGGTTGTGTTGGTCCATGAACTGTGACAACTGTGATGAACCAAAGAATTCTTTGACTGCAGCTGTGACAGGACGGATGTTGATGATTTGTTGCGGTGTCAAGACTTCATTGTCCTGAACAGACATACGTTCGCGGACATTACGCTCCATACGAGAAAGTCCAAGACGAACTTGGTTAGCAAGCAATTCACCAACGGCACGGATACGACGGTTACCAAGGTGGTCGATGTCATCCACACGTCCGATACCTTCAGCCAAGTTAAGGAAGTAACTCATCTCAGCAAGGATATCTGCAGGAGTCACTACACGAACCTTGTCTTCTGGATTAGCATTACCAATGATTGTTACGACGCGGTCTGGATCAGTCGGTGCCACCACCTTAAATTTTTGAAGAACAACTGGCTCAGTCAAAACTGCTGAATCGTTTGGTGTATAGACAATCTTGTTCAAATCACCATCCAAGTGACTTTCGATGCTTTCAATCACATCACGAGTCATGACAGTTCCTTTTTCAACCAAGATTTCACCTGTTTCAGGATCTACCAAAGGCTCTGCAATGGTTTGGTTGAGCAAACGAGTCTTAACATTAAGCTTCTTGTTAATCTTGTAGCGTCCAACGGCAGCCAAGTCGTAACGACGTGGATCAAAGAAACGAGCAACAAGCAAAGTACGTGAGCTTTCAGCTGTTTTTGGCTCACCTGGACGAAGGCGTTCGTAGATTTCTTTCAAAGCTTCGTCTGTACGAGAGTCCATTGGGTTCTTATGGATGTCTTTTTCGACTGTGTTGCGAACAAATTCGCTGTCACCAAAGATATCAAAGATTTCGTCATCACCTGAGAAACCAAGCGCACGAACCAAAGTTGTAAATGGAATCTTACGAGTACGGTCGATACGAGTATAGGCGATGTCTTTTGAGTCGCTCTCAAGTTCCAACCAAGCTCCGCGGTTAGGGATTACAGTTGAACCGTAGCCAACTTTTCCGTTTTTGTCTACCTTATCGTTAAAGTAAACACCAGGAGAACGGACCAACTGCGATACGATGATACGCTCACCACCATTGATGATGAGGTACCCATTTCAGTCATGATTGGGAAATCTCCAAAGAAGACTTCTTGAGTCTTGATTTCTCCAGTTTCTTTGTTAATCAAACGGAAAGTTACAAAGATTGGCGCAGAGTAGCTAGCATCATGGATACGTGCTTCCTCTAGCGTGTATTTTGGTTCTTTGATTTCGTAGCCAACAAACTCCAACTCCATAGTTTCTGTAAAGTTTGCAATTGGCAATACGTCTTCAAACACTTCCTTAAGACCATGATCCAGGAAATCTTTAAATGAATCTGTTTGAATTTCAATCAAATTTGGTAAGTCAAGAACTTCTTTGATTCTTGAAAAACTACGACGGGTACGATGTTTCCCGTATTGAACGTCATGTCCTGCCAAGATGATTCTCCTTTTAGTTAAAATTCCAAGCCTAATTATCTAGACCTTTGATTATCGTTAGATGGTTAATAAACCCCTATCACCTTATCCTTCTAGGCAATTTTCAGAATCTTTAAATCTCTGTTACAGATGGCAAAAATACTGAAAAAAAGCACAAAAAGAGCAGCTAAATCTGACTTTTGTAAGAAGATTTAACTGCTGTGAGCCTTGTCTGGACAATATTTCAGACAAAACCTACGACAAATGATTACTTATATTATACTTGATTTGCTCTGATTTTTCAAGGGCTTTGCTTGTTTTTTCTTACTTTAGTATAGATGGTCTTTGTTTTCTGAAAAGGTAATTTTCTAGATAACTAGTTGTTGAATAAATAGGACAGGTTCTATTCATTAACCTACCAACCACTCTTTAGTTTGTAAGTTGGCATCTTGTATACTGAAAAAGAAACAATACTAATCAATTCAACTTGCTTGACAAAAGATTGACTTCATGGTTTAATATACCCCATAAGGGTATATTTGGAGGTGCTTATGTTTCACTTATTTACAAAAATTGACAGTATTTCTACCAGCGAGTTAGAAGCTAGACTCAAGGAACCGATTCAACTACTGGATGTTCGGACTCCCACGGAATTCCGTAGAGGCCATATCAAAAATGCCAAGAATGTTCCTCTAACCGAAATCGGATCTTACACACCTGCGACAAAAGAAACGCTTTATGTCATTTGTCATTCTGGTGTCCGAAGCAAACTAGCTGCGAAGAAGCTAAAGAAAAAAGGCTACGATGTCATCAATGTTCGAGGCGGTATGAGCGCTTGGACAGGTAAGGTCATCTAGAAGCATAAAGGAAAAAATCAATGAAAATTATCATTATTGGAGGAGTTGCAGGCGGTATGTCTGCAGCAACCCGTCTCAGACGTCTCAGAGAAGACGCTGAAATCACTATTTTTGAGAAAGGTCCCTTTGTTTCCTTTGCAAACTGCGGACTTCCTTACTATGTTTCAGGAGAAATTGCAAATCGTGACAGCTTATTAGTCCAAACTCCTGAAAGTCTCAAGGCACGCTTTAATCTTGATGTGCGACCATTTCACGAGGTCATCAGCATTTCCCCAGCAGATCATACAGTGACTGTACGCCATGATGGACAGGAATTTACAGAAAGTTACGATAAGCTGATTCTCTCTCCAGGAGCTAAGCCATTTTTTCCTGCCATTGATGGCTTGGCAGAAGCTAAGAATGCCTACACGCTCCGCAATGTTCCTGATCTCGATGAAATTATGGCCGCCTTGGACAAGCATCCAAAGGAAGCTGTCGTCATCGGTGCAGGTTTTATCGGGCTTGAAATGGCTGAAAACCTGGCAAAACGTGGCTTGCATGTCACCATCGTCGAAAAAGCTCCTCATGTCTTGCCACCATTAGATCAAGAAATGGCAGCCTTTGTCCAAGCAGAATTGGTTAAAAACAGCGTTCGTGTTATCACTTCCCAATCTGCGACTCGATTTGAAGAACAAGGAAAAATCATCGTTCTCGAAAATGGTCAAACGATCACTTCTGACTTGACCATCCTTTCTGTCGGTGTTGAACCTGAAAACGGACTTGCTAAATTTGCGGGAATCAAACTGGGACTTCGTGGCGGGATCCTGGTCGATGAACATTATGAAACCAGTCAAAAAGATATTTGCAGTTGGGGATGCCATCGTCGTTAAGCAAGAGATTACGGGCCAAGACGCTCTCATCTCTCTCGCTTCTCCTGCCAATCGTCAGGGACGCCAAGTCGCGGACGTCATCGCAGGACTCGGTCGTACAAACAAGGGCAGTATCGGCACTGCAATCGTTCGTGCCTTTGATCTAACAGCTGCTTCGACTGGTCTCGGCGAACATATCCTTCGCATGAATCAACTTCCTTACAAGGCGCTTCATGTCAGTGGGAAAGACCATGCTGGTTATTATCCAGGTGCTACTGATATGACCTTGAAGCTCCTCTTTGACCCAACCAGTGGCAAAATCTATGGTGCCCAAGGAGTTGGGAAGAAAGGTGTTGACAAGCGAATCGATATCCTCGCAACTGCTATCAAAGGAAATCTCACCGTCTTTGACTTGCCAGAGTTAGAGTTCACCTATGCACCACCATTTGGTTCTGCCAAAGATCCAGTAAATATGCTGGGCTACGCAGCCTTGAACCTTATCGAAGGTCTCAGCGACAATGTTCAATGGTACCAGCTCGAAGACGAACTGGCTAAGGGTAAGAAATTTCTAGATGTACGAACAAGTGGCGAATTTCAGAGTGGTCGACTCAAAGTCGACACCATCCACATCCCCCTAAACGAACTACGAGAACGCTTGGATGAACTAGACAAGAACCAAGCTTACATCGTTAGCTGCCACAGTGGTTTGCGCAGCTATATCGCAGAGCGTATCCTCAAGCAAGCAGGATTTACCGTCCAAAACCTTGACGGCGCTTATTCACTATACAAAATGGCTAATCCAAAAGGAGTAGAATATGGTAACTAATATCAGCATGGCTGACTTTTATGAAAAATATCAAAATGAAAATCTAGATCTTATCGATGTCCGTGAAGTACATGAATTCCAAGCAGGACATGCACCAGGTGCCAAAAATCTTCCGTTAAGTACCTTGGAGCAAGGCTACAAAGAACTCAATCCTAACCGTACATACCATATCATCTGTCAAGGAGGAGTGCGTTCTGCCTCTGCCTGTCAATTTCTCAGCGCCCAAGGCCTCACCGTTACCAATGTAGAAGGTGGCATGAACGCCTGGCCCGGTCAAGTAGAATAAGTAAAAAACCGATTAAGAAACTTAATAGGTTTTTTCGTTTTATCACTATTTCAATTGATGTTTGCCGAAAGTTTAAAAAGCCAATAGTGAAGACCGTCCTATCTTATAGATATCCTGATTTAAGTTAGAATATTACCTATATTTATGATAGAATATTGACTGGAGGATTTCATGAAATGCAAAAAGTTTTTAAGTTTTTAAATGAAAAACGAAACGATTATTTATCCTGTGGTATTGGCGCATATCTAATGATGATCTTGGTAGACCTTTTAACTTCACCTTCCAAAGATCTTTTCCTAACATTATCTCCTATCTCTCTTTTGAAATTAGGTGTCTTTGTTATAACAGCTGTACTGCTAGTTTTTGCGCCATTAAAAGTTTCCTTTTTAAATATGCGAAAAATTAATATTCTACTTTCTAGTCTCGTCTTACTGGTCGCAATTTTTAAAAGTATATCCTTTTTCCTAGCTCTAGGACTCCTATTCCTTACCTTGATCTTATTTACAGGAACTTTTCTAAGCAATCAAAAATTTTCCAATTTATATTTATTAGTAGTTTTGCTAACTAGTCCTCGTCTACTCAGCCTAGCCAGTACAAATTTTCTAGATTCTGCACTGGAATTTCATGCTATCAACCTTGCCGATACCCGATTTAATATGATTATTTGGCCAGCACTTTTGGCTATTTTTATCTCAACAATAACCTATATCTCTTTGATTAAGCTCCCAATTGAAAAATATTTGGAGAAATATAAAAAGTTCCTCACTTACTCTGTATTTTCATTGGTTATTATTTATGTTATTTACCTTTCTATCGTAGTCACCTACAAGGTAAAAACATTTGATGGTTCTACATTTGATATCGGACTGTTTTCACAGATGTTTCATCGAATGAGCACGGACCTGACTGCTATTACAACTCTAGAACGTGACCGAGTTCTCTCCCACTTTGCAGTCCATATCTCCCCGATTTTTTATCTCATGTTGCCTTTCTATAAGCTCTTCCCACATGTTGAAACTTTAGAAGTATTACAGATTTGGGTTGTATTTTCTGCAATCGTTCCCTTAAGATTACTTCTGAAGAAATTGAACCTTTCTAAACCAATCAATAGTCTGATAATTGCTTGGTTTATTCTCATACCTGTTATGACAACCGCTGGAGGCTATCACCTTCACGAAAACTGCTTCCTAGTTCCTTTAATTATCTGGTTGTTCTATTTTATTGTCTCTGAGCAAAAATGGAAAATTCTCCTAGTAACCCTCTTGCTTTTATTCGTAAAAGAAGATGCATTTATTTATGTTGTGAGCATTGGACTCTATTTCTTATTCCAAAAGCGCTTCTCCCTGTCAAGCCAGACCAAGAAATGGATTATTCTGGCAGATTTCATTCTACCTGTTCTGTACTTTGCCCTTGGATTATATCTTTTGAACACTTACGGAGAAGGGGGAATGGTTTCCCGATTTGAACCTTATCTGTTAGAGGGCGAAAATGGAATTTTAAGTGTTCTTAAAAATCTCATTCTTCATCCAACTTATGTCTTTAGTAAACTATTGATTGCTAAAAAACTGGGTTACTTATTCTTCGTTTTAGCTCCTCTCGCCTTTCTTCCACTGGTTCAGCGCAACTGGTCGAACTATTTACTTTGTTTACCATTGATTGTTATTAACTTATTGCCAGACTGGCCTTATCAATATGATATTGGTTTCCAATACAGTTATGGTAGTCAGACTTTGCTCTTCATCATGGCACTGCTTGCTCTGGAAGATCTAAAAGTAAGTAAATTCATTAAAGAAAAAACGACAGTTGCTATTGTTATAGTTGGTATCATCATGTCCGGCACCCTCCTCCATCACTTTACGCACAATTGGTCTTTTAATGTTGGCTATTACTTTGAACACAAAGAAAAATTTGATACCATGCGTTATACTCTAGAGAGTTTGCCGGAAGAAGCATCTGTTGTAACAGAAGGAGGCTATACACCTGCCCTTCGTAATCACCAATATCTCTATGATATTTTCTATCATAACCAGAGAAAAGCAGATGCTACGATAGACTATGTCATCATCCCCCGCGAACAAAAAGGAAAAAATGAAGTCTATGATCCATTGATCGCAAGCTACGAAAGTTTAGGTTATAAAGAAAGCAAATATGCTACCAAGGAAATTTTCATCCTTGAAAAACCTGAATAAAATCTGTATTACTTATTAAACAAATAGAAAAACTAGAGCGGTTCCACCTACATTGTTGTTGGCAGAACCGCTCTTTTCCTATAATTTTAAATCTATAAAATCCCTTTACCTAGCAAATTCTTTTTTCTTACTTACGTTTGATTAGGTATTGAACAGCCTTTTCCAAGCGTTCTTTTTGAGCCTCAGGGTCATCCAGCGGTTGGTTAATGCAGGTCGTGAGATTTTCCGTAATCATCAACTCAATAATCCGGTCGACACTGGAGCGAACAGCTGTTAATTGGGTAATGATATCAACACAATCACGGTCTTCCTCCATCATTTTTTGAATGCCCCGCAATTGGCCTTCTGAACGTTTGAGACGAGTAATGTACTTCGATTTGGTCATATTTTTATCCTTGATTTATTTTTTCTTCATTATAACTTTAATCAACTCCCTTGTCAAAAGTCCGGTTATTACTGAACTAGCACCGACAAGAAATTAAAAAGGAGAACAATATCGTTCTCCATAAGTTACGATAATGAAATGAAGCTGCTTTCCCAGTTGCTGCCTTTCGCCTCTTATGACTGTGACAAAAATATGAGGATTACAATGCTATAAATCAGGACTAAGGCTATGGCATATCCAATTCCAAACCATTTATAAAACTTGTTGACGCCACAGTAGCGCTCCACAAAGGCACTGGTCGGTTTTTCTGGATCATACCAGACCGTCATCTCCGAACCAATTGGAAAATGCTCACGCATAGAGCGATCAATAGAAATGAGAGAATTCCGACGGAAGGTAATTGACGGTTCTAGAAACTCTGCTCTTGTACGCCCACTCGCCGCATTGACTGGTGCCCAAGGGAGAGAGACCGTTTTAACCATAAAATACTTTAGGGTTTTCTTATATGATTTTCCATCTACCATGTATTCAATGATGGGAGGGTATGCGTCTTGAAAATAGCTATAGCCTACAACTCTGCCCTTGACAGATGATGTTGCAAGGCGGACCATTTTCTCATCCCGAACGTAAAGATAAAAACATGTGCCACAAACACCAAGTAGGACTAAAAGAATGGCAGCCGTACTAACAATGAAAAGCATAACTTCTTTTTGCATAGACTCTCCTCTAACTGTATAAGTTATCCCTTTCATTATAACATAGAATGCCGGTTTTAAAGAGTTGAGAATCAAGCAGCCCAATCAAGTCCCTTGTCAAAAGCATCTCATCATCTATCATGTTAAGCAACAGTCTACTTCTTGACTCTTACTAGGGACACAATCCCATCACTATCAGTCAATGTAAACTCATTGGAAGAAATCCATTTAGTTGTTGCCTGATATCTTTGAGATCGAGCAAATAGTTTCAACAATTCCTCTTTGTTCTCGACTTCAACCACATAGTAGGCTAGTCCCATCATTCCATGCTTACGTCGAACTAAGTTTTTGCCACCCCATTCATTTACAGCTAGATGATGATGATAAGCCCCTGATGCTATCCAACTAGCATGTGGAATCGTAAATTTATCCTCAAGACCAAGAGACTCTTGATAGAATGTACTCGCTTCTCGGCTATTCTTAACAGATAGGTGAACATGCCCCATGCGAGTCCCACTTGCAATTTCAAAAGGCTCGTTTTCTTTTCCTAGTTGGTAGATATCTTGAGCAGAGAGTTCTTCTGTCACACCAATAATACGGCCATCCTCACGAATATCCCAGACTGTCACAGGCTTATCTCTATAGAGTTCTATGCCATTACCCTCCAGGTCTTCTAGATAGATAGCCTCACTATAGCCATGATCAGCACCACCAACTAGTGGAACCTTTAGATCTAACAAGTGTTTAAAAACATTAGCCAAATCTTCACGAGTCGGCAAAAGAAGTGCCATATGATAAAGTCCGTAGCTCTGCTTAGGATTGCTAATGTCATCTGTCTTAATTAGCCGAACTAGTGGTTTCCCACCAGCACCTAAAAGAACTTGATTTTCCGATTGATTCAAAATCTCCAACCCAAGCAACTGATAATAAAATGCTATCTGGCTTTCTAAGTCCTTGACATTTAAAGCTACTTCAGCTAAATAAATCTGACTATTATATTCGTAAACCATAGAAAACCTCTCTTTGTTGTAACTGTTTTTATGACATCTATTGTACACCCGTATCAGCCAATGTCAATCCAGATGCTCAACGCTGATAAAGCAAGAAAAATCCTCCCCATGTAGGAAGGATTGTTTGGATTTAATGAGCCAACATTTCTTGGGCAATTTCCTGACCAGATAAGTTATCTGGATAATAGGTTGGCCAGTTGTCCATCTCTTCAAAGAGGGCTTCTTGGCTAGTGCCTCCAAAGAAGATATGGAAATGCTCTGCCTTGACTGGAGCAATATTATGGTCGCTAAACTGAACATACTTGAATTGTCCAGCGTCTGCATCAGTCGCTTCAAAGAGGAAGCGTACTCCACGATTCCCTTTCTTATAAGTCAAGATTTCTTGCCGACATACTTGTAAGTATATTTCTTACTTTGGCCACCTTGGATGAATTCCATAGTGTTATCCATGATGTTAATCTTGGTCACATCTGTTTGGTAGCCCTTTTGATAGTAGGCTTTGTACTCATCCTTAGTCATCTTACCAGTCAATTTAGCCTTGTAGTCAAATACTTGGTCAAGAGTCCCATTTTCAAGGAAAGGATAGACAGACTGCCAGTTGCCAGCATAATCACTTAGGGTACGGTCCTTAACATCTGCATCCTCAAAGTAGCCATTTTGAACGGTTTTAGTTTCCTCTGCCTTTTCTGGTTCAATCTCTGCTCCTGCCTGATCAGTTGTCTGCTTGAGAGACTTGAGATTTTTCTCCATGACAGAGATATAGTTTTCTCCAGCCTTCATGTCCTCTTCGGTCAAGCTTTCAAGAGGATTCAGAACATCTAACTTCACTCCTGTTTCTTTTGAGAGGGTATTCGCTAGGGCTTGAGAAGCATTTTCTTCAAAGTAGATATAAGAGATTTTGTTTTTCTTGATGTACTCGGTCAATTCTGCCAAACGGCTTGCTGAAGGCTCGGCATCTGGTGAAAGACCTGAGATAGAGACTTGATTGAGTCCGTAGTCCAAGGCTAGATAACGGAAGGCTGCGTGTTGAGTCACAAAACTCTTTTGCTTAGCATTAGAAAGCCCTTCACTATAGGCCTTATCCAAGGCTTGTAGTTTTTCAATATAAGCTGCTGCATTTTGATCAAAAGTCGCCTTCTTATCTGGATAGTCAGCTGAAAGACTATCACGGATATGTTCTACAAGTTTGATTGCACGCGCAGGAGACAACCATACATGAGGATCATACTCGTGATGATGATCTTCTTCACCATGGTCATGGTCTTCCTCTTCTTCACTTCCTGGAAGGAGTAGCATATCTCCAGTAGCTTTAATCGTTTTTACTTTTTTCGCATCTAGAGATTCTAGAAGCTTGGGAACCCATGTTTCCATGTTTTCATTCTCATAAACGAAGGCATCAGCATCTTGGATTTTAGCAACTGCCTTAGGCGATGGTTCATAATCATGTGGCTCTGTTCCAGCCCCGATTAAGAGTTCGACATTGGCTGTATCCCCTGTCACTTGCTTGGTAAATTCGTAAACAGGGTAGAATGTTGTGACGATATTTAATTTTCCGTCTGCCTGTTTTTGATTGGAACAAGCCACTAAGAATAGTGTCACAAGACTTGCCAAAAGTAGGCCTAGTTTTTTCATTTTCTTCTCCTATTTGATAAAACGTTTGAGTAAACTGACTAACAAAAAGACAACTACAAAGATAATGGTAATACTTGCACTCGGTGGTGTCTCTGCATAATAGGATATATAAAGCCCTGCTACCATACCTAGAAAACCAATAACGCTGGCAAGAATCATCACCGAACTAAAGTTCTTCCCTAGACGTAAAGCGATACTAGCTGGCAAGACCATGATAGTTGATACCAAAAGTGCCCCCGCAGCGGGTATCATGAGAGCGATAGCAACCCCCGTCACCATGTTAAAGAGGATAGACATAGTACGCACTGGAAGGCCATCTACAAAAGCTGTATCCTCGTCAAAAGTTAAGATGTACATAGGTCTTAAAAAGAGGAAGGTCAGGATTAAAACAACCGCTGCAATGACAAAGAGTCCAATTACCTGCTCTTGACTAATAGTCACGATAGAACCAAAGAGGTATTGGTCCAGACTCATCGAGCCAGAGCTCTTACCTTTACTCATAACAATGAGTGAAACCGCAAGACCTGTCGACATGAGAATGGCTGTCCCAATCTCCATAAAGCTTTTATAAACCGTACGCAGGTATTCAAGGAAAACTGCCGCAATCAAGACAATCACAATGGTTGAGATGGTCGGAGAGATCCCCAAAACCAAACCAAAGGCAACACCCGAAAGCGAGACGTGGCTGAGAGTATCACTCATAAGACTCTGACGACGCAAGATGAGGAAGGTCCCAAGAACTGGTGAAAAGAGACTCATGGCAATAACTGCCAAAAAGGCTCGCTGCATAAAATCATAAGACAATAGATTAAGCATGCTCCACCTCCTGATCACTTTCATGGACATTGAAACAACGCCATGGCGAATCTTGGTCACGGACAAGGTGGATGTTACGATCTGCATAGTCCTTGACTTCTTCAGGATCGTGGGTAATCATCAAAACAGCCTTGCCATGATGGTGGGCACTATGGTGCATGAGCTCATAAAATTCATTCTTGGTACCTGCATCCATCCCTGTCGTCGGCTCATCCAAGATAAAGATATCTGGATCTGAAGCAAACATACGTGCAATGACCGCTCTTTGCTTTGTCCACCAGAGAGAGAGCCAATGCGTTTATCCCTATGCTCCCACATGCCGACAGAGTTTAAACTCGCCTTGATATGTTCTTCATCGTGGGCATTCAGACGACGGAACCAGCCCTTTCTTGGGTAGCGACCTGATTTGACAAACTCATAAACAGTACTTGGAAAGCCCGCATTAAAACTGGCGATCTGCTGAGGAAGATAGGCAATTCTTAATTTTTTCCCATGAATATTAGTCTTTGAGATGGTTACTTTCCCAATTCGTGGTTGAAGAATTCCAAGACTAGCCTTGATTAGCGTTGTCTTGGCTGCTCCATTTTCCCCAGTAAGGGTGACAAATTCCCCACTATCAACACTGTAATTGATATGCTCAAGCACAGGTTCCTTGTCATAATAGAAGGACAAATCCTCTACTGTGATGTATCTCATTACTTGATTTCTCCTACTAAAGCAGTTAAAAACCGCTGGATAATTTTTTGTTCGTTTGGTGTGAACCGAGTAGCAACCTGCTCATAAGTCGAGAGGGTATGTTCATGATGATGGTGGTGTTCCTCAGCAATAGGTCGAGCCAAGTCTGTCAATTGATAGAAGACAACGCGAGCATCCTTAGGATCCTTAGATGTCTCCAACATCCCCTCCTTAATCAGGGATTTGATAGCCTTTGTAACGGCAGCTTGACTAACATTGAGACGACGCGCCAACTCAGAGTTGGTGAGCGACTCCTCTGATAAAAGCATGAGAATATGCTCCTGGGTATTGGTCAAGGCTACATCACTGGTACAATGACCAATGAGAATTTCATGCTGATTTTCCGCCTTGAGAATAATCTCATTTAAAAAATGATCGATATCTTTTGCCAACTGTCTCATGATTTGCTCCTTTCTCAGAACGGAATTACTTTAAAATACAAGATTTTTACTTCGTTTATTTACCAGTTAAGTATATCACATCACAGTTAAAAGTCAAGAAAAAAAGATGAAAACATCTGATATGTTTTCATTTCCTCTACAGACTTTTACTTCCTTCATTCAAAAGGAAACTTCACTACTACACTATCCTTTACCCAAAATTCATTGATTACAAAAAGCCCAAACCAAGGTTCAGGCTCTGTTGCTATTTATTGAAAATCTTTAATATTCCCATCGTAATTTGCCCAATCCTGGCTGAAGAATCGATCATTCATTTGGTAATTAGGAGCTGTTGTTGGATTACTCAAAAAAGGATTTACAACCTTGTCAAACGCCAACCAGCCTAACCAACCAATATGAATCGTATCCTTGACAAAGTATGGTTCATCACCATCTTTTGAAAAGTCAGCGATGTTGGTGAACCCTTGACTTTCCAATTGGTATCGAATTTTTTCGACAGAGTGTTGATACATTTCTTCACTCAAGCCTGTATAATCCATCCATTTTTATTGACAGGTTGAAACACGAAGAGCACATTGACCTTAGACTTGGCAAACTGATCAAGCACTAACTGCAAATCATTATACTCTCTTGACTGGAGAAAGTTGTAATTTTTTTGATACCCTTCCCACTTTTTTAAATCTTTCTTTAGTTGAGTATTGTAAAAGTGGTTATCCATCCCCAAATCATTATTGGTCGTATTTTCTTCTGCATCCTTACGTGCAATATTTTCCAATTCTTCATACGAAAATTGATCCGGGAGGCTGTTCAAATATTTTTCAATATGATCATTATACTTTAATTGGCCTCGAATCGAGAATTGGCCAAAAAGAGCAGCTTGTCTTTCATTGAACTCAGACGAGAGATTAACCATCGTTTGATCAAAGTCTGACAATTTTTCATTCTTAGCCAGTTTCTCAACAATTCCCTTCATCGGAACTCTTGGATTTAGCTTTAAGAGTCTATTAGCCGCATATTGAGAGGCTGCATCCCCAGATTGATTCTCTAAAAATGCAGTCAACTGATCATTATTAAAATATGTTTGAAAAATAGTCGGATCATGATCCTCTTTTGTAAACCACTGTGGAGAGATTACAAATACAGCTTGTTTATTTTTAAGTTCAGGTGTGATTTGTTGCATCCCAAAATACTGACTAAGAGAAGCGGCCCCTGCCTGTCCCATAAAATACGGACGGTAGGAGCGATTATACTTTTCAGCTAATACTCCTGGATGCATGCTATCAAAACGAATCCATTCACTTGATCCAAAGAAAGGGATAAACCGCATGTCAGGGTCTGTGAGAGCTCTCACTTTTTGACTTCTCTCCTTAAAGCTTTCTGCACTTATTGAGGCTGCAGAGTATTTTTCCTCCATAAGATTGTGACTTTTGCTACTAGGATAGAAAAAGATGAGTAGTAGAACCAATACACCCGCTACAAGGAGTGGTCCAAAAATCAACCACAGGCGTTTAAGCATTCTTTAATTCCGTAATCCCTGCTACGATTTTATTGGCTGTATTCCAATCATCACGACCAAATTCTGTAACCGGAACACGGATATCAAAGCGATTTTCAATTTCCACAATCAATTCAACTGTTCCCATGCTGTCCAAGACACCCGCATCAAAGAGATCTTCATCCATCATGCCAGAAACATCTTCCATAAATAGTTCATCAATAATTTCAATAACTTCTGATTTGATATCCATTTTTTAATTCCTTCTATTTTTTAATTCCATTTATTTTTTAAACCATAAATCATTCAAAAATCCAGAAAAGATTAAGAATGAAATCATCACGACATGGAAGGTTATCACCATGCCAAGCAACTGAGCCCAGCGATTTTCAGGCAAGGGAGGTCGCCCTGCTTTTTTCCGTTCTTTATTAAGCCTTTTTTTCTTTCGAACCCAGGCATCATTAATGACTAAGCCTAGTCCATGAAAGAGTCCATAGGCAATGTAAAACCAGGTTAGCCCATGCCAGAACCCCATAAGGAGCATGTTCAGGATATAGGCAATACTTGAAGTCACATTTCGATTATTAAACAATTTCTTTCTGGTCATCAACATAACCATGCGCATAAAGACAAAGTCACGGAACCAGAAAGATAAACTCATGTGCCAACGATTCCAAAACTCTTTCAAATCTCTCGACAAGAAGGGTTTGTTGAAGTTGATTGGACTACGAATTCCCATCAGATTTGAAATCGCCATAGCAAACATAGAGTAACCTGCAAAGTCAAAGAAGAGTTCCAAACCAAATGCATACATGACTGCGACTACATAATAGTTAAAGACGCCACCTGTCTGTAAAGCTAAATTCTTTAGCGGTGGTAATAAAATCTCGCCTAAAATATGAGCTAGGATAAATTTATACAGAAATCCCCACATGATATACCGAACTGACTCGGCTAGCATGTCCATCAACTCATCATGTTCTGGAATCGTCTTATAATTTTCATTAAAACGTTTGAAACGATCAATAGGACCACTTGAAAATGTCGGCATAAAGAGGAGAAAACGTAAATACTCCCACATTTTTAAATCCTTAATGACTCCATCTCTAAGTTCGATGATGATTCCCACTGAACGAAAGGTCAGATAAGAGATTCCTACGAATCCCAGGAGAGACTGTGTGCCTTTAATAGCTGGTTGCACCTTGACAAAGATGATGGGAAGCAATGATAATAGACTCACTAGATAGAAAATCCATTTACCGTCTCGACCTTTTCGATACTGCTTGTAAAAAAGAACCAGTACGATTTGCCAAATTAGATAGATTCCTAAGGCAGCTAATTGATTGGTCTTGCCTCCCGTTAACATGGTGACGATAAAGAACAGACTAACCAATATTTCATACCAGCCAAAACGTTTTTTGAAAAAAAGACCGATAAAGATTGGCAAAATAGCAGTAATCACATACAAAAAGTACTGCGGATTCCCATAAGGCTCAATATGAGGAAGCTGTTTAAGAAGCTCCATCATCTATTGTTTACCTCATTGATTAAGCCTTTAATGTCAATCTTGCCATTTGGAGTTAGTGGCAATTCCTTTCTGTAAAGGAACTTAGACGGCATCATGTAAGACATCATAATATCTTCCAAGTCTCCCTTGATCGCTTTGGTAATATCAATCTCGCGCTCAAATTGTTCTTTGACCCCATCTTTTAAGATAACATAGGCCAAGAGATTTTGAACCTTATGATCTTTATTATAGCGCGGTACCGCAACTGCCGAGTCAATGTACTGAGATTTGTTCAAGTTTTGAGAAACATCTTCTAGCTCAATACGGTAGCCGTTAAACTTGATTTGGAAATCCATCCGTCCACCGTAGAGAAGAAGGCCTTCATCCGTCATAGTTCCGACATCTCCCGTATGGTAGGCTGGCAGACCTTCAAATTCGAAGAAAGCTTCTGCTGTTTCTCAGGATTATTCATATAACCTTTTGAAACAGCCGGTCCAGACACGATGATCTCACCTTGCTCACCATTTGGCAATTTATTTCCTGCCTCATCAATGATGAAGGTTGGAGAATCTTCTTTGGTATAACCAATTGGCAATCGTTTAAGTGTCGCTAACATCTCATCTGTAATGGCAACTGCCGACAAAGCAACTGTTGCTTCTGTTGGCCCGTAAGCATTGATGATGCGCGCATTTGGGAAGCGTTCGCGTAGTTTCTGAGCAGTTTTAACAGTCAACTCTTCCCCATCAAAGTAGAAATGGGTAATGCCTGGCATCTTTTCAGCATTGAAATCTTCAGATAACATAGCCATATCTGCAAAAGATGGTGTCGAAGTCCAGATAGCAATCGGAAGAGAAAAGATAGTTGCAAAGAGTTGTTTGAAGTCTTGAGTAATGGCTGATGAGAGGGCAAAAAGCGCTCCTCCAAGAGCCAAGGTTGGTGCCCAATACATGACAGACAAGTCAAAGGAATAGGGCGGTTGCGCCAACATTTGCGGACGTTCTGGCGTTGCAAACTCCTTATCTGTGATCATCCAGTTGGTGAAGCTGAGCAAGTTATCATGTGAAATCTGCACCCCTTTTGGTTTCCCAGTTGTCCCTGAAGTAAAGATGATATAGTAGTTATCATCCCCTTTGACCGGATGTTGCAAATCATAGGCATGTTGAGCTGCATAAGCTTCACGCACTTGCTCCAAGGACATGATTGGAGCAGCTGGGTTTTCAATTGGAAACTCATTGATGGCGATGATTAAGCTTGGCTCTGCTACTTCAACAATCGCAGACACGCGCTCCAAGGCAGAATGGCTATCAATTGGGATATAAGCATGGCCAGATTTGGTCAAAGCCACAAAGGTTGCTAACATTTCATATTCTTGGCCACCAAAGACCACAACAGGTGACTTTTCAGGAAGTCCCATTTGGTCAATATGGGCTGCTAAGCTATCTGAATCAGCCTTCAATTGGCCATAGGTATGCTCTTCTCCAAGGACATTGTAGACCGGAAAATTAGGCTGCTTTTGAGCATAATGCTCAATGGTTTCAATCATATCTACTATTGGTTTATTTGACACAATAGGGGTTCTCCTTTAAGTTAAAATTCATTATAGATAAAGCTACCTTGAGCCTGACCGAGATAACTAAAAAAAGTAAAGTAGGCCCAAGAAAAATGATAAAAATACAAGGCTGTCCGACCAAGAAAGAGATAGAGTTCATTTCTCTGTTTCATCAAGAAAAAAACCTTTCATTCCTGTAATTTCCAACTAAAAATAAAAATCAATTTCTTACTAACTTATTTTTTTCTGCTATTATACCACTTTATAAACTATTTTTTCAATTGTTTTCCGTCCATTTCCACTACATTTCAACATCATTAAATTGTTCCATATGATACCTTCTACTGATAGCTTTAATGTTTTCCAGTATAGATTATATTGGGAGCTACAACAAAGTAGGCTCTATACTACCTATAGAGGACTTCCCCACTATAAATATTATAGAGCCTTATCTTATGTCTCACTTTATCAATAGAATTCCCTTTATCTAGAGATTTTTATAATATGTAATCTTAAAATTCACTATAGATGAAATCTTGAATATTAGAAAAATCAGTCACAAAACAGTAGATTACGATGCTTAAAATAACTGTGTAGAAAAACAAGGTCCACAATAGTAAACGATGTGTGTCAGTTAGTTTCATTTGCAAATTTGTAAAGTTCTTTTTCAACTTCCATCCATCCTTTCACCCCAACGTGCATCACGTCAAATAAAAAGTAATCTTCATACTCTTTATTCCCATAGTTTAACACCGTAGCACCGTGGTTTTTGGCAATATCTTCTATTTTTTTGTAAGTTTCTTCACGCATTTCTCGTGAAACACCTGTGTAATCATTCCATTTACCATTTACAGGAAAGATAATGACTTCAACTTCAATTCCCAATTCCTTAGCAACTGTCAAGAAGAGTTCCATATCTGAATACTCTGGTGACTCTATGTAGCTTAAGTCTTTGTTAGAATCTTTCAACGAAGCATAGCGGTCTCTCAAGTAGGTATTGTAGTAGTTATTATCCACAGCATAATCATTGTTATCTGTTTTCTTTTTAACTTCTTCTACAAACTGATCTGTCATCTGCTCCCAACTATAATCCGGAGTTTCATCCCCTAATGAAGGATAATCTGCTTTGGCATGATTCTCATAGAATTTTCGCTTAAGCTTAAAAGAGTATACTGCATTGTCTAGTTCCAACAGTTTTTTATCAATGATTGTCCCTTTTCCTTCTATAAAATAGCTTTTATACTTTTTATAGATATCATTTTGTTGTTTGTTTCCTTTGGTAATCTCAATAATTCGATTAATCAGCTTTTCTTTCGTTTCCTTACTGATTTTCTCGTTATTTAGCATGTGAAAAATATGTTCCTGAGAGGCCTTGTTTAAGAAGGCGTCTTGATGAGTCCCATCCTTTTCGAACCATTGAACAGACTCTACGATGGCTACTTTTCGCTTACTCATAGCCCCCTCAATCGAGCTCAAGGTTGTAGCTTGAATGATATTTTGAGAATAACTGGTTCCTATCTGCATAATATTAAAATCATTGTAGTTAAAAATTTTATTGGGATGGTAATCTTCATTTATCGTCGCAACTAGCTCTGAGGAACCCATTAGAACTAGTGTATTGGGAGTGATATTATTTGTCAGAATATCTCTACTTTTATACTTTCATAAGAAGTGCTGTAGCGAATACTATTGTCCTTGACTTTATAATAGTCGTCAATCTTCTTGACATATGTCACATTTAAAAGAGCAAGAGTCGCAATTACGAGCACAAGCGATAGTAAAAATGCTTTTAACTTAATCATCTTGTTTTATCCAATCTCCTTGTTTTAGCAGATCTCTTTATCTACTTAGAATTGCCATAATTATCTTATAAGGTTCACCCGAAAAGATAAAGAAGCCAATCATAACTAAATTCATGGTCACAAACCAACTTGTTAGCTTGTACCAAGTTTTATTTTTATGTTTCTTATAAAAAGTGCTTTTCTTTTGATAAATTTCAAATCCAGACATCAAGATTCCATGGTAAAAACCATAAGCGATGTAGCTGACACTAATTCCATGCCAAAATCCCATAACCAACATATTGACCATATAGGCATAGGCTGCATTGTGTAATCTATTCTTAAACCATTTCTTTCTGATAACCTGCATTAAAACTCTTGAAAATACGAAATCTCTCAACCATGTTGACAAGGTGATATGCCATCTAGTCCAGAAATCCTTGATATCAATACTCAAGAAAGGTTTATTGAAATTCATCGGTGTCTGAATACCTAAAATATTACTGCTTCCAACAGCCATCAAACTATACCCCGCAAAGTCAAAGAACAGATAGAGAGTATACAGGTACATATATTTGATTGAGTAGACAACTGTACCAGTATTACTTAGAGCAAGTAGTATCTGGTAAACATAGGTTGATAAAACAACCTTGTAAAGAAGGCCTAAAACGATGCGATAAATACCATCACCTGCTAACTCTAGGTAGTCTTTTCTAAGCATGACTTCATTGATCTCTTTTAGAAATCTTCTGCTACGATCGATTGGACCAGAACTAACTGTAGGGAAAAAGAGTAGAAACTGCAGATAATCTTTTACACTGATTTTTTCTTTGATTAAACCATCCGATATTTCTAGCATGATCTGAATGGTCTTAAAGGACATGTAGGAAATCCCAATAAAAGCCAACAAATGTAGCTGGGTTATTGCAAAGACTTTATTGACCACTAAAGGTAAAATGGATAACATAACTAGAGGTTTTAACCGTTTTGAATCCATTCTTTGTGCTATGAAAACTAGGACATATTGGTAGATGATGAAAGCCAATAGATAAACAACCATGGATTTACTCTTACCATAGATGGCTCCTGCAAATAAAATTGACAGACTTAAAATATAATAATCCTTACGCTTGCCAAAATAGTTTAAAACAAAGCCAATCAGTAAAACCACAAGTAGTAGAAGGAAAAACTCATTCCCCTCAAAATAATTCATACCAGATGGACTCCTTTTCTCTTTTTCTCATCTCCTGATTTGTCATTTTAGGATTAGTCCCTATCATATTATCAAGGATAATTAACTTTATTAATTATATCATAATTTAAAAACTATATACTTCTATTATCCAATTTCCTAAATAAAAAAACCAATGACTCTTACCACTAAACCCCAATAACGAGACAAAATTATTTACAAAATAAATAAAATCCAAGAGTAAAAAATTTGCTTGACTCAGGTTTTCCCATCAAGTCTCCTAAATATATTCGTAACCCCTTTTATTTTCTCCCTCAAGCGGAACATAATATAAAAAATGCCAGAATAATCCTCAGATCTAGCAAACACACCACTCCCTCTTTGGACATTTTTATGCTAAAATAGTAGCTATGGATAAAATTATTAAAACTATATCAGAAAGCGGGGCTTTTCGTGCTTTTGTCCTTGACAGCACAGAAACAGTCCGAACTGCTCAAGAAAAACATCAAACCCAAGCCAGTTCAACCGTAGCGCTTGGCCGTACCCTTATCGCCAGCCAAATTCTCGCCTCCAACGAAAAAGGAAATACCAAGCTAACCGTCAAGGTTCTTGGAACTAGCTCCCTCGGTGCCATTATCACAGTTGCAGATACCAAGGGTAACGTCAAAGGCTACATTCAAAACCCTGGAGTTGACATTAAAAAAACTGCAACAGGAGAAGTCCTCGTTGGACCTTTTGTCGGAAATGGTCAATTTCTAGTGATTACAGACTATGGCACTGGAAATCCCTATAATTCTATGACGCCTCTTATCTCTGGAGAAATCGGTGAAGACCTAGCTTTCTATCTTACAGAAAGTCAACAAACCCCTTCAGCTGTAGGGCTTAATGTTCTTTTAGATGAAGAAGACAAGGTCAAGGTCGCAGGTGGTTTCCTGCTCCAAGTTTTACCAGGAGCCAAGGAAGAAGAAATTGCTCGCTTCGAAAAACGTATCCAAGAAATGCCAGCTATTTCTACACTTCTTGAAAGTGAGGATCACATCGAAGCTCTTCTAAAAGCTATCTACGGAGATGAATCCTACAAACGTTTGTCCGAAGAAGAAATTCGTTTCCAATGTGACTGCAGTAAAGAACGCTTTATGAACGCTCTAGCTAGCCTGCCAAGCTCTGACCTACAAGAAATGAAGGATGAAGATCACGGAGCTGAAATTATCTGCCAATTCTGCCAAACAACTTATAACTTTGACGAGAACGACTTGGAGGAACTCATCCGTGACAAATCTTAATACACCTTTTATGATTGGCAATGTTGAGATTCCCAATCGTACCGTTTTAGCGCCCATGGCAGGAGTAACCAACTCTGCCTTTCGTACTATCGCAAAAGAACTTGGCGCAGGGCTCGTTGTTATGGAAATGGTCTCTGACAAGGGTATCCAATACAACAACGAAAAAACTCTTCATATGCTTCATATTGATGAAGGAGAGAACCCAGTTTCTATCCAGCTCTTTGGTAGTGACGAAGATAGCCTCGCACGCGCAGCAGAATTTATCCAAGAAAATACCAAGACCGATATCGTCGATATCAACATGGGCTGCCCAGTCAATAAAATCGTGAAACGAGGCGGGTGCTATGTGGCTCAAAGACCCTGATAAGATATACTCTATCATCAACAAAGTCCAATCCGTCCTTGATATCCCTCTCACTGTCAAAATGCGTACAGGCTGGTCTGACCCATCCCTAGCAGTTGAGAATGCCCTAGCCGCTGAAGCTGCTGGTGTTTCTGCCCTTGCTATGCACGGTCGTACACGCGAGCAAATGTATACTGGCCATGCGGATCTTGAGACTCTTCATAAGGTTGCACAAGCTCTGACAAAGATTCCATTCATCGCTAACGGAGACATCCGTACTGTCCAAGAAGCTAAACAGCGTATCGAAGAAGTCGGTGCCGACGCCGTTATGATTGGACGAGCAGCCATGGGAAATCCTTACCTCTTCAACCAAATCAATCACTACTTTGAAACAGGAGAAATCCTACCAGACTTGACCTTTGAGGACAAGATGAAAATCGCCTACGAGCACTTGAAACGCTTGATTGACCTTAAAGGTGAGAATATTGCCGTTCGTGAATTCCGTGGACTGGCTCCTCACTACCTTCGAGGCACATCTGGCGCTGCTAAACTCCGTGGAGCTATCTCACAAGCAAGCACACTTGCCGAGATTGAAGCCCTCTTACAGTTAGAAAAAAAGCATAAACGTATAAAAAAATTGAGTCTGGGACAATAGTGTCTCGATTCTATCAAAAAAAGCAACGGTTTTTGTCCGTTGCTTTTTTTGCATAGTTGCGATAGTCTTGGTAAAATAGAATTGCAAAATAAACATTTAGAAAAGGCTATCCCATGCATATTCACTATAACACAAATCAAACAACTTTACCACTAGAAATCAGTTCTTTCTTGCCACAAGACCATCTTGTTTTTACTATTGAAAAAGTGGTGAATACCTTGGAGGATCATCATTTCCATACCTTCTATCATGCCTTTGGTCGTCCGTCTTACCACCCTAAAATGCTTGTATCTACTCTTCTATTTGCCTATTCACAAGGGATTTTCTCTGGACGAAAAAAATTGAAAAATGATGATTGAAAAATCTTGCTATGCAGTACCTAACAGGACAGTTAGTTGTCAGCTATCGCACCATCAATTGTTTTTCGTGTCGCTTAAGGGATGGAAGAACTCATTCGTGATCTTTTCATCGACCTCAATCTTCGTTTAAAAAAATGGAAGAGTTAGTAACCTTAGATTGTTTGTTTATTGACGGGACTAAGATTGAAGCCAATGCCAACAAGTATAGTTTCGTATGGAAGAAAGCGACAGAGAAATTCTCCGCCAAACTTCAAGAACAGATACAGATCTATTTCCAAGAAGAAATCACACCCCTTATCCATCAGGCTATTAAGCTGGATGAAGAAGAACCAATTTCTTCAGAGCAGTTGCTTGCATTCGCTCAAGTCCTTGAAGAAGAATTGGAAAAATTGAACCAGGACATTGAGGAAACACCCGTTAAAGGAAAGGATGAACGTAAAACCCAGCGTCGGAAACTCAAGAAAGTCTTGCGTAAAGTCAAGGATGATTTTTCAGTACGTGCTGAAAAATATGAGAAGTATCAAGAGACATTTGAAGGGCGTAACAGCTTTTCCAAAACCGATCCAGATGCCACTTTTATGCGGATGAAAGAAGATCATATGAAGAATGGCCAACTCAAGGCTGGCTATAATCTTCAAATCGCTACTGAAAATCAATTTGTGCTTCACTATGATGTCTTCTCAAATCCGACAGACACCAAGACTCTTCTACCCTTACTTGAAACCTATCCGCATGACTTGAAAACAGTTGTCGCAGATGCTGGATATGGAAGTGAAGAGAACCTCCTTCGTTTAGATGAAAAGGAGGTAAATCATCTGATTAAATATGCCATGTTTGATAAGGAACAGAAGAGAGGGTATACACAGTCAGCTAGAAACTTAGCGAATTGGTACTACAATGACAAGGAGGATAGCTACACACATCCTGGTGGCTGGTGCTATCGTTTTCACCATATCAAACATCAGAAGACACAGACAGACTTTCAACAGGAAATCAAGGTTTACTACGCTGATGAACCTGAATCAGCTCCTCAAAAGGGACTGTATATTAATGAACGTTATCAGCACTTAAAAAAACAAAAGAATGTCAGTCGCTTTTTATCTCCCCAAAGGTAGACAGATTTTCGCTCAACGCAAGATTGATGTGGAACCTGTCTTTGGGCGAGATAAAAGGCTTGTTTGGGTTACAAGAGATGTAATCTGAGGGGCAAGCGTCAAGTGAGAATTGACATGGGATTGGTACTTATGGCCAACAACCTCCTAAAAATACAATAAGAGAACGACTCAAAAATTAAAAAAAGCTAGAGTTCCACAATTGGAAATCTCTAGCTTTTTGTGACTGAGATACTTTTTGTCCCAGACTCCTTTTTTTATATTTTTCATCTTGCAAATCTAGCTGCTTCACTCTAGCAATATAGTAAGCCATAATCAAAAACAAATTGAAGCTGACAATCCAGATAGACCATTCATGAAAAAAATGCATAGATACAGCCAAGCTAATGGCACCCACTACGAAACTCCCTACAACAATTCCATAGTTCAAGGCTTGGCGACGATATTCTTGAACATCTCCTTCTCCTCTAACGATGCGATACAAAGCAGTCAACATCTTTCGGTAATTCCCAGACGTCATAAAAATGACATAGGGATGATCTTCAATCAAACTACCCGTAAATGTTAGCATCATCATTCCAGTTCCAAAAAGCAATAAAAGGAACTTCTAATAGAGGAAAGCGGGAAAAGAAGGGAAGAACAAGGGTACCGATAAATAAAGGGAAGTAGCATCTTAACCCGCCAATAGGCTGTTTTGCGATATTCTTTCATGTACAAGGCGAAAAAGAAAGCCTAGGGAAAAAGAATATAATAGAACAGAATCTCAACATGGTATTGGTGACATGTGAATCGTGCCAATCTGATATCAGCAGGAGAATGTTCCCTGTCTGTGTTGCCACCAAACTATGGTACTGGATATGACAGAATACATCCAAAGAACCACCGATAAAGCCAAGGAACACTCCCATGAGTCGTGTGTTTTGAGGTAAAAATTAATTTATCTGGCATTGATTCATCACTCATTCCCTTTTTGATTCATTTATTATACCACTTCTATTAGAGAAATTAAGTGAAAAAACGGTCAGTTCAGGTAGATATGATTAGATATACTCCTAAGTTCGTCTCATCTCTGGAGTTCATTTATGACGTCTTATCAACTTCAAATGCTTTAGGTACTCATCAACTGAACTATTTTTAAACAAATTATTTCTGTACTGAAGTCTATGGCTTAATCAAAGTAACACTTGAAACAGTACCATCTGCACCTGTTGTAATTTGGATGACTTTTCCACCACCTACTTCAGCATTGTATTTCCCATCATCAAGGGTATAAGAATAGCTTTGAATAGAGTAGTTTTCTTTCTTGCCATCAGCAGATTCTACTGTAAATTGACCACCTGATGAAACAGTGATCGTTTCACCATTAGCATCCTTCCAATTCCCAGCTGCAGCCGAAAAATCTTTGTCCACCATAGTCAAGACACCTTTATAACGTTTGTTATGTTCTGCCTGCTTGTCTTGAAGTTTGCGATCAGTTGCTGGATCATAAGCTGACTGATTCTGTTTTGCTTGTGTTCCTTGTTGATTGGATGGAGCTTGCGAAGGGGTTTGCTTAGCAGAAGGTTCTTGGTTTTGTTTTGTTTCTGGTGCTGGTGTTGCTTGCGATTGATTAGCAGTAGACCTTGACTGATCAGAAGATGATGATTTAGCTTTTTTCTGATGAACTTGAACTTGAGGATTTCTGAGTCTTGTTCTCTTTACTTGAAGAACTTGCCTTAGAACTAGAAGATGCTTGTGTTGTCTTGCTAGAACTATCACTTGTGGTATTTTTCTTTCTTATTACCACAAGCCCCCAATAGCAATGTTGAAGCGAGTACAGTTGCGACCATTAATTTGATAGAAGTTTTATTTTTCATTTTTATGCTCCTTTTGTAACATTTTTGAAATGTTAAGAAATATTTTTGTAACATTATTGTAATATTTGTTTTTGAATCTGTCAACTATTTATCTAAAATTTTTTTAGAATTATTTTTTTAGCATCTATTTCCTTATCCCTCCTATATCTTTTTATTCGTAAAGAATTTTTAAAAAAACAGGAAAAATTTTTCCTACTGAAATGCTATATTTTTAAAAGTGTAATCGCTTGCATTTTTCTTGAAGGACTATAATAAAAATTGAACTAGGATATTGGAGGTGTAGGCTTATGTTAAGCAAATATTACAAGTATCTTCCTTGGGTGATTTTTAGATGCTTTCGTTTCTTATGGGGCAGCTACTCATTACGCTCAAACAACATTTGATTTGTTCTACCTAACTGCTATTTTTCATGATTGTCTACGTGGCTTTATTGTATTTACACGAAACCTATTTAAAAATATAAATACAAGGATTTATTCATTCGAATCATGAGCAATTCAAAGAAAGATAAACATCCTTAGTAGTCAAAAAGAGTCTGGGACAAAAATAGTTCTCAGTCACAAAAAAGCTAGAGATTTCCAATTGTGGAACTCTAGCTTTTTAATTTTGAGTCGTTCTCTTATTGTATTTTAGGAGGTTGTTGGCCATAAGTACCAATCCCATGTCAATTCTCACTTGACGCTTGCCCCTCAGATTACATCTCTTGTAACCCAAACAAGCCTTTATCTGCCCAAAGACAGGTTCCACATCAATCTTGCGTTGAGCGAAAATCTGTCTACCTTGGGGAGATAAAAGCGACTGACATTCTTTTGTTTTTAAGTGCTGATAACGTTCATTAATATACAGTCCCTTTTGAGGAGCTGATTCAGGTTCATCAGCGTAGTAAACCTTGATTTCCTGTTGAAAGTCTGTCTGTGTCTTCTGATGTTTGATATGGTGAAAACGATAGCACCAGCCATCAGGATGTGTGTAGCTATCCTCCTTGTCATTGTAGTACCAATTCGCTAAGTTTCTAGCTGACTGTGTATACCCTCTCTTCTGTTCCTTATCAAACATGGCATATTTAATCAGATGATTTACCTCCTTTTCATCTAAACGAAGGAGGTTCTCTTCACTTCCATATCCAGCATCTGCGACAACTGTTTTCAAGTCATGCGGATAGGTTTCAAGTAAGAGTAGAAGAGTCTTGGTGTCTGTCGGATTTGAGAAGACATCCTAGTGAAGCACAAATTGATTTTCAGTAGCGATTTGAAGATTATAGCCAGCCTTGAGTTGGCCATTCTTCATATGATCTTCTTTCATCCGCATAAAAGTGGCATCTGGATCGGTTTTGGAAAAGCTGTTACGCCCTTCAAATGTCTCTTGATACTTCTCATATTTTTCAGCACGTACTGAAAAAAATCATCCTTGACTTTACGCAAGACTTTCTTGAGTTTCCGACGCTGGGTTTTACGTTCATCCTTTCCTTTAACGGGTTTCTCCTTAATATCCTGGTTCAATGTTTCCAATTCTTCTTCAAGAACTTGAGCGAATTCAAGCAACTGCTCTGAAGAAATTGGTTCTTCTTCATCCAGCTTAATAGCTTGATGGATAAGAGGAGTGATTTCTTCTTGAAAATAGACCTGTATCTGTTCTTGAAGTTTGGCGGAGAATTTCTCTGTCGCTTTCTTCCATACGAAACTATACTTGTTGGCATTGGCTTCAATCTTAGTCCCGTCAATAAACAAACAATCTAAGGTTACTAACTCTTCCATTTTTAAACGAAGATTGAGGTCGATGAAAAGATCACGAATGAGTTCTTCCATCCCTTAAGCGACACGAAAACAATTGATGGTGCGATAGCTGACAACTAACTGTCCTGTTAGGTACTGCATAGCAAGATTTTCAATCATCATTTTTTCAATTTTTCGTCCAGAGAAAATCCCTTGTGAATAGGCAAATAGAAGAGTAGATACAAGCATTTTAGGGTGGTAAGACGGACGACCAAAGGCATGATAGAAGGCGTGGAAGTGATGATCCTCCAAGGTATTCACCACTTTTTCAATAGTAAAGACGAGATGGTCTTGTGGCAAGAAAGAACTGATTTCTAGTGGTAAAGTTGTTTGATTTGTGTTATAGTGAATATGCATGGGATAGCCTTTCTAAATGGTTTATTTTGCAATTCTATTTTTACCAAGACTATCGCAATATGCAAAAAAAGCAACGGAACAAAAACCGTTGCTTTTTTTGATAGAATCGAGACACTATTGTCCCAGACTCACTTTTTATGACTAATGAGTCTTTGACACGATGGCTGAATTGACTTTTAACACAAACTTTATTTTCTCTATTCTCAGGCTTGAACCAGCCATCGTTTGTTAAAACTTCTCAGGACTGAGACTAGGAAACCGAGACTTGATCTATCGATTTCTGTCCCAAAGCTTTTTATTTCAATCGATAGGTTTTTCTTGGTTTCTTTTTAGGCACTCGTTTGAGCCCAACTTCTTCTACATACTCACCGTATTTTACGAGAAAGTTATTGCTGACGATTGGTCGTCCTGGGTTGATGAGATTGACCAATTCGGTCCCTTCATAGACAGTGAACTCCTCCTCTAGCAGATAGAGGAAGGTCGGATTCCAGTCAAGACGCCCTTGGATTCGTTTAATAGACTCTTGGATAATGGCATAATGGTCAAAGGCGAAGGCGTGCTCCTCCAACTCTAATCCCTCTAGGAAGCACTTGCCCGTCTGAAAATCAACATCGACAAAAACCACATCCTTGGCATCATCTCCAGCTTGAACGAGTTCGAGTGCTCGGCTAGGTAGATACACCAAGTGGGCGATAGTAACCGTCCAGCCCCGCGGATCACGACCTGGGGTAGACACTGTCATCAACTGTTCGATTTTTTCCAACGGAAGGTCGAGGTTAACCTCCTCTCGCACCTCACGCTGGCAAGCATGCCTTGCATCTTCACTCTTATCCATAAAACCACCGACCAAAGCCAAACAGTTTTGATAAGGATGGGCCTTGCGACGAATTAGCAAGAGTTTGATTTTCCCTTCCACAAAGCAATAAGCTACCATATCCACCGTCACGCTTGGTTTTTTTCATACTGAGGAAGATCCTGTTTGCAGTACCAGTCTAAAAATTCCTTCTCCGTCGCATGAATCTCAAAATATTCTCTTTCTGTCATTCCAGCCGGGATTATCGTTTCAGTCATCTTATCCCTCCCTGACAGCTTTTGTCCATTGGTACCAACCGACTAAACTATTGATGGTGTAAACCCAGTACATACCTTGGATATGGATATTTTCACCCCACCAGAGGTAAATACTAAAGAGATTGGTTGCAATCCAGAAAATCCATTGCTCCCGGTAAAGACGTGTCATCAAGAGCTGACCAACACCATTGGTCGCATCGGTAACACTGTCACGGAAAGGACGAGCGCTATGGATACTTTGGTAGGCAAAGCCCATACCAATCCAGATGATAGCAGTCAAAGCCAAATATTTGAGCCAATCAATCAGGCTAAGTTTCTTAGCTTCAAAGTGGGATTCTTCTGGTTTTCCTTGCTCATTGATCCGATTAGACAACCAAGTATAAAGACCAATAGGCTGCATGACAAAGAAATAAACTGTGGTCAATACTTCACCATAGAAAGTGGCATCCATGGCTAATACCAAGTAGATAGCAGAGTTAATAGCACCAAAAAGGTAGTTACTTGCCCGACCTTCAGCTACCAAGATAACGCAGACAATCCCTGTCCAAGAGGCCAAGAGACCAACCCAGTCATGACTTTCCGTGTTTTGTGTAAACTCCAGAATAAGAGGGACACTTGATAAAGCAATCAAATAGAGCCACTGGAAAAGACTACGTCCCACAAAGAGGTCTTTCCAAAGCAAACGCATAACTCCTGCAAAACCAATTTTACGAGCTTCTGCGTGAACATTTTTAAAGTTTGCGATAAATCGAGTAATTTTTTCAGTTATTTTTTTCATTTTCTTCTCCTAATCTGCTTGGTAAATGGCATCGATAGCTACTTTTGCTGCTTCATAATTTCCTAGATAATCATCAGCTAGATAAACATGAGGGATAGTAGCTAGATATTGCTCCCTCATCATATCCAAATGCTGAGAAAAACTATGACGGATATGGTCTTCTGCCATGGTCATGTCTCGAAAACCATCATTGACATAAGAGCCGACAGGTTGCACAAAGAGGATTAAATCCCACTTTTCCTTAGCTAAGATGGAAACAAAGAGATTATCAAAGGTCTCTACGGACAAGTCCTCCTGCTCTTCGCTTTCCATGTAGTAATCGTAGTAGCCCTTGGTTACCAATGAGTTGGTGTCTGCAATGACCAGGCCTCGATTGGCATTGCTATCGATTAACTTGGAAGTTTGGTCATATTGGCCCAAAAGAAGGTAATAATAGTCTTTTGGGAGTAAGCTCATCATCACGGACATTATTTTTTTATCTGATACTCACGAGCATACTCCAGACTGACTGGCGCATCATAAAAAGCGAGCTAAATCCTTGGCTAGAGTTGTTTTTCCATTACTCGCACTTCCCATAATCAACACTTTTTTCGTAAACTGACGGCGGAAGGGTTGAGCGATATATTTCAATATTTACTTGGATTTTTCTCGAATCATGGTAGCCGAAATTCCAAATTTTTCTTTCCTGTAGAACAGTCTCAAAACCACGTTTTGACAATTCTTGTTGGTATTCGGACTCTCCTACAAAAAAAGATAAGTTCCTCACCAGTCTGGTCATAGGAAATGGCCTGCAACATCTGATCCAACCACTCCTGCCAGCCCATTGGATAGCGTGGAATATTGGTTTCGTCAAGTTTACAAACAGAGGTCAACTCATCATCTCGAAAAGCTTCACGAATATAGCGAAATCTCTTTTTGTAGTGTAAGCCCCACCTGTTCACCACGATCTCCCTTATAACCTGAAACTACCACCCATACAGCATCACATTGACGTTTTGCTCTTTGGATTAAATCAATATGCCCTTGATGTAAAGGGGAGCAAAGGTGCCAAAAAAACCACCGCTATACTCTTTTTCATATCTGTTTCAACCTTTTTTTATAACTTTTTTTATATTTTTATATTATAATCTATCTTCCTGTCTTTGTCAACACTTTTTTTTATTATTTTTTTATAAAAAAACATTGCTAAATGATAAGAATTTTTTTACTTGATATACAAAAACTTGATCAGGAGAAAATCTGTTTTGAAATCCTTTAAACTAAATTGCACAATTCAAATGCTTATTTGAGTAACAACTTTCTCAAAAAAAGAGGCTGAAACAATCTGTTCCAACCTCACATTTTTAAACAATCTCAAATTTTTAATTGACCAGCTTTGACACCAATTTTCAGGGTCTTGCCCTGCTTCCAGTTCACCTGTAAGAAGGAGCTCTGCTAACTTTGTCTTCTACTTCTGTTTGCAAAGTTCTGCGAAGTGGACGAGCTCCCATCTCTGGATCATATCCCTTCTGAGCTAGAAGTTTAAGGGCAGATGCTTGAAGTTTCAAGTCAATCCCTTTTTCTGCCAGACTTGCAATCAATGGTTTGACCATAATCTTAACCACTTCCTGCATATCTTGACTTGACAAGCTATGGAAGACTACCTTCTCATCAATACGGTTGATAAACTCTGGACGATAAGCCTTTTTCAACTCTTCAAACATCCGTTTTTCCATATTTTCTTGGTCAAAACGAATATCTCGAGCTCCAAAACCGACTGTCTTATCATCACGAAGGGCTGTCGCACCAAGGTTTGACGTCATGATAATGATGGTATTTGGAAAAAAAAGTCAACCTTGCGGCCCTTTACTGTCCGTCAAGACACCATCATCCAAAGACCTGCAAGAGCACATTAAAGATGTCTGGGTGAGCCTTTTCTACCTCGTCAAAAGAGCAAGACTGAATATGGTTTGATTGCGAACCTTCTCGGTCAACTCTCCACCTTCTTCATAGCCTACATAACCTGGAGGAGCTCCGTTGAGACGGCTGGCTGCAAATTTCTCCATGTATTCACTCATGTCAAAACGGATAAGGGCTGATTCGTCATCAAAGAGAACTTCTGCCAAAGCCTTAGCCAATTCAGTTTTACCAACACCAGTTGGCCCTAAGAACATAAAGGATCCAATTGGACGTTTGTGATTGCGAATACCTGATTGATTTCGGCGGATGGCACGACTGATACTAGATACAGCCTGTTCCTGTCCGATCACACGTTTATGCAGTTCAGCTTCAAGGTTGAGATACTTCTTGGCATCCGTTTGGGTTAATTTTTGCACAGGAATTCCTGATAAGCGACTCAAGGTAGTCAAAATATCAGATTCTGATACTACAGTCTTTATAGACAGGAGCTTCCTGCTTCTTTTGCAATGAGCTGAGCTGCTTGTTTCCATTTTCCCATCCATCAAGGCCTTATCAGCTGGTGTTAAACCTGACTCATCTTGTTTAGCGTGTTTTCGATTTATTTTTGCACAGTTGCTGCTGCTTCATCCAAAAGATCGATTGCTGAGTCTGGCAAATGACGACTCGTCAAATAACGATGTGCCATTTTGACAGCTGTTTCGACTGCATCGTCTGTAATTTGGACATGGTGGTGCTTCTCATAGGTTGCTTTCAAGCCCTGTAAAGATAGCCATACTATCAGCCACGCTTGGCTCCTCAATCATCACTTTTAGCAAATCGACGAGAAAGGGCTGCGTCTTTTTTTCAATATGTTTTTGGTATTCTTCCTGGGTGGTTGCTCCAACGGTTCTCAGAGTTCCACGTGCCAAGGCAGGTTTCAGGATATTGGCCGCATCTAAGGTCGAGTCAATTCCCACTTCCTGAACCCATAATGGTATGAAGCTCATCGATAAAGAGGATGACCTTGCCGTCTTCCTCGATATCTTTGATGATATTGTTCATACGTTCTTCAAAGTCTCCACGGAAACGAGTTCCCAGCAACCACATTCATCAAATCAAGTTCGAGGACTCGCATCTTTAGCCATTTCATCTGGCACATCTCCGTTGGCAATACGTTGCGCAAGACCAAGTGCCAACGCTGTTTTACCAACACCCGCATCTCCAACTAGACACTGGATTATTCTTTTCGTCTTACGGCTCAAAGATTTGAATCATACGAGAGATTTCTTGATCACGCCCGATGACTGGTTCCAATTTGCCTGAACGGGCTTGCTCTGTAAGATCATGCGTATAATCTTCCAAACCTCCACTTGGAGTCTGAGGCATGCCCATCATATTAGCCATAGAATTTTGCTTATCCGCTACCGTACGATGGCGTTGACGAAGGGCCTTCAAATCTTCTCTAGTCCAACCAGCACGCGCTTCAAGACTACGACGAAGTCCAGCAATCTTGACCTGATCCTTTCTGATCTTCGTAAGAAAAATCCCTGCTTTTTTTCTAAAATGCGAGTAGCCAAGGCATTGCCATCATGTAAGATAGCATAAAGCACGTGCTCTGTTCCTAAAACCTTGGCATGCACAACAGAAGCTACATGCTCTGCTTCCAACAACAATACCTTCAAACGGTGTGAAAAAGGCAACTCCTGATAATTTTCCTTATCGCTATACTTTGTTTCAGTCAGCTCTACAGCAACTTCCTCCAGACGATCAATCTCATATGGAAATTCGTTTAAAGTCGCCCCAGCTACACTGTAACTATGATTGGCCATAGCAATCAATAGGTGCCAAGACTCTAGGTATTCTGCCCCAAAATGACTGGCGACCAGAAAGGCACTTTCTATACATTCTCTCAATGCTTTTGAATATTTCATTTAGTTCTATTTTTCCTTTTCTATCTACCTCTTGTAATAACTGTCGGAGCATATTGGCACGGATAAGATTGGCATCCTCACCTAAAACTCGGTCTGTCGCCATCGCTAATAATAGATTCATCTCCTGACGAGTCACTAAATCCTGTTCAAACAAGAGTCTTAAAACATCTTCAAAGATAACTAGGCTGACTTCTTCGCCCACCGAATACAGTAAATCGCGGAGCATTTCATGGTGGTTTGAGAATTCAATCCGTCCTATACGAATGTAGCCACCACCACCACGCTTACTTTCAACCAAGTATCCCTGCTTTCTAGTAAAATCGAGTCTTAATCACATAGTTGATCTGGCTAGGCACGACTTGAAAGGTATCCGCTAATTGGCTTCGTTGCAATTCAACCATACCCGATTGCTCTAAAATCGCCTTGATATAGGCCTCATATGGTCTGATGTATTTTTTTAAATCTCATTGAACGCCACCTCTTTCTTTGAAACCTTGACTATCTTTGACTATACTATCATTTAACACTCTATAAGTCAAATTTTTAGAGCTCAGCCCTTGAAAATACTGACTTTCTTTAAAAACATTTAGGCATTAAATCGCCTTAGTTTTTCTTGAAAGTCCCTAAAAAAGTCCACAAAAAAGAGCCCTGAAAAGGGCGTAATATTGACGAGTTCAGCAAGCTAGACGTGCCTTTTTTACTACTAGAATGAAAAATCCTGTGAGGTTTAACTCACAGGACTATATATTATGCAAAACAATAATTACCCTTTACATCTGATTTTGATATCGGCTTATCCTCAAAATCAATAGAGTCCTTCTTGATAATATCTATACTCTCACGAGTTCTAAGAGATGAAATTGCAATACAAGCTAAAAAATACCAGTGAATTACTTGCAATAATTCCTCATTATTTTTAGATTCTATTATTTCATCTAATTCTTTATCTAACTGTTCCTGCAACGAACCTTCAACCTTTTTAGAATTTTCTACTATCATTGAAACATCTAACTGAGCTTCTACAAATGACAATACAACTTTTGTTAGAGCTGGATATTTATCTTCATACTTACAAATTGCATCTTTTATTATATATTTTTCTTGAAAATGAGTATATAGGAGATTATATGCAATCATTTTTTTATGTTTTTGTATCTCTAATATATCTAATATAAAAGAGCAAAACAAGTGATGCAACAATTATTAAAAAAACAAAATTATTCCCATTTTATTCTACCTCCTTTTTTGTTATCAAAGCAATTTTTTTCCAAATCAGATATTCTCTGATCTCTATCAGAAATTGTTTTTGTTTAGTTCCTCAATTAATCTAGCTTGGCTTTTTAAAAGGTCATGTCATAATCTTTTACGCCGTTCTTCTAGTAGTTTGGAAAAAAATATTATATATCCCTAATGCTACTAGAATACAAATAGCTAATGGTACATCTAACCCAAAAAATCCTTAAATAAGTTTAGCCACCCCAACTATGTAATCCCCTATGAAAATCTCTAAACTAAATATGGTATCCTATATACTATTATACCATACTTGTCAAGTACTATATATTGTGTCTTCTTATATAAATAAGCACACCAAATCGTGTGTATTTGCAAAAAAATTTTTTTCAGTTTCAATACAGAATTTAATCTTCTATAAAGTAAATGTATCGTATACCTCCAGATCTGCTTATCTATATTAACCGATTGTATTGTGAATTGTCTCAAAACATGACTGCTATAACTTTTACGATAGTTCATATTTACTAGTAACTAAGTATAAGAAAAGTACTTTAAGTGCTACATTCCAGGAAAGCCAGTCTTTTTATTTCTTTCAAAATTTTATAAGCCTGTTTCATTTTTAGAATTGTCCTCTAAATATCCAATACCTTTGGTCGTAATCCTAACAAGAGATAAATTCTCAATATAAACATCTCCAGACATGTCTCCAGTAACACGAGTACCTGTCAAAAATCCATCATCAAATAAATTACAATAGACATCCATTAAATACCGGTGGGGGATTTCCAGAACGGAAGCGTTTATTTCATTTTCATCGGCTGGCTCTCCATGCTTCATTTTCTGAAAATAATAATTAAGGATTTTATACACAACTACCCAATAATCATTTTTTGCCATGAATACAGTCTCCTTTTTTAAAAGTATATGCCTCTGTACTACATTCTCATTATAGTCCTTTTAACATCCTCCTGCAAATAACAAGATATCCTTATTCTCATTTTTTTAAAGAAAAAGGGCGCTGGTAAAGGATAATCTTCACCAACTCCCTGTTTTTCTAGGTATTTAATCCTAATTCCGCCAAGATTTGACGTTTGTAGGCAATTTTTTGGACTTCCTTGTCTTCGCCTTCAGACCAATCAAGTTTGATTTCAGATACAATCTGCCCAGGGACGATTTTTTTAGGATGTAGATGCGGTCGCTAAGATTGAGGGCCTCCTCGATACTATGCGTGATGATGAGCGTCGTCAACCCTAGCTGTTTGTGAATCTCCAGATACCAGGCATGAAGTTCCATCTTAGTCATCTCATCCAAAGCGCTAAAGGCCTCGTCTAGAAGAAAGAGCTTGTGCCCAAAAAGGTAGGTACGGAGTAAAGCAACACGCTGGCGCATCCCACCACTGAGTTCATGAGGATACTTATCCCTTACAGCCGTCAACTGAAAGGTCCCAAGAATTTCATCTGCTTTGGCAATGGCTTCTGTCTTGTCCACCTTTTGGATTAAGAGAGGTAGGATGATATTTCCTAGCACCGTCTTGTGCTCCAAAAGCAGATCCTTTTGTAACATATAGCTCACGCGCCCCTTGGGATTTTCCTCTCCATCAAGAATGATTCGCCCTGACTGGACTTCTAAAATGCCTGCAATCAGGTTAAAGAGGGTAGTCTTTCCTACACCACTGGGGCCTAGGATAGAGACCACTTCACCCGAAGTCACTTGTAGGTTAATATCCTCTAAAATCTTTTCAGCATCGTAGGCATAACTTACGTGTTCTAGTCTAATTTCTGTCATTATTTTACAAATTCGTTAGTAAATCCTTTATCAGTCAAGTCTTCTTTAAGGATACCATTTTCTTTATCCCATTTGTAGAAGGCATTCCAACGATCAGCGTCAAATTGTCCCCATTTTTCCTTGTCGCTTGCATACTCTTTTGACAAGTATTTTTGAGATTCGATAACAAAGTCACGTTTTTCCTTTAACTCAGGGGCATTCTTGATCAAGATATCAGCCGCTTCTTCTGGGTGATCCATAGCGTATTGGTAGCCTTTTTTGATAGCTTGGATGACTTTACGAGCTTCTTCTTTGTTATCTTTTAGATAGTCGTTGTTAGCGATGATGACTGGGTGAGTAGTAATCAAATTCCTTTGACATAGTCTTTCAAAGTACATGAAGTTAGCATCCACGCCCTGAGATTTGGCAAGAATACCATCCCAACCGTAGTAGATCCAAGCAGTATCAAAGACGCCATTGGCAATCGGTGTAATCGAGTTTGAGTCGTTGTTTGGTACTTTTTCGACCTTCTCAAAGTCTCCACCTTGCGATTCTACCAAGGTTTTCAACATAGCAAGCTCAGTTGGGTCATTCCAAGTTCCGTATTTCTTCCCAACCAAGTCTTTTGGACTAGTTACATTATCAGATTTACGAGAGATGATACCTGATGTATTGTGCTCAACGATAGCGGCAACGGCAGTGATTCCTGCCCCTTTTTCCAATTTCTTAGCCATGTAGTCTTGGAAATAGATAGCAAATGGCGCCTTGCCATTGATTACCAAGTCAGATGAGCTTTCTTCTGGTGGCAATTTCAAGTCAACATCCACTCCAGCTTCTTTGAAATAACCTTTTTCCTTGGCAACATACAACCCTGTGTGGTTAGTGTTTGGTGTCCAGTCTAGGATAAAGTCAATCTTTTTGACTTCTGCTTCTTTGTTATCCTTAGAAGCTGTTCCTTGGCCACAAGCCACAAGCACAACAGCTAGAAGAGCTGTTACAAGCGTTAAAAACACTTTCCATGTTTTCTTCATTTTTTTATTTCCTCTTTTCTTTTTTCAAAACGCTCTTTAAGTGCGTTTCCATTTAATCACATATTTTTCACTGATATCGACTAGCTTCATACCTAGAAGGCTAATCAGCGATACCAAAATAATAATCGCGAACATGGTATCATACTGAAACAGTTTCTTGGACTGAATCATGTAGACACCTAGTCCTTCAAAGCCTCCCAACCACTCAGATACAACTGTTGTGATGAAGGCATAGGAGACACTGACCCTCAGACCTGCATAAAAGTAGGGCAGGCTGACAGGGATTTTAAAATGCCAAAGGATTTGCCAAGGATTTGCTCGCATCAGACTAAACAAGGTCAGCATATCTTTGTCACAATGCCTAAAACCATCTAAAATACTGACGATAATAGGGAAGGTAGTCGTCAAGATAATCAAAACAATCTTGGGCAAAATTCCATAACCTAACCATAAAACTAGAATAGGGGCTATAGCAATTGTCGGAATGGTCTGAACAACCACCATCATAGGGTAAATCAAGTCATTTAACCAGCCCAGACTATCCATAAGGACGGCCATGATACAGGCTATCAAGACACCCAACACCAAACCGAGTATAGCTACTCTCAAGGTTGCCCAACTATGGTACCAGAGAAATTCTCTGTCACGAACAAAAGACTGGAGGATTTCAAGTGGTGTCGGCAAGATAAATTTTGGTAGGAGTTTTAAGAAACCTGCTACCTGCCAAAGAGATAAGACACCCAAAAATCCTAGCAGACTAATATGTCGTCTCATTATATTTTTTAAGTTTCTCATCGATGCTTAAAATCTCTCCTACATTTATTTTCACATTGGCAAAAACATTGTCTGCCCCTTGACCTGCCACTTCTAACGCTTCTTTAAGAATACGCATGAGTTCATCAAAGTCTCCCTCTAAGACTGTTTCAAAGGGTGTCACCACCATGGTCACTCCTTGAGTTTGCAGATAATCAATGACCTTATCAATTACCGCTATACGATCAATCCCCTGTGATAAGGGCAGGACTTGTAAAGCAATGCTTGCCTTCATTAAAACCTCCTTCTAATTTACAGTTTTCCTTTGTAAAAAAAGAAAAACCTCTTTCATATATGAAAAAGGTGCAAAATTAGGCCAAGTATTCGTTCCCTACGCTGGCATTACCCAGATCAGGTGCGGTCGAAGTTTAACACTTCCTCTCAGACTGTACACAGACTCCCATATATTATATGGATATATAATAGCTTAATAATGGCCTAATGTCAAGGTTTCTGCTCATATAAAAAGAGGCGTTCATTCGCCTCTTACACTAATATTATTTGCATTTCAGCCATTTTATTTACAGCATAGGCGCAAATAACTGTGTCACTTCTTTTATCAACATTTGATACCAAGTAGGATTTATGGTGTCAGAGAAGATTTCTTGAGATTGTTCAAAAATATTTTCAAAATCCTTGTGAATATCTGCTATTGAATCTGTTTTGTACAGTAATACTGCATTTTCATAGTGGTGAACCAAACTACGATAATCTAAGTTAATCGTACCTACAGCTGCAAACCGACCATCAACAATGATTTGTTTACTATGAATAAATCCAGGAGTATATTCGAAAATACGTACCCCAGCTGATAAAAGATCAGGATAAGCTCCTCGTGTTACAAGTTGAATGAGTTTTTTATCCGGTATATGGGGGGTAACTATTCTTACATCTACACCGCGCATAGCTGCATTTTTTATATCTTCCGTCAAATCATAATCAATGATTAGGTAAGGAGTTGTGATATAGACGAAATCTGTTGCCTGATTGATAAGGTTTTGATAAACTATTTTCCCTACCTTAGATTTATAAATTGGCTTAGGTCCGCTTCCATAAGGAATGCATAAGCCAGAAGCCGAAACAGCTTGATTCTCTATACGATATTGGTCAAAATTACTAATATCTCCACCGTTAATATACCAGTTCATAAGAAATAATCTTGTAAAGGCTTGAACAGCCGGACCGTCTATCCTAATACCGGTATCTTTCCAATGACCAAAGCGTTCAATATGATTGATGTACTCATCCGCTAGATTGATTCCCCCAGTATAGGCAATCTGCCCATCGATCACTAAAATTTTACGGTGATCACGGTTATTGTAAGCTACTGTCATACGAGGAATTACTTTATTAAACTTATGTGCCTCAATCCCTTTGGATCTCAAGTATAGTGTATAATCTCCTGGCAAAGTAACCATACAGCCAATATCATCGTAGAGCATCTTAATTTCAACGCCCTGATCAGCCTTTTCTTCAAGAATCTCACGTATGCTGTCCCACATCACCCCTTCGTCAACTATGTAGTACTCAAGAAAAATAAACTTTTCTGCACTTCTTAAGTCCTCTAACATTTGCTGCCACATATCTTCGCCAGAAGAAAAAAACTTAGAAGCAGTTTGGTCATAGACCTCTGAATTACTATCCATGCTCAGCAAAGATTTTATAATACCATAAGCTGACTTATCCCGCTCCTGTAGATGCTGATGGAGGTCGTTACCATTATCTTCATGAAATGCGATAGTGTTTAACTCCTGAAGTTGTTTCAGTTCTTTTTTTGATAATCTTCTCTCACCAAACATGATATAAAGCAATGGACCAAATACCGGAACGAAAGCAACTAAAAGCCAAGTAACTTTGCTCTCTGGAGTCATAGTCCTATTAACAATAGACAGAATGGTCGCTACACTTATCAATACAACAAGAATAATCCAAACATGTGGAACAATCTGACTTAAGAATAGAAACAAACCAAAAATCAGAATTAATTCTATCAGTATGATTGTTATACTAAAACCATACTTTGACATTAATAATCGAAATTTTCTAAAACCCATATCTCCCTCTCACTTTCTAAGTATACTCCCTTCATATACTGTCTGAAAACGCTTATTACCTTCTAGTATACTTAGTTTCATAAAACTTAGCAAGTCTTTTCTGTATAGGCCGATAGTTCTATGTTTAAAATCAATTTAAAAAGCAGGCCACTTACATGTGCCTGCTCTTATTTTTCAATTTCAAAGCCAACATATTAACCGTCATACCAGCTACAGTTCCCATCAAGAAGATGGTATCACCTTCCTTCACATAGCCATGATCGAGTGCATAGGCCAAACCAAAAGGTACCGCAACGGAGACCATATTTCCATAATCCGTAACGAGTTAAGGTACTTGTCTTCATCTACACCCAGTTTTCCCATGACCAAAGGAAGAGCGCGACTGGCTTGGTGGGGAATAATATAGTCTACAGCATCTTTAGAAATGCCTGATTTCTCTTGGAATTCTTGGAACATTTCTGGAATGACACGAGCAGAAAGCAAGAGGATTTTCTTGCCTTTCATATCAAACATAAAATTTGTCTTGGTCTCTTCAGAGTACTCTTTTGGCTGATAAGAAGTTAAGCCTCCACGAATCTCTGTATCGTGAGCTCCCTCTGACCAAGTACGTTGAAGGCTTGCTATCACTCCCTTATCCTTATCACTTGATTGGAAAATAAAGGCAGCCGCTCCATCACTAAAGAGTTCATAACTTTCTTTTTGCTTTGGATTGAGACCCAAGCTACCAACTTCACTGGATACAATCAAAACACGACGGTATTCCCCAGCTTCAATCAAATGTGACATGGTTGATAAAGCAGAGATAAAACTTGTACAAGTCGTATTAATATCCATAGCCGGGATAGAGAGCCCTTTTGCCACACGTTCATGAATCAAAGCTGCCGTACAAGGAATCGGCTGAACACCAACCGCACTAGCTGATACCAGGCAATCAATGTCTTTCATACTCAAATTTGCATTTTCAAGTGCAGCTTGGATAGCTGCTTCTGCCAAATCTAGTTGCGTTTCTTCATTTTCAACCACACGATGACGGGTCTGGTCTTTAAATTGCACTGTATTTTTTGGAAGGCAGACTCCATAACCTGCAATTTCTACATGTCTTTTTACTTCTGTCATAATTTTTTGTCCTTTCATAAACGTTGGATACGTTTGAGCTTACGACTTGTATCCCAATGATAATCTGAAAATTGTATTTCAGGTTCTTTAAACTCTTTTTGTTGCGCCAAAAGTCGAAACTGCTCTGTGATTGCTGTTTCTACTTGCTCATCTCTTCGACTCAAACAAACTTCCACTAGCTTCTCAGAATGTTGTTTGACTTGGTAATCTCCAACATTCTCCACAAAGAGAATGCAACGTCTGATAAAGTCAGGATAAATCGTTACCTGACCTCCATCTTGTCCATCAAAATAGAAGATGTCGTCAGAACGCCCTTCGACCTTGTCAATCCTTGTGTAATGAGATCCACATGGACAAGGTTCAGGATTTTCAACCAAGATATCGTTGAGCTGGTAGCGATAAACAGGCTGACTGCTCCGCTTAAAATCAGTAATGACTGGATAAAAACGTCGGTCATCCAAGTAGTGTTTTTCCACAAAAATGATGTCTTCATTGAGATGAAGATTCCCAGCAGAGCAAGTACAAGCTAAGAAACCTTCCGTTGCTTGATATACTTGGTCAATAATCGGCAACTCAAAAGCGCTCAAAATTCGTTCTTTATCACTATCTTCCAAGATTTCAGCCACCGAAACGATTTTTTGTGGACGAATCCTTAATTCTCCTATCTTTAGGCGCTTACTCAATTCAATCAACATAGAAGCAGGTGCCACTACAATAGTCGGTTGATAATTGTTGAGACGCTCGATATGCTCATCTGTATTCTTGAAAATATCAAAGTACTCTAAACGAATAAGTGCCGTATTGATGGTCTGATAGAGTTCATTATCCGCTCTGAGGAAAAAGGCTATGCGGTGCCCAAAAAGTTGGCCCTTGGGCAACATCTTTGCCAAGATAGCTGCTGCCCACATACTTCTCTCTTTTTCAGTTGTGATAAAAAGGCCCCGGTGTCCAGATGTTCCAGAAGACAACCCAACAGCTATTTCTCCCTTGAGCTCTGTAAAATTCCTGGTCTTTTCACTTTCGATAGCCAAAGCCAAGGCCTCGTCTCGATCCACACCTTGGGTGTTGAGCTCATTGAAATGACGTCATCATAAAAGCCTTTATCCATATGGTCAAAGTCACTAGGTACACCATTTTTAAAATAAGGTGACTCACGTTTGAGAAAGTCCATATAGGCAGCCAGTTGCTTTTTCTGATAGTTTTCTAAAGCTTCTCGAGACTTAAAATTATGAAGCCAACGAGTTTGGATAAAAGTTTTAAGAAAGGTTATTTTTTTCATACAAGATCCGCTCAATCCTTTCTACAGGGTCATGGCTAACTAGCACTTCTATTCCATCCTTTAAAACCTCTTCCAAGAGCTCCGTTCCTTTGATATAGTCATCCTTACTATCTTGCACCAAGGAAGGAATCAGATGCATCTGTTTGGTGTAAGGTAAGAGGTCTATTCCCCAACAAAGATCTGCTGCGATAAAGAGATCATAGTCTGGTATAAAGAGACAGGCTTGCCCCTTGGCATGCCCATTTATCGAAGCTACAAGGATACTTCCGTCTCCAAAAAGATCGATGGTAGGGCGATACTTAAAGTTAGCATTTTGCTGATTTGCCTTGATGACTGTCAATCTTTCCTCAAAGTCACTCGGCAAAAATTCTTTAAAAATTAAATCTTTTAGTTTTGGTTTCTTGTAAACATCATAGACTTCCTGGGTCAGGATAAAGTTTGCATTCGGAAAGAAGCTAGCCCCTCCCAAATGATCTGGATGTAGATGAGACAGCAAGACATAGTTAATTTCTTCTGGTTTGATCCCTTTAGCTTTCAGCAAGTGCGAAATCTGATCTTTCTCCGTCATTTGAACTGGCGTCCCCAAACGGTAAAAAGCATAACGAAGTTTCGTCTTAATATCATAGTGATAGCCAGTATCATAAAGCAAATATCCTTTATCCCTGTGTTTGATAAGGAATACTCCTGCGGGGAAAGTCATCTTTCTATTCTTGACACCCTTGAATAGCAAACCGGCATAACTCGTACAATATCCCGCTGGGAAATACTCAATGCTTTCGATAATCTTGGACATATTGTTCAATCCCTTCTGAAATACTAATTTTCGGATGATACCCCAATTCCCTCTCGGCCTTGCTAATATCCAGCGTTTGACTATAGCGAAGCAGATAATAGGTATAGCGTGTCAGAGCTGGCTCTCCTTTAAGGTTCAAGGTCTTGTATATAAATTCTAAACTACTTGCAATTCCTGATAAGAGAGATGCTGGAATTTTTCTATATTTGATTGGATAACCCAGACCTGTCAAACTTTCCTCTAGCAAATCTCTAAAAGCCCTCGGTTCACCATTAGTAATGTTATAAACCTCACCTTTAGCTTCTGGAGCTTCTATGGCCAAACGGATTGCCAGAGCAACATTTTCCACACAAGTCATGTCCATGAGCTGATGCCCATCCCTAATCAAAGGAATTCCAATTTTTTGACTAAGATTGATCACACGTGGCAAAATACTGGTATCCCCAATCCCAAAAAGTCCCCGAGGTCTCAAGATGATACTCGGAACATCTGGATAATCTTTAAAGAGTTTCTCTGAAGCCAATTTGCTACGGATATAGTTATTGAGATTATTTTCCTCTGGAGCATCACTTTCTTTGATAGCCAACTGATCCTTAGGAGCAGCATAGATGCTTGGTGAGGATATATAGACTAAACGTTGAATACCTGTTTGGCGACATGCCTCGAGAACATATTTAGTTCCTAAAACATTAGCCTGATAAAAATCTTCCCAAGGGCCCCAAACTGTTGACAGGGCTCCCGCATGAACGACCATATCCATCCCCTTGCAAGCCTCTAGCACATTATCAGCTTTGATCAAATCACCCTGAAAAAAACTAACCGAAGAATTCTCTAAAGAGCGACCAACCTTACTGTTTCTACCAAAAGCTCGAACCTGATAGCCATGCTCGACTAATTCATCTACAACATATTTACCCAAGAAACCTGTCGCTCCAGTTACTAAAACTGTTTTCATTTTTCCTTCTCCTTATCTTCTAGCAGACGATGGATTTCGCTCTCTAAGATTTCCGTCGGATGATAAGACTGTGCTGCTTGGCGCAAAGTCTCTAATTCTGGCCAATTTTCTTTAGCTAACAGCTCCTCAAAGGCTTGTCCAATGGCCTTGCTATTATCTCTTTTAGCTGAGAAAGCAACACCGGCTTCAACCCCACGAACGGCATAATCAAATTGGTCATAATCATGAGGTAATATCAAAGCTGGTTTACCATAAATAATGCATTGATAAAAAATCCCAGCTCCCCCATGATGAATCACATAATCCATCTGGGGAATGTACTCCTTATAAGGTAGATAAGAAACTACGGAAAGGTTCTCCATGAGATTTTCACATTGGAAGGCCTCTCCACCTACACCACGAGTTACAAAAAAGTGACAATCAGGATGAGCTTTTGCAAGTTGCGTAGCTTGATAAATAAGATTTTCTTTTGCCCAAGCTAGTTGTGTCCCACAAGTCATCAAAACTTTCCTTCGCTCCATAAAAGGAGACAAATCTAAAGGATAATCCTCTCCTGCCTCAACTGAAGCACCAGAAGGACCAACCCACTTGTAGTGTTTTGGAAATCCCTTTTTTAATTCTACTTCTTTCATACCAATACCAAGAATTGAATATGGAGAATAAATGGTCTCATGACCGAGTTGATTATACAATTTAAAATGATACCTTTTTAAGCGATCACGAAGCAGAAAAGATACAATTCGTTTCACTAAACGAGTTGCTGTTCTACCTAAAAATTGTACGGAAACTTGCCAGCCATTCTTGGGAGTTCCCATTCCACCAATTAGACAAGGCGGGCCGTCAGTAGTCTCTAAACAAATTGTGTAGCCATGGTGGTTATCCAAGGAATTCCAAGTTGATTAGCTACTAAACCTCCAGACAAGGTTATAAAATCGGCAATGACGATATCAGGGCGATTCTTTTGCCACTCTTCCAATAATTGATCTGAAACCACATTAATTAAATCAATACTAGATGAAAGTTGTTGATAAGCGGATAATATCCCTAATTGCTGATCATTATTAGCTGCACGTTCAAAATCCTCGATGTGATTTTCTAGTATTGGAACTACATGAAAACCTGCAGACTCAGCAACGGCTTTTTTTTGAGGACCAGTGAATAGGCGAATATCATATCGAGGGTTATTAAGTAAGGGTATTAATAAATTCATTGTTGGGTACAAATGTCCACTTAAAGGAACTACTACAACATCAATTTTGATTCTTTTCATATGTCT
>BNJT01002641.1_pt1 | contig 100841 bp, 140 predicted proteins | sample 8540491 | NCBI WGS metagenome assembly BNJT01 (sample SAMD00202455, study PRJDB9452) | human saliva metagenome | host: Homo sapiens | reverse complement strand
GGTCATTATGAAAATCTCAAATCCTTGCAAGTCTTTTGCAAAAATTTTAATACCGCTTTGTTTATGTTATAATCTAAATGTCGCAAATTTTATCACAAATTGGCGTTTTCTATCATCTTACAGTTCAATTCCATTAAGCATAAAACCCCATTTTGCATGACTTTTCTCTAGCGAGAAGGTTGTCTGTTTTGCAGTACAAAAAGCGAGATTTGCTTTCTGAGTATCCGATTCCGAACAAATAATCTGTTCAGATAATAAATTTTTACTCTTTTTCAGCAATCGCAGCAGCCAGAATCAACAAAAACTTCGCAGGCAATAATTCTTGTAGTTCTGCTTTTTACTAATGGAAAATGCGTACACCCTAAAATTACCGTATCTAAATCTTTTATTATCGATCCAAGGCTCTACAGCCTTTTAATCTTGCGACATCAACGATCCCTGTTTGTTGTTTTTCTTCGACTATTTCTACTAGATCCGTTGTGCCTATCCACTACACAATTTTTCGCGTATTTATCAATGAATCTAATACATATTGTCGAACGGATGGTGCCTTTCGTCGCAAGTAATCCGATAGTCTTAGTCTCTGAAATTTCTGCTGCTGGCTTAATTGCCGGTACTGTTATTTCCTACAATAGGAAAAGAAAACGCTTGGCGCAATGCCGGTAATACCACGGTGCTTGCCGTATTGCATGCAACAACCACGGATCAAGCGGGTATTTTCGCAATGCACAATGCTTAACGCTCGATGATTTAATACCGATTCTGATTTTTCTGAATAAGGAAAACAAGCATTATCAAAGCAATATAAATAGTGCGCATTCGGCAGTGCCTTGCGCACTTCATCATAAACAGTCAGCCCGCCCATGCGAATCGTATGGAAGAATCGTCGGTTTTCATACTTTATAGAAAGAAAAATAATGCGGAAATGCTACTCTCTTCTTTTCCTCATTCAAGTATTCACTTTGCAAAAATCGTAAGAATTCAACCGCTTGCAAAATTCTTCATTTTTATTTATGCTTTTTCCTCCGAATAAACAAACTCAAATAGGAGAATATCATGATCGGGTTTATGCAATTTGTGAAGCGAAAAGCAGAGAAATTAGCTGAGTTTGAAACTGTCGCAAAAATTTAGTGAACACCCATCCCGCCAAGATAAAGGCTGTATAAGCTATGACTGCGGTAAAAGTGGCTGGTAAAGCCAACACTTATACCTTTATCGAACGCTGGGGAAAGTGATGCGATTTAGACCTACACTAAACAGTACACTTCGCCCAAGCAGTTGAAGCCTTTGGCGAACTTTTAGCGAAAGATATTGAATCAATGTCGTTGAATTGTTCTAAATATAAAAAGAAGTTTGGTCATTGAATCAATCCAAACTTCCTTTCTGTACTATAAATATTTAAGCTTTTTCACGCCAGTAATTCGGCACCACTCTTCTTTTTCCACCACTGGATCAAGATTGAAAATCTTCGGCATAAGCTTCCTAGAAACTGCTTGCGTCGCTAAGATACCTGATAAGCCCTAAATCGCCTTGTGGTTTTTACCAGCGTAATGATATTTGGTGCTAACTCTTTTAACGGGCCTGCCAAAATATTTTGCCACTACACATCAGCAACTAAATCTTTCGGCTGATCTTTAGCTACAGAACAATCGAAGGCGATCCGCCACCCCATTTGCTTGCGCATTATTCGTTGAAGCTAAAATTGCTTGTGGGATCAATGTCTGTTCAATCGCGCGTTTTGCACCAAGTTTTAACGCAGCAATCGCTAAAATACCAGAACCACAACCAAAAATCGATCACAGTTTTACCAGTTAAATCAAGCCCATCTAACCATTGTAAACAAAAGTGCCGTCGTTGGGTGTGTCCTGTTCCAAACGCCAAACCTGGGTCTAACATCACATTGACTGCATTTGGGTCTGGAACTTCACGCCAGCTTGGGCAAATCCATAAACGTTTTTACCAAACTGCATTGGGTGGAAATTATCCATCATTCACGTTCCCAATCTTTATCTTCGATTTGTTCAATCTTATGTGCAAAATCACGGTCAACTAAACGGCTAATAATCAATGTCATCAATCGCTTTCATGTCTGTTTCCGCATCAAATAAACCAACTCACATCTGTATTTCCCCCACAAACGCGTTTCACCTGGAAGCGGTTCAAAAATCGGTCGTATCTTGGCTATCCATAAAGGTTACCGGAAACTGCCCCAATCTCTTCTATCACTGATCTGCTCAGCCTGTTTATCTGTGCTATTTAAGCAATTTGTACCCACGCCATCTTATTATCCTTCTTTTTCTAATAATGGGGTATTTTTAGCGTTTTTCAATACGGTAAGTTTCTTTGCATATACTGTTTAATCTATTACACAGTATTATAATAATGGACAAAGTTTATACATGCCTGGAGCATAATTATGAAGAAATCAGCGTAACTGCACTATTTTTAGGTGCAATCGGATTATCCCAATCAGTACAAGCTGAAATTATTTTTCTCGTGTAAAACCACAAATAATAAATACATTGAAGTGAACAAGCTAAATAATGATATTTATGAATATAAATTCTGATCGGCATCTAAGAATGAATTAACTTTGCGTAATAAAAATCTGAACCACTTGGGCGCCCAGAAAGATGGACTGGTACTGGCAGGGGGACGTTGGTCAACTGTCATTCCAAAAGGCGAATATATTTACCAAGTTTTATGTGAATTTGGATTCTATTGATCACACCACTGAAAGTGGCGTCGATGTAAAACATAAAGGGCAGCTGCTGACTAGCATTTTCATGTACAGAAGAAACGGCTAAAAGTAATTTTCAATGATGAAGAGTTTGCTTGGTAGAAATATAAAAATCAGCTCTTTCGAGCTGATTTTATAACAAGCAACCTCGGCCACCAACGGTAATTTTATCTAGTTTTACCGTTGGCTGCTCATCACCGACACTGGGTGCACCTTCTTTACCGCAGGTGCCAATACCTGGGTCAAGTTGCATTTTTTTACCCACCATTGAAACTTGTTGCATTGCATCGATGCCACTGCCAATCAAGGTTGCGCCGGTCACAGGCTTGGTAATTTTCCCTTTCTCAATCAAATAAGCTTCTGCGGTAGAGAAAACAAACTTACCAGAAGTAATATCGACTCTGCCCGCCACTGAAATGTGGCGCATAAATACCATAATCAACAGATTCAATCATTGCCTCAAACTCATCGTGGCCTTCAGTCAGATAAGTATTGGTCATTCTTGGCATAGGTAAATGCGCATAAGATTCTCGTCTGCCATTGCCTGTCGGTGCCACGCCCATTAAACGCGCATTGAGTTTATCTTGCAAATAGCCTTTCAGAATCCCATTTTCAATTAACACATTGCGCTGTGAAGGCACACCTTCATCATCTACGGTCATTGAACCACGCACATTCTCGATTGCGCATCATCGACAATCGTACAAAAGCGGTGAAGTCACTTGCTCACCAATTTTACCAGTAAACAGTGAAGATTCTTTACGGTTGAAATCGCCTTCCAAACCATGTCCAACTGCTTCGTGTAATAAAATCCCCGGCCAGCCAGCACCTAATACAATCGGCATTGTACCTGCAGGTGCAGGCATTGCGCCTCAAATTGACTAACGCCATTCTTACCGCTTCTTTGGCTAAGAATTCAGCACGGTTGTAGCCGACCATTTCCCCATTGACGACTTGTGGCTCTAAAAACCACGTTAAACCGTAGCGACCACCCGCCCCAGCTGAACCTCGTTCACGTTTGCCATTTTCTTCTACCAATACTGAAACAGATAATCTAACCAGCGGGCGAATATCTGCAGCCAAAGTACCATCTGTTGCTGCTACGAGCATCTCTTCATACACTGCCGAAATGCTAGCATTAACTTGCACCACGCGCGGGTCTTCTTTGCGCGCAGTACGATCCACTAAATGCAATAATTCGACTTTCTGTTCACGACTTAATGTTTCTAGCGGATTGATCAGGCATAGCGCTTGCAAGCGGTCGTTTCTTTGAAATTATTTTACCAATAATTTTCCGCTTTCTGCCGTAATAGAACGCGCTGCAGTGGCACTTGCATTAACTGCTCCTAATCCAATTTGATCTGCATAAGCAAAAGCCAGTTTTTCTCACCTGAAACGGCTCGCACACCAAAGCCACGGTCAATATAAAAAGCCACCTTCTTTAATAATGGAATCTTCTAACGCCCAACTTTCATCTTGGCTTAATTGGAAATAAAGATCAGCATAATCAATTTGACGTGCCGAAAAATTGGTCTAATACTATGTCAAATGAGAGAGTTCAAGTCCGCTTTGGTGCAAGCAAACTTTTCAGAAACTTGTTTTAACATGAATTTTCTCTTGAAATAAAACGGTGAGCGTTTAGCAAATCTTCCGCAAAATCTCACCGCTTGTCTGTCTAGCTTTATTTTTAAGCCTTCGGCTAAACTGTACCGCATTTACACCGCTGTCTGCTTCAACTCGCTGCATAAATGGTGAAAGCTGTGTTAAATGGCTGAAGTCTAAACCTAATAGGCGACACCAATTTAGCATAATGTAGAGATAAACATCTGCGACAGAAATCGCTTCGCCAAAAGAAAATATGGCTTTCAAAGGTGCGTATTCGCTACAGCTAATTGTTCTAAAACTTGTTCAGCGGCTTGTTGGCGAATGGTTTTGTTACATGCCTCATTGCCTTCCGCATAACTTGGTAAACGGAATAACGGCACAAACGATTTATGTACATCGCTATTATAAAAAACGCTAACCAACGCGAAGCTTTGGCTTTATCGCGCATGGTTTTGCTACCAAATAATTTCACTCAGGGAAGCGTTCATCTAAATAATGCAAAATTGCTTGGTTTTGTGATAACACTAAATCGCCATCTACTAATAATGGCACTGCACCGCGAGGGTTTAACGCCAAAAATTCTGGTGATTTAATAAATTCACGGCTAACTGCCTCAAACTCATAATTTTTCATGACTATGCGCTTTAACCCATTCTAACGCTACATGCGGCACAAAAAGAACAAGCGCCAATTAAACCATATAATTTCATAAATTAAGATCCTGTCTAAAGGGAAAAGAATAGCGCTATTTTAGGCTTTTTATGGCAATGAAGCAAAAAGCGAAATGCTGCTATAATGCCTTTAACTTATATTCCAAGCGGTCGAATTTGCAAAATTTCTTTGCAAAACTGACCGCTTGTCAGCAAAGGATTCCAAATGAAAGATACCATTGTTGCCCAAGCTACACCGATTGGTCGGTGGTGTAGGCATTTTTACGGTTTCCGGCCCACTTGCCAGCAAGGTCGCAGAAGCGGTGCTAGGTAAAACCTAACGCCGAGAATGGCAAACTACTTGCCATTTAAAGACAGCAACGGCGAAACGCTCGACCAAGGCATTGCACTCTTTTTAAAGCACCAAACTCTTTTACTGGCGAAGATGTCCTGAGCTACAAGGCCACGGTGGTCAGGTGATTTTTAGATATTCTACTTGACGTATTTTAGAAGTGGAAGGCGTGCGAATTGCGCGTGCCGGTGAATTTTCAGAGCAAGCTTTTTAAATGACAAACTTGATTTAGCCCTAAGCTGAAGCGATTGCAGATTTAATTGATGCTACCAGTGAACAAGCTGCACGTTCCGCATTAAAATCCTTACAGGCGAATTCTCAAATAAAATCAATCAGTTAGTTGATAGCGTTATTTATCTACGCACCTATGTGGAAGCTGCCATTGACTTCCCTGATGAAGAAATCGATTTTCTTGCGATGGCAAAATTGAAGGCCATTTAAACGATATTATTCAGCAACTTAACGGCGTACGCCAAGAAGCTAAACAAGGCGCGATTTTGCGTGAAGGCATGAAAGTGGTGATTGCAGGTCGCCCAAATGCGGGAAAATCGAGCTTGCTGAACGCATTAGCTGGGCGAGAAGCGGCGATTGTCACAGATATTGCCGGCACCACTCGCGATGTATTGCGTGAACATATTCATATTGATGGCATGCCTCTGCATATTATTGATACCGCTGGGCTGCGTGAAGCTAGCGATGAAGTTGAACGCATCGGCATTGCACGCGCTTGGGAAGAAATCGCGCAAGCCGACCAAGTATTATTGATGATTGATAGTACAGAACAAAAAGTTGATGACTTCAAAGCAGAATGGGCAGAATTTTTAGCCAAATTACCACCGAATATGCCTGTTACGGTTATTCGCAATAAGGTGGTTATCGGGCGAACCAGAAGGCTTGAACAGCTGGAGAATTTCACGCTCATTCGTTTATCCGCGCAAACAAAAAGTTGGGAGTTGATTTATTGCGTGAGCATTTGAAAAATCAATGGGCTACCAAAGTTCAACCGAAGGCGGATTCTTAGCACGTCGTCGCCATCTACAAGCATTAGAAGAAGCGGCTGAGCATTTAGCCCGCGGACACGTTCAACTTACCCAATTTTTCGCTGGCGAATTATTAGCCGAAGAGTTAAGAATGGTACAAAACGCATTAGTGAAATTACCGGTCAATTTTACCTCTGACGATTTGCTCGGGAACATTTTCAGTTCATTCTGTATTGGTAAATAACGTTGCAAGCGGTCGAATTTCGCAAAAATTTTTGCAAAAATCTGCCCGCTTGTTTCTTGCCTATCCATCATAGCGAAGCGACAACAAACCATAAGGAAAACGATGCCTGCGCTACTTCAACATCTCCATCAACAATTAGCTCAATACCAACCTAACCGCACTCATTTTTAGTGGCATTAAGTGGCGGCATTGATTCCGTCGTACTACTGCATCTATTAAGTCAACTCCCCTTTAAACTTACGCGCCATTCATGTCCATCACGGATTAAGTCCGAATGCAGATAGCTGGGCTGATTTTTGCGAACAGCTATGCAAGCGGTTAAATATTCCGTTTATTTTGCAAAAGTCTCAGTACAAGGTTCAAAAGGCATTGAAGATGCCGCACGACATGCACGCTATCAGGCTATTCAAGCAGAGCGACAAGCCGATGAAACAGTAATAACAGCACATCATCAGGGCGATCAGGTAGAAACCTTCTTTCTTGCCTTAAAACGAGGGAGTGGAGCAAAAGGCTTAGCGGCAATGCCAGTGGTAGGCTTTTGGCAAAATATGCCACTTTTTAGACCGCTTCTCGCTATCAAAAAGACATGATTCAAGCATACGCTGTACAGCATCAACTTGAATGGGTGGAAGATGAGAGTAATCAATCCGAAATTTATGATCGCAATTTTTTGCGAAATGCAGTGTTACCCACGTTAAATGAACGTTGGCCGCATTTTGGTGAAATGGTTTATCGGGCGACAGAACATTTGAATCAGCAGCAACAATTATTGGATGAGTTACTGGCAGAAACGCTAACACAATATATCAACCCAACGAATCATGCGTTAAATATTGCAGATTTTTGGAAGTTTTTCTCTTTCAAAACAGCAAGCACTTTTTGCGCCTCTCTGGTTAAACCAGCAACGGCAAATGATGCCTAGTCAAGCGCAGTTATTGCAGATCATCAAACAAATGATCATGAGCGAAATCAGACAAGCAACCAGAGATCCAACTGTGATAAATGGCTCCGTCGTTATCAACAGCAACTTTTTCTTACACGTACATTTTGAGCCAACTGGACATTTTCACGCCACGCTGTGCAACCAAACGATTGAATTGCCTGATAATATTGGCATTTTGGTGCGGAAAACAAGCTGAACTCAGATTAGAAACAGACACTGATATAAAGCATTATGCCTTACCACTCGAGCCTTGCAAATGAGGAATTAACCGTAAAACTGCACCATAGCGACAGGTGGCGCAATATGCTAAACCACACCGTGAGCAAATGAAGAAAATTTGGCAAGCACAGCAGATTCCTGTTTGGGAAAGAAGTCGCACACCATTAATTTTGGCAAGCACAACTCGTTTGTGATTGAGTTAACCTCTCGGATGAAATTGTTGATGGAGCGATTTCAAACGCGCTTTCGCCACGTGAGTATAGATTTGCGTGGTTGAGAGATCACTATGCCCCAATAGCATTTGAACAACACGTAAAATCTGCCCCATGATTGACCAAATGCTGCAAAAAGCGTGCCGTAATACATGGGGAGAGAGTGTATCAATTCCAGCTAACACTGCATAATGTTTAATACGGTGCCAAAGGTTTGGCGAGTCATTTGCTGACCCCGACGACTCGGAAAAACAACATCTGAAGGCTGATTAGCTCAATAATGTGGCTCTGGCATGTTCAAAAAGTTTGAATCCAATAAACGGCATCTTCACATTGGCTGCAAGACGCTCTTTATCTCCCTTACCAATCAACTGAACAACACCTTGGCGTAAAGCTAATATTATCTAAGGTTAGTGAAACTCAGCTCTGTCACTCGCAAACCTGTCGCATAAAGTAATTCAAGCATCGCTTTATCGCGAAGTTCTACGGATCAAGTGTGTTTGGACTTTCAAAGTCAAAGCCATCACCTGTGCTTCACTAATCGATTTCGGAAGATGAACAGCCTTTTTTGAGGCGAAGTTAATGTGCTTGCAGGATCGTCTTCTCTATAATGTTCCGTATAAAGAAAACGAAAAGAATTTACCAAACAGCTCAGCATTCTTGCTGAACTGCTAGAATTTGTAACCTTGCGTTAAACGCCAAGCTGAGCTTGTAAACCAGAATGGTCAATGAGAAAAGAAATGTTTCTGGCGGTGTTAGCCAGTCCGAAAAATAACGTTAAGTCTAAACGATAAGACCACAGTATTATCAGATAAGCCATGTTCTTGCCAAAGAGAATCTAAAAATTGTTCCATAATGGATCTAATGTTTTCATCTTTTAAGCCTTACCGTATTTTAACTATGCCAAATAAAGCATCGATTAGCAAAACTAATCGGCATTCTAAAATAATAGCAGGGCGGAGAGTCGAACTCCCAACACCCGGTTTTGGAGACCGGTGCTCTGCAATTGAACTACGCTAAAGATAAAGCGAGTAATTGACTCGCTTACAATTAAGTGGCGCGAACGGACGGGACTCGAACCCGCGACCCCCTGCGTGACAGGCAGGTATTCTAATCCAGTTGAACTACCGCTCCGCAAATTTAGTAGATTGATAACGCCCTACTCTCACATGGAAGCCCCACTACCAATCAGCGGTGCAGTACTTTACTTGAGTTCGGTATGGAGTCAGGTAGAACTACTGCACTATGGTCGCCGGAATATCCGGTCATGATTCATCCATTATCTTATCTATTCTTCTTCTCAAAACCAAAAACAAGCCTCGAAAACCTTTCATTTCCCACCCAAAAACACTTGAGCGTTGTATGGTTAAGCCTCTCGGGCAATTAGTATCTGTTAGCTCAACGGCTCACACCCGCTTACACACCAGACCTATCTACGTCGTAGTCTCCAACAACCCCTTACAGTCTTATAGACTGGGAGAACTCATCTCAAGGCAAGTTTCGTGCTTAGATGCTTTCAGCACTTATCTCTTCCACGTGTAGCTACCCAGCAATGCTTCTGGCGAAACAACTGGAACACCAGGGATGCGTCCACTCCGGTCCTCTCGTACTAGGAGCAGCCCCTTTCAATTCTCCAACGCCCACGGCGAATAGGGGACCGAACTGTCTCACGACGTTCTAAACCCAGCTCGCGTACCACTTTAAATGGCGAACAGCCATACCCTTGGGACCTACTTCAGCCCAGGATGTGATGAGCCGACATCGAGGTGCCAAACACCGCCGTCGATATGAACTCTTGGGCGGTATCAGCCTATTATCCCCGGGTACACTTTTATCCGTTGAGCGATGGCCCTTCCATTTCAGAACCACCGGATCACTATGACCTACTTTCGTACCTGCTCGACTTGTCTGTCTCGCAGTTAAGCTTGCTTATACCATTGCACTAACCTCACGATGTCCGACCGTGATTAGCAAACCTTCGTGCTCCTCCGTTACTCTTTGGGAGGAGACCGCCCCAGTCAAACTACCCACCAGACACTGTCCGAGAGCGTGTTTCCACTCTTCGTTAGAACATCAAACGTTAAAGGGTGGTATTTCAAGTACGCCTCCACAATCACTGGCGTGACTGCTTCAAAAGGCTCCCACCTATCCTACACATCAAAAATTCAATGTTCAGTGTCAAGCTATAGTAAAGGTTCACAGGGGTCTTTCCGTCTAGCCGCGGGTACACCGCATCTTCACGGCGATTTCAATTTCACTGAGTCTCGGGTGGAGACAGCCTGGCCATCATTATGCCATTCGTGCAGGGTCGGAACTTACCCGACAAGGAATTTCGCTACTCTGGGACCGTTATAGTTACGGCCGCCGTTTACTGGGGCTTCGATCAGGGCTTCTCTTTCGATAACACCATCAATTAACCTTCCAGCACCGGGCAGGGCATCACACCCTATACGTCCACTTTCGTGTTTGCAGAGTGCTGTGTTTTAATAAACAGTTGCAGCCAGCTGGTATCTTCGACCGGTTCAACCTTCGAGGGTAAACCCTCACAATCTACGCCGGCGCACCTTCTCCCGAAGTTACGGTGCTATTTTGCCCTAGTTCCTTCACCCGAGTTCTCTCAAGCGCCTGAGTATTCTCTACCTGACCACCTGTGTCGGTTTATAGTACGGTTTAGTATAATCTGAAGCTTAGTGGCTTTTCCTGGAAGCGTGGTATCAGTTACTTCAGTGCCGTAGCACCTCGTCATCACTTCTCGGTGTTATGAGCATCCGGATTTGCCTAAATGCTCCACCTACCGGCAAACAACCATCAACAGGGTTGATAACCTAACCTTCTCCGTCCCCACATCGCAATTATACCAAGTACGGGAATATTAACCCGTTTCCCATCGACTACGCTTTTCAGCCTCGCCTTAGGGGCCGACTCACCCTGCCCCGATTAACGTTGGACAGGAACCCTTGGTCTTCCGGCGAACGAGTTTTTCACTCGTTTTATCGTTACTTATGTCAGCATTCGCACTTCTGATACGTCCAGCAAACCTCTCGATTCACCTTCATCCGCTTACAGAACGCTCCCCTACCCAACAGTATTGCTACTGATGCCGCAGCTTCGGTGACTAGTTTTAGCCCCGTTACATCTTCCGCGCAGGCCGACTCGACTGGTGAGCTATTACGCTTTCTTTAAATGATGGCTGCTTCTAAGCCAACATCCTAGCTGTCTAAGCCTTCCACTTCGTTTCCCACTTAACTAGTACTTTGGGACCTTAGCTGGCGGTCTGGGTTGTTTCCCTCTTCACGATGGACGTTAGCACCCACCGTGTGTCTCCTGAGTATCACTCTTCGGTATTCGCAGTTTGCATCGAGGTTGGTAATCCGGGATGGACCCCTAGCCGAAACAGTGCTCTACCCCGAAGGTGTCCGCTCAAGGCTCTACCTAAATAGATTTCGGGGAGAACCAGCTATCTCCCGGTTTTGATTGGCCTTTTTCACCCCCAGCCACAAGTCATCCGCTAATTTTTCAACATTAGTCGGTTCGGTCCTCCAATTAGTGTTACCCAATCTTCAACCTGCCCATGGCTGAATCACCGGGTTTTCGGGTCTATACCTGCAACTAGACGCCCAGTTAAGACTCGGTTTCCTACGGCTCCCTTATTCAGTTAACCTTGCTACAAAATATAAGTCGCTGACCCATTATACAAAAAGGTACGCAGTCACCCCGAAGGGCTCCCACTGCTTGTACGTACACGGTTTTCCAGGTTCTATTTCACTCCCCTCACAGGGGTTCTTTTCGCCTTTCCTTCACAGTACTGGTTCACTATCGGTCAATCAGGAGTATTTAGCCTTGGAGGATGGTCCCCATATTCAGACAGGATTTCTCGTGTCCCGCCCTACTTGTCGTTAGTTTAGTACCACAATAATGTTTTTCGGATACGGGATTATCACCCTCATGATTGTGCTTCCCAGCACATTCTCTAACAAAACTGCTATCACTAACAGGCTCTTCCACTTTCGCTCGCCGCTACTCACAGAATCTCGGTTGATTTCTTTTCCTCGGGGTACTTAGATGTTTCAGTTCTCCCGGTTTTGCTTCACTTACCTATGTATTGAGTAAGTGATAGTAGATTCTTCATCTACTGGGTTTCCCCATTCGGAAATCTTGGATTAAACGCCTCTTATCGACTCATCAAGCTTATCGCAGATTAGCGTCCTTCATCGCCTCTGATTGCCAAGGCATCCACCGTGTACGCTTAGTCACTTAACTATACAACCTCAAATGTTTTTCATTTTTAGAAAGCATTGAGATAAGTTTTTAAACTAAACACTTAGCTGCTTTTGTTCAGCTAAGATTTTTATTACTCAGACTTTCTCTTATCAGTTTTACTGACTTGAGTAAAAATCTCTCAGTTTTTCAGCTTGTTTCTAATTTTTAAAGAACAAAAGATAATGTCTTTCGACGATCATCATTACTAAACACACAAGATTGGTAAATCTTTATTAAAATTTTACCGCTTGTATCCTTAGTAATGATGATTGGTGGGAGATAAGCGGGATCGAACCGCTGACCTCCTGCGTGCAAGGCAGGCGCTCTCCCAGCTGAGCTATATCCCCAACTTCATTACTTTCCTTTTAGCTTCACTCATTTGCCAACTAACCAAGGTTAGTTTGAGTGGTGGGTCTGAGTGGACTTGAACCACCGACCTCACCCTTATCAGGGGTGCGCTCTAACCACCTGAGCTACAGACCCAAAAGGATTTCGGTTTTCTTTGTTAACGTCTATCAAACAATCTGTGTGAACACTTGCAGTCGCTTAATTTTAGTAAGGAGGTGATCCAACCGCAGGTTCCCCTACGGTTACCTTGTTACGACTTCACCCGCAGTCATGAATCATACCGTGGTAAACGCCCCCCGAAGGTTAAGCTATCTACTTCTGGTACAACCCACTCCCATGGTGTGACGGGCGGTGTGTACAAGGCCGGGAACGTATTCACCGCAACATTCTGATTTGCGATTACTAGCGATTCCGACTTCATGGAGTCGAGTTGCAGACTCCAATCCGGACTTAGACGTACTTTGTGAGATTTGCTCCCCCTCGCAGGATTGCTTCCCTCTGTATACGCCATTGTAGCACGTGTGTAGCCCTACTCGTGAGGGCCATGATGACTTGACGTCATCCCCACCTTCCTCCGGTTTATCACCGGCAGTCTCCTTTGAGTTCCCGACCAAATCGCTGGCAACAAAGGATAAGGGTTGCGCTCGTTGCGGGACTTAACCCAACATTTCACAACACGAGCTGACGACAGCCATGCAGCACCTGTCTCAGAGTTCCCGAAGGCACCAATCCATCTCTGGAAAGTTCTCTGGATGTCAAGAGTAGGTAAGGTTCTTCGCGTTGCATCGAATTAAACCACATGCTCCACCGCTTGTGCGGGCCCCGTCAATTCATTTGAGTTTTAACCTTGCGGCCGTACTCCCCAGGCGGTCGATTTATCACGTTAGCTACGGGCGCCAAACTTAAAAGTTCAACCCCCAAATCGACATCGTTTACAGCGTGGACTACCAGGGTATCTAATCCTGTTTGCTCCCCACGCTTTCGCACATGAGCGTCAGTACATTCCCAAGGGGCTGCCTTCGCCTTCGGTATTCCTCCACATCTCTACGCATTTCACCGCTACGTGGAATTCTACCCTCCCTAAAGTACTCTAGCGACCCAGTATGAAATGCAATTCCCAGGTTAAGCCCGGGGCTTTCACATCTCACTTAAGTCACCGCCTGCGTGCCCTTTACGCCCAGTTATTCCGATTAACGCTCGCACCCTCCGTATTACCGCGGCTGCTGGCACGGAGTTAGCCGGTGCTTCTTCTGTAGTTAACGTCAATCACCTAGTCTATTAAACTAAATGCCTTCCTCGCTACCGAAAGAACTTTACAACCCGAAGGCCTTCTTCATTCACGCGGCATGGCTGCGTCAGGGTTCCCCATTGCGCAATATTCCCCACTGCTGCCTCCCGTAGGAGTCTGGGCCGTGTCTCAGTCCCAGTGTGGCTGGTCATCCTCTCAGACCAGCTAGAGATCGTCGGCTTGGTGAGCCTTTACCTCACCAACTACCTAATCCCACTTGGGCTCATCCTATGGCATGTGGCCCGAAGGTCCCACACTTTAATCTCTCGATATTACGCGGTATTAGCTACAGTTTCCCGTAGTTATCCCCCTCCATAAGCTAGATTCCCAAGCATTACTCACCCGTCCGCCACTCGTCATCAAAGAAAGCAAGCTTTCTTTCCTGTTACCGTTCGACTTGCATGTGTTAAGCCTGCCGCCAGCGTTCAATCTGAGCCATGATCAAACTCTTCAATTCAAGTTCAATCGCTCAATACTGCTGACATAAAATGTCACTACTTAAAAAGTATAATGAATTTCTAGTTAGCACCTATTAAGACTTCAAAATTTAAAAATATTTTTAAAACAAGTCAATCAACAAGTGCCCACACAGATTGTCTGATATATTGTTAAAGAGCAAAAATAAATTGGTCGGCGAGATAGGATTTGAACCTACGACCCACTGGTCCCAAACCAGTTGCGCTACCAAGCTGCGCTACTCGCCGTCAGATTTCTCAATTAAGAGAAGATGGGGTGGCTAATGGGATTCGAACCCACGACAACTGGAATCACAATCCAGGGCTCTACCAACTGAGCTATAGCCACCATTGATTAGTTGTTCATCGCATTGACTTCTGGCGCGCTCGACAAGATTCGAACTTGCGACCTTTGGCTCCGGAGGCCAACGCTCTATCCAACTGAGCTACGAACGCGTTACTGCGTCGTTGCAGAGGGCGTATATTATAGATTTCAATTATGCTTGTCTAGTCAAGAATTTCACTTTTCTTTTGTTAAAGTCTTTATTTTTCATCAAAAGGCGATTATTTTACATAATTTGCTGTTTTTACACCGTGAAAGCGGTTGTTTTATCAGACATTTTTACAAATCTATTGAAAATATTTTGCTTTTCTAACTTAACAGATTGCTGATTAAGCTGCTCTATTTTTGCTTGTAGCTATAACAACACGTTTTTATCACTGTTAAAGTCGCCTGATATAACTCTGGCGTGATTGTTAGCATTTCTTCATATAATTGTGCGATTTTCTCACTTCACGATGTTCTAGCTTAAGTGCTCTAATTTGCTGTTTTTCTTTTTCTACACTCCGCTTTACGGTTTCATTAACGATTTGTATAAAACTTTCATCAGTTTGCAGGTTACGTCGGTTCAATTCTATTTCAATAATTTGGCATCAATATTCGTTTGAGCTTCCCAACGTTTGAGTTTAGTTAATTCCGCTTTTCCTATTCGCGGATCGCTATTTCCACTACTACATGCATTGAGCATAAAGAGTGCGAACAGAATGCTTTTCATGTCTTATCCTTATAATATGGACTTTGATTGTAACAAATTTGTATGATCACAAATTTTCTAGCCAAAAATGCTATGATATTTTGGATATTAAAAATAACCCATAGAGGACTAACACACATGTCAAATGCAACCGCAATTGCAAACGTGGCGAAGCTAATTCGTGAAAATGATATTAAATTCGTCTTATTAAGATTTACTGACATTAAAGGCAAAAGAACACGGAGTATCACTTCCTGTTAGCCTTGTTGCAGATGACCTTGAGGACCATGAAGAAGGTAAAAATGTTTGACGGTTCATCCGTTGAAGGTTGAAAGCCATCAATAAAGCAGATATGTTATTAATGCCAATCGCAGAAACCGCTGTTGTTGACCCTTTCGCACAAATTCTACCCTTTCTCTACGCTGCAGTATCTACGATCCAAACACCATGCAAAGCTATCGATCGCGATCCACGTTCGGGTGCGATCCGTGCAGAAAACTTCTTAAAAATCAACTGGTATCGCAGATAGCGTGTTGTTTAGCACAGAACAGAATTCTTCTTATTTGATGACGTTCGTTTTTCAACTGATCCACAAAATGTTTCTTATCATATTGATGATGATATTGAAGCGATGTGGAATACCAACCGCAAATACGAAAACGGGAATAACGCTTACCGTCCATTGAGGCGGATACTGCGCGGTTGCCCCAATTGATACCGCACGACATTCGTTCTGAAATAGTGCTTTAATTATGGAAGAAATGGGCCTTGTTATTTAGCTTACATCATCATGAAGTAGCAACAACGGGACAAACGAAATTGCAACCCGTTTTAACAGCCTAACGTTAAAAGCAGACGAAACTCAAATTTATAAATATGTGGTACAAAACGTTGCACTTGAACACCGGGAAAAACAGCTTGCTTTATGCCAAAACCATTTTGCAGGCGATAACGGCTCAGCATGCACTGTAATATGTCATTAAGTAAAGATGGTAAGAACGTCTTTATGGGTGATAAATATGCGAGGCCCTTTCTGAAACTGCGCTTTACTACATCGGCGGTGATTATCAAACATGCGAAAAGCATTGAACGCATTTACTAACCCATCAACTAACTCGTATAAACGTTTAGTGCCTGGTTTTGAAGCACCAGTTTTATTAGCTTACTCAGCAAGTAACCGTTCAGCATCAATCCGTATTCCTGCGGTAACTAGCCCAGCAACACGTGTAGAAGCTCGCTTCCCAGAATCCACTTGCAAACCCATATTTATGCTTTGCTGCATTATTAATGGCAGGTCTTGACGGTGTCATTAATAAAATCCACCAGGCGATGCAATGGATAAAAACTTATATGACTTACCACCAGAAGAATTAAAAGATATTCCAGCGGTAGCAAGTTCATTAAGTGAAGCGTTAGATTCATTAGCGGTGAGACTTTGAGTTCTTAACACAAGGCGGCGTATTTACTAAAGAATTTATCGAGGCATACATCGGTATTCGCCGTAAAGAAGTGGAACGTTTAAACATGACTCACACACCGGTAGAATTTGAAATGTACTACGTTTAATTTGCAAAAACAAACAAAAACCGACCGCTTGGTCGGTTTTTATTAAAACATATAGGATATAAAAAGCCTCTTAATATTCATTAAAGGGACTTTCGCATTGTTTATTCTATAGTAGCAATATCCATAGCTCATTAAGCGTTCATAACGACGAGCAAGTAGCGCTTCTTGATCAAGCGTATCTAACTCAGCTAAATCGGCGGGAATTTGCGTTTTAAGGTTTTCCGCCATTGATACATAATCACGATGTGCACCACCTAACGGCCTCTGCGATGATGCTATCAATAGATTTAACTCTTTAAGCGTTGTGCGGTTAATCCCATAACCTCTGCCGCTGTTGAAAGCTTTTTCTGCGCTTTTCCATAAAATAGAGGCACAACCTTCAGGCGAAATAACTGAATAAGTAGAATATTGCAACATATTCACTTTATCGCCTACGCCGATCGCTAACGCGCCACCAGAGCCACCTTCACCAATCACGGTACAAATCACGGGAACCTTTAATTGTGACATTTCACGCAAATTACGCGCAATCGCTTCTGCCTGACCGCGCTCTTCAGCACTCAATGCCAGGACAAGCCCCTGGCGTATCAATAAATGTAATAATTGGTAAGATTAAAGCGTTCTGCCATTTCCATTAAACGCAATGCTTTTACGATAACCTTCAGGTGCTGGCATTTCCAAAATTACGTTTTACTTTTTCTTTAGTTGTTCTACCTTTTGATGGCCAATTACCATCACAGGGCGATCATCTAAACGTGCAATACCACCAACAATCGCTTTGTCATCTGCAAAAGCGCGATCGCCGGCAAGTTCATCAAACTCAGTAAAATGTGTTCAATGTAATCTAATGTGTAGAGGGCGTTTGGATAGCGCGCCATTTTTGAGGTTTGCCATGCATCTAAACTTGCAAAGGTGTTAGTTCTTCGCTTTTCTTTTGTAAGCGAGCGATTTCATCATCTAAATTGATTTTTGTCATCTTGCTCTGCCACCGCACGTAACGATTCAATTTTTGCCTCTAATTCAGCAATCGGCAGTTCAAAAATCTAAATATTCTTGGCTCATGATTAGTCCTTCTGTTTTCCAGAGAAAAATTGTGAGGTATTTTACCTGATAGAGAACAAGTTGTGGGAAAAAGCGGTCATTTTTCCTGATTTTGCAAATTTCTATACAGAATCCAAACCGCTTGTTGGAACATAATTGTTCGCTTACCGTCATTTTGTCCCATTGCGCCACGGTCACGCAACATAAAATCAGCCACGCCGAAACTGAATGGCAATTCTGCGCTAGCCGTATATTCAAATTTAACTAAAATAGTCGTTTCTTGATTAGGTTCTAGCCACAGCGTATCTTCCCAAGCATATTCTTTTTACTGCTAATTTTTGGCGGTTACGCGTTTCTACCAAAAATTTAGCACCTTGTAAGGTAAATCCAATAGCTTCTGTACTAGTGAGATACCAACGTTCAACGGTGCCTTTTTGCCTCTACATCAATGCGTTTCGGATCAAATTGCTTTTGGTTAATAAGTCTATCTAATGGACGAAATTGAAAATGGCGCTCTTTGGCAATTTTTCATTTCAAATTCGCTTAATTCGAATGGTGGCAATTGCGGTTTTTCATTAACAACAGCCGCCGCACCTTCTGGCCTAAGTTCTAAAATAACATTATCGTCGAGCTCTTTATCATCACTGAATAATCGGCGAGCACGATCTAACATACCTCGAGTTTCGCCAGTAATAAGTGAAACTGTTTCTCCTGACTTAGGTCAACTAACACTCTACTCGTTCACTTGGGGCAAGGCGAGATCATTGGGCGAGCAATAGGTTCTGCAAACATCCCCATGCCCGTAGCAATTTGATGAAGTGGTTGGCCGTTATCTAAACGTAATTCATAAGGGCGAGAAAGAGAAGCGTTGAGAATACGTAAACGAATCAACCTCGATTTGCGTTGAAATAAGTTACTGAGCGACCATTTACTAATAAGGTTTTACCCAAAAATTGTGCTGATTCATATCTAGCACTTGCACGCCTGCTGATTAAATTGATGATCTTGCAAAATCAGCGGAATATCATTGACGCCATATTGATTCGGCAATTTTGCTTCTTTGCTCGCTTTTATCTTCAATAATCCACAGACCAGCAAGCCCACGATAAAGTGGCAAGCTACTATTAAGCATGGTATCCGCGTGATACCAACAGGTACAGGCAGGTTGATTGATGGTCACAATAGGGTGACCAACTACTTTTAGGCTCTAGGGTTCGATGCATAGAACCAACCATTTCTGTTGGTGCTAATAACCCATGAATATTCATTGAAATAGCCCAGGTTAAATTATTCACATAAGTGAGTTTAACAAAAATCTTGAGCACGAACCCGCACTGTTGGTGCTAAATACTGTCCATTAGCACCCCACACTTCTACAAGTTTTTCCTTGCTCAAATTGCGCTTGTGCTGTACGTAAATCTAAGCGGACTGGACGTCCCTCTCCTACGTCAATAAGCGGTGGAATATATAAGGATTTTTCGTTCAGCAGCAAAAAGTGATTGCGGTAATGAAAAGCATTGCGCCCGCCAATGTCGCACGTTGTAATAAGCTCTTCGTGTAAATGAAGCATCCATTGGGCTTTGCTCCAACTCAGCAACTTTTTATCTAACGCCTTCTATTTTCGCTTGCATAATAGCATGACATTTTTCAATCAATTCTTTGATATTTTCACGGCTATAGCCACTGGTATCCAATCGGCTCAAGCGTTTCACAAATCACTGTTCCATTATTTAAGCGATTTAAATCTATTTTATTATGCAACGTTGAACAAACAATCGGTACGATTGGTACTCCCGCCACAATCGCGGTATGGAAAAGCCCCTGTCTTAAATGGTAATAAACCACGCCCACGGCTACGTGTGCCTTCTGGAAACATCCAAATCGACACTTGACGCTCCTTGATAATTTCACCTACTTTTAGTCATGGTTCCAATCGCACTGGTGCGTTTTTCTCGGTTGATAAGAATATTGACCCGTTAGCCCAATAAACTAAACCGAAGAAAAGGAATCCAAATGAGGCTACGCTTACCAATAGTCACTGTATTAGGTGGTACCATTGATGAAATAGTCACCATATCATAATTGTTTTGGTGATGTAATATAAATCGCAGGCGTGTCTAAAGGGGCTTTCGTTCGACGAATCAAATTGATGACCAAGTAGGTGGCGCATAGAACTAAACATTCTAGCGACATCTCCTACACAGTTTGGATTGCGTAAGCGAACAATCGCATAAACTACGCCAGCTAAACAAATAAAAATAGACAGATAATTATCACGCAATGATGCGAAGAAGTTTTAACATAATAGACCTAATGATAAGAGAAAAATCTGGTGAAGTGAGGTGATACTATAGCGAATTTAGCAATATTTTTCCAAAGTGTAAAGCGGTCGTTTTTGTGGAGAATTTTACAAAATAAAAAACGGAAGTGAAGTTTCACTTCCGTCTTCGCTATCATGTTACGCATTTTAAGCGTTATCTTCGCATATTTTTAAAGGAGTCAATCGCTACCGCAGGATAATGATGCTACCTTTAATGATGTATTGCCGGTAAGGATTTGCCCGATGTAACTTAAGCCATAGTTAATTACCGTAAAGATTAACACGCCTGTTACAACACCAATGATTGAGCCTACCCACCTGCGAAAAGATACACCGCCAACTACGCAAGCTGCGATAACATCCATTTCATACATAAAGCCAGGTTGTTCGTTGCATACCGATACGACCTGCTTCTAACATACCCGCAAAAAGCATAGAATGCACCAGAAAGCATGTAAACTAACGCCAAGTTTTTCGCTACGTTTACACCAGAAACTTTTCGCTGCCTCTGGGTTACCACCGATAGCGAACACATTTTTCTACCAAAGGCAGGTTTTTAGTCCAAAGCACCCACATGAATAGGTTGCGATAGCTGCATAAAATGGTGATGTAAGAAGTTTGAAACTACCAAAACGGAAGAAGCCTTGTGCAAATCAGAGAACTCTTGGCTAAAGCAGCAATTTGGAGAACCACCAACGCTATCGTAATAAAGTGAGTTTGCACCGTAAACGATAATCATAGTCCCATGGTCGCAATAAATGGTGTTGCGTTAAGGTAAGCAACCACTAGGCCATTAAATAAAACCAATTAAAGCACCAATAGCACAGCAGCTGGGATCACAGCTGGAATTGGAACTGCCCCATTTCGAAAAGCACGGTTCACATTATCCACCGCTTGTAACTGGTTGCTGCAACTGCTCGCTAAAGCCGCTGACGACCAGCAGATAAGTCAGTACCTTGTGTTACGATTAAGCTCTGCTACACCAAGTGCGATAATTAAGCGCACAGATGATTGGTAAGAATGTTTCACGAGTTCATTAAGTTCAAGAAAAGGATCTTGCGCAATAATGACAGATTAACAACACAAAAGTAAATAGCATTTTGTTTTAGAAAATCGAAAAGATTTATTTTTCGAAAGCACTCATAGTGAATCCCTTATTTCTATAAATATTTTTGCGGCGAGCTGAAAATTTCTTCTTAATGAGGTTTTGCTCGTTTCACAATACCAGCCACTTTACCATTACTCATTACTAAAAATGCGGTCGGTAACCCTAATAACTCTGGCATTTCAATTGAAATCATAATGATGCCTTTTGTCTTTTTCGCTAACTCTTGAATAAGTTGGTAAATTTCAAATTTTGCACCGATATCGATACCGCGAGTTGGTCATCAAGCATCAAAATTTCAGGTTGAGTAAGTAACCAGCGTCCAATGATTACTTTTTGTTGGTTACCTGATACTGAACCAATTGAGGTTTTTATCGATGGCGTTTTTACATTCATCGAGATCAGTATTACCCATTGAGTATCGCTACGCATTTTCTTGTTGCTAAGCAATTTCCATGGTGTGAGATAAGATTTCATATTTGAAATCAACGAGTTAAATTCGATACTGAGATTCGCGCATAAATCCCTGTTGAACGACGTTCTTCCAGTTACTAAAACAAAAACCGTTATTGATAGCATCAAATGCAGAATGGTTACGAACTTCTTTTATCATGTAAGAAGACTTTTACCATTTTTAGCTCACGTACACGCAAAAGTGCTTCAACAATATCGGTTCGTTTTTGCCCCTACTAAACTCCGCAATACCAAGAATCTCACCTTTACGTAATTCGAGAGAAACATCATTAATTGAAGGCTGATTTGCCGCGGTTAAATGTTCTACTTTTAGGATAACTATCTGGTACGTTAGGTCTGGGAAACGCTGAGTTAATTCACGACCTACCATCATAGAAACAATCCATAGGTGGTTTCTTTCACTGGAACGGTGTTAATCCACTTACCATCACGAAGAATAGTGAGTTTTCATCACAAATTTTTGAGAATCTCATCCATTTTGTGTGAAATATAGATAATGCCACAACCACGATCTTTTTAATTTTTGAATAATTTTTAAAGAGATGTTCTACTTCTTTTTCAGAAAGGGAAGAAGTCAGTTCTCATCCATAATCACGATTTTGGCATTGTAGAGAAGGCTTTGCAATCTCGATCATCTGCATTTCAGAAACCGAAAGTTTTGCTACTTTTTCTCTTGGATCAATATCAATATCAACTCATCGAAAATCGCTTTAGTATCGCGATACATTTTTGCACTGATCAACGAATGGGCCTTTTTAGTGGGTAACGGCCAAGCCAAAGGTTATCCATTACACTACGTTGGCGAACCAAGTTTAATTCTTGGTGCACCATGCAAATCCATTTTTCAAGCGCTTCTTTAGAGGTTTTAAAAATTAACAGGTTTACCTAAAAAGAATTTCGCCTTCATCTTTAGCATAAATACCGAATAAGCATTTGAGCAAAGTCGATTTACCTGCGCCATTTTCCCCCATCAACGCATGCACAGAGTGTGAGCGGACGAGTGAGATTTGCATGATCTAAAGGCTTTTTACCCCAGGAAAGGACTTACAGACATTCGTCATGGTCGGTAAGACTTCGCTCGGTTGACTAGAATTTTGTGCTGTCATATCAACCTCGTCAGGGGAAATCGCTTTCCCCCTTTCAATACTGATAAATATTATTTAATTATTTTAAGAATTCAGAAAGAGTGTCTTGTCAACGCCTACATAAAGGGATGCGTACGACACGATCTTTTAATTCCCATTTGGTACCTTCCGTGGCAGGTTTTCCATGGGAGAGGTTGTTGGCTAAAGTTAACTACAGCTTTACCTGGTTAACGCCATCATTTAATACAGTACCTGCAATTTCACCTTTTTGATTAACTGTAACACTTCAGGTAAAATATCCACACCGAAAATCGGTAATTGTTTACCATGTGCGCAGTACTGCTTCTAATGCACCCATTGCCATACCATCGTTATTAGAGATAATCACTTCAATCTCATTAGCTTTAGAGCTGAATAACCATGCATCAACTTTGTCTTTTTGCCAGTTTGCAGCATCCACATACCGGTATCAATAAAGAGTTGTTTCGGTTTGAATGCCTTTTTGCGTTTAATTGCTCTACAACATATTTAGTACGAGCTTCTGCATCAGGGTGACCAGTTCGCCTTTTAATAATACATATTGGATTTTACCGTCTTTATTTAAGTCTAAAGCTGGGTTTGCTTTCCATTGTTTTGCGATTAAATCACCTTGGATAATGCCTGATTCTTTCGGGTCAGTACCTACTAATAAGCATTTTCATAAGAACCAATTGCTTTTTGCGCCTGGGTCTTTATTAAAGAACACAACAGGAATGTTATCCGGTTTTGCTTTACCAATGATGGTTGGTGCAGCAGCTGGGTCAACTAAGTTAATTGCTAATGCTTTTTACACCTGAAAAGCAATACATCTACTTGGTCATTTTGGATAGATTGCGCATTTTTGAGAGTCATTCATGAGCAACTCAACATCATTTAACGCTTTTGCTTCTTTATTGATTTCTTTACGCATTAAAGACATGAAAGTTATCATCATATTTGTGAAATGGTTACACCGATACGGGTGTCTGCGGCTTGTGCTGCAGTTGCAAAAACCAACTGCTAACGCGATTGCACTTAAAATAGCTGTTTTTCATAATAACGCTCCTGTTTGGAATACTGAGGTAAGTAAAGAGGTTGTACCTTTTTGCGCACTATGATACTGAACAACCTATTTTTTAAAATGTGATCCACCTCACAAATATGAGAAACGTTTACATACAAAGAAAAAAATCAAATTTTTGTGAGACTGAGATCACATTTTACCTGTGATGCTTCTACTGAAAAACGCCGAACTAAAGTGGGATTAAATTGAATAAATGGCGGTGGTTTTAATCTCTTTATGCGCTAAACTCAGTGCTAGCTTAGCAGCATAATTTGCCATTAAATCAATAGGATACCGAATAGTAGTTAGTTGGGAATCAAGTAACGAGCAATCGGCATATCATCAAAACCAATAATCGAACACTGACTTGGCACAGCAATATTATTTTCATGTAACACTGAAATGGCGCCTGCCGCCATTGAATCGTTATAGCTACGATTACGGTAAGATTCTTGTTATAACTTAATAAATCAATCATCGCTTTTTCACCGCCTTCAAAGTCTGGCGTATGATGCACCATCGATTGGTCTAACACAGGGTAAATTATGTGCTTTTTAAAAGGCTTGTAAATAACCGCTTTCTCGCTCAAATTCATCTAAAATTTTTATGATTAGAACCAATATAAGCGATATGCTGATGTCCATGTTGAATCAGCATTTTCGCACATGAATATGTCCCTTGACGATTATCTAAACTCACACAACGGTGTTCAAAACCTTTAATTACCCGATTGATAATCACCATGCCTTCATGCTGACTTAAATATTGTCGCAATTCATCATCAGATAAAGCTTTGGAATGAACCACCAGACTCCCACACCGTTTACGTAATAACGTATCAATTGCTTTTTCGCTCTTTATCTGCGTGGTGATACCCAATACCGATTAAAATCGTCTTATTATATTCTTCTGCAACATGATCCACCGCTTTAACTAAAATAGCAAAAATGGGTCCGTCACGTCGGTAACCACCACACCAATGGTATCAGTCGATTGCACTGCCAATGCTTGGGCATTCGCGTTTGGCTGATAATTAAGTTGCGCCATCGCAGATTCAACAGCCACGCACGAGCTTTATTGCTAACGGCTGAATGGTGATTCAATACTCGCGAAACCGTAGCAACAGAAACTTGAGCTAATTCAGCTACATCTCTAATTGTCGTCATGATGATTTCTCCGCAGAAAAATAATATCGTTTAATCATGAATCATTTTGCATCCCAAAAATTAACCGCTTACATTTCATTTTTGTGAGCTATATCACAGTTTTTCTAATAATTTCCGTATCTTGTTCGGCTAGAAATGTAACCGATTACAATGTGAGGAATAGAGTATGAATACCGCTGTTTTTGAACCCACGGATCATCCACATCGCCGCTATAACCCGTTAATTGACCAATGGGTGTTAGTTTCACCACCGTGCAAAACGACCTTGGCAAGGGGCAACAAGAGAAAGTGAGTGAGGAACAAAAACCAAAGTTATGATCCGCACTGCTATCTTTGTCCAGGTAATGCCCGTATTACCGGTGAGAAGAATCCGAATTATCAACAACCTTATGTATTCCAAAACGACTTCTCCGCTTTACTGACTGATACGCCAGCACCAGCTGAAAGTGATGATCCACTATTCAAAAAGTGCGCAAGCTAGAGGAAAAGTCGCGTAATTTGTTCTCTCCAGATCACAGTAAAACCTTGCCACAATTAAGTGTGGCGAAATTGAAAGCAGTTATCCGCGTATGGCAAAGCCAATTAGAAGAACTCGGTCAAAAATATCCATGGGTACAAATTTTTGAGAATAAAGGCGCTGCAATGGGTTGTTCAAATCCACATCACATGGACAAATTTGGGCAAACAGTTTTTACCTAATGAAAGTCGCTCGTGAAGATAAAAGCTCAACGCCAATATTTTTGAAAAACATGGATCCGTATTATTGGTTGATTACGCCAAACGTGAACTCGAATTACAAAAGAACGCATTGTCGTAGAAACCGAACATTAGCTGGCTGTCGTACCTTACTGGGCGGTATGGCCATTTGAAACCTTACTGCTACCGAAAGCACATGTAAAGGCAACAACTGAGATTAAGCGCAGAACAATCGGCAGATTTAGACTTTGATTTTGAAAAAGCTCACAACCAAATACGATAATTTATTTGAAACGTCTTTCCCTTATTCCATGGGCTTCCATGCCGCACCGTTTTAATGGAGAAGATAACGAACATTGGCAACTTCATGCACATTTCTATCCGCCACTATTACGCTCTGCAACGGTGCGCAAATTTATGGTGGGTTATGAGATGTTGGGCGAAAGTCAACGCGACCTAACTGCAGAACAAGCAGCCGACCGCTTACGTGCATTAAGTGAAGTGCATTACAAAGAAAGATAATTTAAAAGGATAAAGTAATATGACCCCAATTCAACAAGCGCAGCAAAAATACCAAGAACTTTACCATCAAGCTCCTACGTTAACAGTTTATGCACCAGGGCGCGTAAATATTATCGGTGAACACACTGATTATAATGATGGTTTCGTTATGCCTTGTGCGATTAACTTTAGTACTGCGGTTACCGGCACACGAGAGAAGATGCAACTGGAAGTCTATGCTGCCGACTTAAATGCAAAAGATGAATTCTCTTTAGCTGAACCCATTACTCAAAGCAGACATAAATGGGCAAACTATGTCCGTGGTGTGGTAAAATTTATTCAAGCACGTTGCCCTGATTTCAAACAAGGTGCGAATATTGTCATTTCTGGTAATGTGCCACTTTCTTCAGGTTTAAGCTCTTCTGCAGCATTGGAAGTATCTGTAGGTAAATTCTGCCAACAACTTGGACAATTACCGCTACACACATACTGATATTGCACTCATTGGGCAACAAGCTGAAAACCAATTTGTTGGTGCAAACTGTGGCAATATGGATCAACTCATTTCCGCATTAGAGTCAAAAAGATCATCTTTTTGATGATTGACTGCCGTAGCTTAGAAACGCAGCCAACTCCAGTTCCGCAAAGATGTTTCTGTAATTGTGTGAACTCCAACGTCCCACATGATTTAGTGACTGGCGAATACAACACTCGCCGCCAACAATGCGAACAAGCCGCACAATTCTTTGGTGTAAAAAGCATTGCGTGATGTTTCAGTCAGCGAATTTAAAGCCAAAGAAGCTGAATTAACCGCGTTAGAATCCTGTTGTAGCTAAACGCGCTAGACATAGTTTATTACCGAAAATCAACGTGTTCTTGATGCGGTTGAAGCACTGAAACATAACGATCTCAGCCGTTTAGGGAGAATTGATGGGGCAATCACGTGATTCTATGCGTGATGATTTTGAAATTACCGTGCCTGCGAATTGATTACCTGGTAGCAGAATTGGCGCAGTGGTGATCGGGAAAAATGGCGGCGCACGCATGACTGGTGGTGGTTTCGGCGGTTGTATCGTTGCACTAGCACCACACGATAAAGTAGAAGCTGTGCGTAAAATCATTGAAGATAACTACCAAAAACAAACAGGTTTAACGCCATCTTTCTATGTTTGCACAGCTTCACAAGTGTGAGCGTCGTTTCTTAAATTGCAAGCGGTCAAATTTTGGGAAAAATTTGCAAACCGTTAATCACATAAAAAAATTAGGCTAATCATTCGATTAGCCTAATTTATTTTTCAATTATTCAGTTGGGGCAATTTCTTCATTCGGAATCGCTTGTTGATCTTTCAGAAACATCGGCTGTGGTGTTTTCTGTTTTAGATTTTCCTAATGAGATGGCATTTAATACACTTGGTTTACTTTCTACGACGTTACCTGCACTGGTGCAATAACGTTGCCCTATGAGTCTCGCCACATTGGAATTTGGCGATTTGGGTCCTGATTAATTGTGCCAAAGCCGTTAATCCCACCATTGCAGATTGGCTGATTTTTGGCAAGCGGAATGCTGTTGGTGACGCACGATGTAAATAAGCTTTATACACATATAATGCACCACTTGAACCTGTTAAGTAGGTGTCACTGTTGTTATCTTTACCTAGCGAAACGGTCGTCACATTTTTCACCATCAACACCAACAGAACCATGTATCACGTGCGTTGTGGTTGTCCCGGTTTTTCCCGCCAATTTCAAGTGCGCAAACTCATTTTTGAAGACTACGCGCTGTACCGCGTTTCAACCACTGTTGCATACGCATAAAGCGTTTGAATCGCAGCTTCTAGGGGGTAGCGCTTGTTCACTCACTTCTTCAATATCACGCTGATAAATCTGTGAACCATCAAAAGCAGTAATCGACTCAATCGTTGTCAACGGTGTTTTTAAGCCAGAATTTGCTAACACCTGATAGATTTTGTTACATCATAAGGTGAAGTGAGTAAGCCCCAAGTAACATGAGAGGATATGTTGGAATATCTACATTATCCCATCCATCTCTTTTTGTTTTGGCGATCACTTTTTCGGTCAACCTTCATCAATATTCACCGTTGGGATATTCAAAAGAACGAACAAGCGCATCCATTAACATTACCGAGCCACTAAAGCGTTTATCATGGTTTTTCGGTGTCCAGGTGCCGAACCTTTCGCTTGGATAGTAATGGGTTTATTGTTGATCGGTGTGTTTGGACGGAAATTTTTCGGGTCAGAGAGCGCAATGGCATAAATCGACGGTTTTTACCAAAGAGCCAATCTGGCGGCGTGATTGCAACGCACGGTTAAAACCTGCGAACTGTGTTAAGCGGTCACCCACAACTGCGCGCACCTTACCGGTTTTATGTTCAGCGACCACAATCGCAGATTGTGAGATCTTTAATCCGTTTATCCGTGACTTCTAACTCTTCCAATCCGTTAATCACGGCTTGTTCTGCTGAACGCTGCTGTTTACGATCAAGCGTAGTAAAAATCTTCGCACCAGATAACTGGGCAACTTTATTTTTCACCTAATTCATTTTTAAATCTTGGCTAACACCTGCATAAATGCGGGTTGTTGACGGTAAATCGAGCCTTTTCTTTTTACCCCTAATGGCTGTTTTGACTGAGAATTGATATTCGTCTGATGTAATCGCGCCATTTTTCTTCAATAATTTTAATACCACATTACGGCGATCCATCGCAGCGAGGACTACGCCATGGGTTATACAATGAAGGACCTTTTACCATTCCCACCAATAGTGCCATTTGTGAAGGTGTAATTTCCTGAATTGGACGCTCAAAATAGAACTGACTCGCTAGCGCAAAGCCATGCACTTGATAGCTACCATTTTTGCCCTAAATAAATTTCATTGAGATGCGTTTCTAGAATACGGTTTTTATCGTAGCGATAATCTAAAATCAGCGACATTAAGGCTTCATTGACCTTACGGCTTAACGATTTTTCACTACTTAGAAGATATTTTTCACCAACTGTTGAGTTAGCGTACTTGCAGCCTTGCACGGTTCGACCTGCTTGATAGTTTGCCATTAACGCACGTGCGATTCCCATCAGGCTAATCCCATCGTGCTGATAAAAACGTTTATCTTCCGTTAATAACAAAGCTTGAATCGGGAAATAAGGATATTAGTTTGCAAACGAAGCGCTTGGCGCTCTTCATCGCTATCAGAATGCAACATTACAATTGGTTTTGAGGTCAAGACGGGAAGCTTTCCAACTAACCTTGCTGCAAATCTTCACTATGTGACAGCTTATCTTGAGTAAAAACGCAAACGAAGTACCCGCTGTGCTTCAGGCGTTTCTGGGAACGCAAAAGCACGACTGCAACATCACGAGTATCATCTTCAATTTTTGAAATCCCTGGTGTTGCAATTTGCGAAACTTGGCGATAGCCATTATCTAATAAAGCGGTTTTTGACTTGTTCAAGCGTCAAATTATCATCAATACTAATAGCTCTCAATACGAGCATAAACTTCCGCTGGCAATTCCCAAGTTTTACCATCCATTTTTGGCACGGATTTTTCCCATCAAATAGATTGCATAAAAACGTGATAAATGCCACTACAACGATCATTAGCTTCACTGCCGTATTTAATCAAATAAGCACGCTTGGTTTGCTTAACAGGCTGTTCAAGTTGTTACGTCTTGTTCGAGGGCGTTCAGTATTGAGGCACAGAGTACAATCTTATTTAAAAAGTAAGCGGTCGAATTTTTGCAAAAATTCGCAAAATCAACCGCTTTTTCATTAAGGAGTTTATTATGGATTGCGTTTGAATTTGCTGAAGTCTGGCGCACGTTTTTCATTAAATGCGTTACGACCTTCTTGACCTTCTTCTGTCATATAGAACAACATGGTCGCATTACCTGCTAATTCTTGTAAACCAGATTGGCCATCACAGTCCGCATTTAATGCCGCTTTTAAGCAACGTAATGCAATCAGGGCTGTTACGCAACATTTCACGCGCACCAACTTTGCACGGTTTCTTTTTCTAAATCCGCATAAGGCACAACAGTGTTAACTAAGCCCATTTCTAATGCTTCTTGTGCATTATATTGACAGCATAGAACCAAATCTCACGCGCTTTTTCTGACCAACGATGCGAGCCATATAACTTGCACCCCAACCGCCATCAAATGAACCAACTTTCGGGCCAGTTTGACCAAATACCGCATTTTCTGCCGCAATTGTTAAGTCTGCAATCATATGTAACACATGACCGCCACCGATTGCATAGCCTGCAACCATCGCAACAACTGGTTTCGGACAGAGTACGAATATCACGTTGGAAATCCAACACGTTTAAATGATGTACGCCGCTATCATCTTTATAACCACCGTAGTCACCACGCACTTTTTGGTCACCACCAGAACAGAACGCATGTTCGCCCTGACCGAGTTAATACTGATTACCTACTTTTTCATCAAAACGTGCATCTGAAAAAGCTTGGATCATCTCTTTTACCGTTTGTGGACGGAAGGCATTACGTACTTCCGGACGGTTAATCGTAATTTTGCAATACCGTCAACTGATTTATGGTAAGAATATCAGTATAACCTTCGCTGTGATCAACCCATTGAACTGGAGCATAAAAGTACATCATCTTTTGGATTTTTGCATGAGAAAAATTCCTTTCATCAGTGTAAAAAATTCGATCAATTATAGCTGAATTTGAGAAGCGGTCGAAGAGAAAGCGGTCTAATTTGCAAATACAAATTAGACCGCTTGCAATTAAACACTACTACTTTAACTTTAAGTGGGAAATACTTTTCTCTAAAGCATAAAGATTTCTATAACCACATAAAAAATAAAAGCCTTAGGTTTCCCCAAGGCTTTTGATTTTTACATTAAAAGCAATCTTGATTATGCGCAAGACGCTCTTTGATACGTGCAGATTTACCTGAACGCTCACGTAAGTAGTAAAGTTTAGCTTTACGTACTGCACCTTACGTTTAACAGAGATGCTGTCAATTACTGGTGAGTGAGTTTGGAATACACGTTCAACGCCTACGCCGTTTGATACTTTACGTAGAGTGAATGCTGAGTGCAAGCCACGGTTACGAATTGCAATAACCACGCCTTCGAACGCTTGCAAACGTTTTTTACTACCTTCTACTACCCATACCTTAACTTCTAAAGTGTCACCTGGACGGAAGCTAGGTACGTTTTGTTTTAACTGTTCTGTTTCAAGTTGTTTGATGATGTTACTCATTTTATAAACCTTCTAAATCCTAGAATTAACTGATTTTGTGTTGCTGCTTAATTTTTCGCAACAACTTCTGTTGTTCGTCAGTCAAAGCTGGGCTATCAATAGCTCAGGGCGTCTTAACCAAGTTCTTTCCAAAGATTGCGATAATCGCCATTTTTCGGATTTCCTCATGGTGTCCAGACATCAGCACTTCAGGCACAGGGTATGCCATCTAACACTTCAGGGCGAGGTATAATGAGGACAATCTAATAAACCCTCAGCAAACGAGATCTTCCAAAGCGGAAGCTTGTTTACCTAATACACCCGGTACGAATCTTGCAACAGCATCAATTAATGTCATTGCGGGTAATTCGCCCCCTGTTAAAAACTATAGTCGCCAATTGACCATTCTTCATCAACTTCTGATTGAATCAATCGCTCATCAACACCTTCATATCTGCCACAGATTAAAAATCAGTTTTTGATTTGAAGCTAGCGTTTGCACACCTTGTTGATCGAGTTTACGACCTTGTGGCGAAAAGGTAAATTACTTTAACCTCTGCGCCCTCTTCTGCTTGTGCTGCCTTTTTGCTGCGATGAATTGCATCACGAAGCGGCTGCACCATCATCAACATTCCGGGCCTCCACCATAAGGGGCGATCATCCACGGTTCTATGTTTATCTGTTGTAAAATCGCGCGGATTCCAACAGTGAATCTGCAGAAGATTTTGTTTAACTGCTCTACCTGTTACCCCAAAAATCAGTGATTGCTTTAAACATTTCGGGAAACAGTGAAATAATACCAATCCACATTATTTGTCCCCCAACGTTCTTGCTCTTAAAAGCGAAAGCTCACACCGCATACCTGAGGTTAGAAACCAGCGTCCCAGTCCACCGTAATTGTTTTGGTGGCGAGATCTACTCTTTTAACTACTTGTTCGTATAGAGACAGGAATTAATCGTTCTTTGTTTGCCGAAAAGCATCTTTGCTAGTTTGCTTTAACCACTAGCACATCATTTGAACCTGTTTCCATTAACTCAGTTACCACGCCCATAGTGTAGCCTTCAAGGTTTACTACTGAACAGCCGATTAAATCGTGCCAGTAATAATCACCTTCTTCCAGTTCTGGAAACACGCTTAAATCTACGCCAATTTCAGCGTTAGTTAATAATTGTGCGGCTTCACGGTCATCTGTGCCTTTTTAATTTCACAATCAAATCATTGCTGTGATAACGCCAGCTTTCTAGCTCGATAGGTTGCCATTGACCTTTAATTTTTACAGAACCATGGCTGATAATCGAAAATGCTTTTCTACTTCTTCGGTGGAAGAATAGAGACGTAACCAGCCACGGATACCATAGGTTGACCCTAATTTTCCGACAACTTCAATTTTTGTTCGCTCATATTCGTCACCTTTTGCAAAATTTCTTAAAAATTTAACCGCTTATTAAGCTGCTTTGCGAGCTTCTTTTACTAAAGATTCTACACGATCTGAAAGTGAAGCACCTTTAGCAACCCAAGCATCAACTTTAGCCACGTCTAAACGTAAACGTTCAGCTTGACCTGCTGCTAATGGGTTGAAGAAACCGATACGCTCGATGAAACGACCGTCACGAGGGTGAACGGCTGTCCGCTACCACGATTTGATAGAATGGGCGTTTTTAGCTCCGCCACGAGTTAAACGAATGGTTACCATAACCTTCCTCTAAATTGTTGATAGTAAAAAATAAACCCTCGTTCGAGGTGAGGGGTACGAAACTTATCTCTATTTATATAGAAAATAAGCGGTAGGAAATTTTACCGCTTTTTGCAAAAATGCAAGGAAAAAGGACGATACCATATAGACGTGCTAGATTCTTTTCCTGAAATAATTTTTGAGAAATCACTTTAAATCAATCTCTTAACAAACACCATTTAAAAAGGTGCGATAATAACCGCACCTTGTTTTAGTCAAATGTTATTAGTAGGGATAAAGCTTGTTTTCACTGCACATCAATCCTGCTGTTGGACGCTAGCAATTTCTCAAGGGTTTTTGTCTTCTGAGAATAATGCACCGTTTGAAGCATCCACATCCCATTGTGCAATTAGGTCAGCAAAGCCTTTATCTAATCCTGCTTGTACAAGTGCTGCGGCATAATCTGCTGCAGGAATATCCACGTAAGGGATATCTTTACCTGTTTGTTTGCTGATTTCTGCTGCAAGGTCGGCTAATGTCCAGCTGGTTGATCCGGCAAGTTCGTAAGTTTGGTTTTCATGACCTTCACTTAATGCGACGTTTACCGCTGCTTCAGCAAGTTCTGCACGAAGTACAGACGAAATTTTGCCGTTTTTTGCTGAACCGTAGAAAGCATTGTTTGCTAATGCTGCCGGAATTGAAGCTGTGTAGTTTTCGGTGTACCAACCATTGCGTAAAATAGTGTAAGTAATACCCGAAGCTTTTAATGCGGCTTCAGTTTCAACGTGCTCACCGGCAAGGGATTTTACGGTATTATCGTTGGTCGCGCCGAGTAAACTGGTATAGATAATATGTTTCACACCCGCTTTTTTCGCTGATTCAATTACGTTGTTGTGTTGTACAAAACGCTGACAGATTTCATTACTTGATACTAAAATTAATGTATCTACGCCTTGTAATGCTTCTACTTGTCCTTCTGTTTTTGAATAATCAAATTTGCGAGCTTCTACACCTGAAAATTTTTTTCTGGAGAGCGTACAAGCTGCGATGAACGTTTGCTTGTTTTGCTTTTAATAAGTCTAATGCGATTGCGCCAAATTGACCTGTTGCACCAGTAATTGCGATAGTTTTAGTTGTCATGATGTTTTTCCTTCTCGTTAAGTTGAAATGATGTTTGAACATTTGATTGTTCGCTTGATGTGGCGTATTATATTTTAATACTTACTTTTGAGAAGTACTTACATAAACGTAAGTTTTGGAATTTTTTAAAAATAATTTTTCAAATTGTTGATTTTTAAGGAATTAAAAAAATGGAAAAAAATTTAAATCGTAGGGAACGTACTGGCTTCAGCTTGCCCTTCTCGTCAAATTTTGCAACATTTAACCAGTCGTTGGGGCGCATTAGTGTTAGTGAGTTTACATTCTGGCACCAAGCGTTTTAGTGAACTTCGCCGTGCTATTGATGGCGTAAGCGAGCGTATGTTGACTAAAACCCTGCAGGGAATTGGAGGCTGATGGTATGTTAATCCGTAAAGTCCTATAATACCGTGCCACCGCAAGTGGATTACACATTAACAGAATTCGGAGCGAAGCATCTAATAAGATGTTTGACTTGGTCGATTGGTTAGAAACGAATTTAGGGAAAATTTTAGAAAGCAGAGAGCTTAAATACAAAAACACCGCTTTTACAAGCGGTGTTTTTTCTTCTTATTTTGCAATTAGCAATCTTGTTTTACCGTATTGTTCTTGACGAAGAAGAGTGCGTACACTTTCATCGAATTGTGCTAATACTTCATCTGCATTTTTCGGATCAGTACCACGCGCATCTAAGTAGAACTTAATTTTCGGTTCTGTACCTGATGGACGAGCGATTAAGCGGCTGCCATTTTCTAATACGAATACTAAAATATCGCCTGACGGTCAGTTTTAGTATGATCTAAGAATATCGCCACTTTGAAACCACCTACTTCTGCTGGTGGATTGTTACGTAATGCGCTCATCAATTTACCAATTTCAGATAAATCGCTTCTTACGGATGAAATTTGACCGCTTACACAAGCGCAAACTCTTTTGTAAAGTCTGCTGCATAGTCTGCAAGTGTTTTTACCTTCTTTTTGAGGCTACGTACTAAATCTAAGAATACGATTGCTGCTGAAATACCGTCTTTATCGCGTACTTTATCTGAGGTCTACTAAGTAACCTAATGCTTCTTCGAAACCGAATAATAAACCGTTTACTTTACCGATATATTTTAAAGCCAGTTAAAAGTTTCTTCTGAGTCAAAACCATATTTCTTCGCAATTTCCGCTAATGCTGGCGAAGAAACTAATGAGCTATGCTAACACGCCTTTTTGCCTTGTGCATGATATTGTTTTGCTAAATACCAACCTAGTAACAACCAATCACGTTACCGTGAAGGGTTTCCAGTTACCTTTCGCATCTGGAACGGCTACGGCTAAACGGTCTGCATCTGGGTCATTTGCAATAATGAATTCGCATTATTTTTCTTTAGCTACTTTAATTGCTAAGTCTAATGCGCTTTCTCTTCCGGGTTAGGGGAAGTTTACGGTTGAGAATGTACCATCTGGCCAAACTTGCTCTGCAACAACATGCAGTTGTGGTAACTCTGCTTTCACAGGGTTTTACTTAACACTTCATAACCTACACCATGCATTGCTGTATATACATAGTTAATGTCTGCTTGAGGCTCTTTTGCAAGGCTTGCTGTTTTAGAAATATATGCATCAACAATTTCATCATTTAAGATAGTAAAATCTTGGCTACGTGGTAAATCAGCAATATACCCGCTGCAACCTTATCAATTAATGCTGCAATGTCTTTATCTGCTGGTGAAACAATCAGCCACCACCATTTGCTTTACCTAAATAAACTTTATAACCATTATCTTCTGGTGGGTTGTGGCTCGCAGTTACCATGACACCTGCTGTTGTATCAAAGTATTGAATTGCATAAGCTAAAACAGGTGTTGGTAATTTACGTGGTAATAAATATGCTTTAATGCCCGCACCAGCCATGATTTCGGCTGTATCACGAGCAAATACATCTGAATTTTTACGGCCGTCATGTCCAATTACGATTGAAGGGGTTTTATCATGGTCTTTTAGTACGCAGCTAAACCACCAGCTGCTTGAGCAACTAATACGCGGTTCATTCCCATAGAACCTGCTTGTAAACGACCACGTAAAACCTGCTGTACCAAATTGTAAACGTCCATCAAAAACGACTTGTTAATTCTGCCTGAGCCTCAGCATTTCCTGATTTTGCTTGGCAAGCAATTGTTCTAACTCTGCTCGAGTTTCTTGATCAGGATCTTGGTTCAACCAATCTTGAGCTTTTGCTAAAAATGCATTCATAATAATTCCCCTATAATTTAACGAATAGTTCACGATAGACTAACGGAAAAAGAGGAGATTTGAATCATTAATTATAAAAAGTTTGACCTAAATGGAAAAACGGAGGGATAATAGAAAAGATAAAGCCCGAACAATGCCGGGCTTTATAAAGAAATTATTCTGCTGCTTCTGCAACTTCAGGACGATCAACAAGCTCAATGTAAGCCATTGGCGCGTTATCGCCTGCTGCAGGCTCCCACTTTTAAAATACGAGTAGTAACCACCCGCACGTTGTGCAAAAACGTGGACCTAATTCATTGAATAATTTAGCAACGGTTTCTGCGTTGCAGTACGAACAAAAGCTAAGCGGCGGTTTGCAACGCTATCTTCTTTTTGCTAAAGTAATTAATGGTTCAACTCACACGACGTAACTCTTTAGCTTTAAGCAAAGTTGTTTTTAATGATTTCATGTTCAACTAAAGAACTTGCCATATTACGGAACATCGCTCGCGATGGCTGCTGTTACAGTTTAATTGACGTCCACTCTTACGATGGCGCATACCTATATCCTTCTTAGAAAATCTATTACCTAAAATTAGTCTTCAGCAATGCTTGCTGGTGGCCAATTCTCAAGGCGCATACCGAGTGATAAACCACGAGAAGCCAATACATCCTTAATCTCAGTAAGTGATTTCTTACCGAGGTTAGGTGTTTTTAATAACTCAACTTCTGTACGTTGTACTAAATCACCGATATAGTGAATTGTCTCTGCTTTCAAACAGTTAGCAGAACGAACTGTTAATTCAAGATCATCTACAGGGCGAAGAAGAATCGGATCAAATTCCGGTTTTTCTTCTTTCACTTCCGGTTGACGAACATCACGTAAATCAACAAATGCGTCTAATTGCTCTGCTAAAATGGTTGCAGCACGACGAATGGCTTCTTCTGGATCGATTGTGCCATTTGTTTCCATCTCAATGATGAGGCTTATCTAAGTCCGTACGCTGTTCAACACGTGCGGCTTCTACATTATCAAGCAATACGATCTACTGGGCTGAAAACGAGCATCTACAAGTAGACGCGCCCAATTGGACGATCATCATCTTGAGTATGTACACGGGCTGATGCTGGAACATAACCACGGCCACGTTGTACGCGAATACGCATACTGATTGTAGCACTTTTTATCTGTTAAATGACAGATAACATGGTTAGGATTAACAATCTCAACACCACCATCATGTGTAATGTCGCCTGCAGTCACAGGGGCCAATTCCAGATTTATTTAGTGTCAAGATAATATCATCTTTATCTTGCACTTTTTACCCGCTGAGACCTTTTTAGGTTTAGTAATACTTCAGAATATCTTCTTGTACGCCTTCTTTGCTGCTGTATTCATGTAATACACCATCAATCTCAACCTCAGTAACGGCACAACCTGGCATTGACGAAAGTAAAATGCGTCGAAGTGCGTTACCTAACGTATCTCAAAACCTCGTTCTAACGGCTCTAGAGTCACTTTTGCGTGAGTTGAACTAATTTGTTCAATATTCACTAAGTGCGGCTTTTAAAAATTCTGTCACAGAACCCTGCATTTTTATCCTCTCTTTGTTTTTAAGCTTATTACTACTAAATAAAAATATAATTTTTAACAATTAACTATTATTTAGAGTAAAGCTCAACGATCAGATGTTCATTGATGTCTGCTGATAAGTCAGAGCGTTCAGGAGTACGTTTAAATACACCTTCCATTTTAGTTGCATCAACTTCTAACCAAGTTGGTTTTTCACGTTGAGTTGCTAATTCTAACGATGCTTTAATACGTGCTTGTTTTTAGATTTTTCACGAACAACAACTACATCATCAACAGAAACTTGGAATGAAGGAATATTTACTACGACCGTTTACAACGATAGATTTGTGGCTAACAAGCTGACGTGCTTCAGCACGAGTTGCAGCAAAAACCCATACGGTAAACAACGTTATCTAAACGACCTTCTAATAATACTAATAAGTTCTCACCTGTATTACCTTTTTAAGCGGTTAGCTTCTTTATAGTAATTACGGGAATTGACGTTCTAAGATACCATAGATACGGCGAACTTTTTTGTTTTCACGTAACTGACTACCGTAGTCAGATAAACGTGGCTTGCGAGCACCATGTTGACCAGGGGCTACATCAAGACGATTTCTACATTTTGATTCAATCGCACGAACGCCTGATTTTAAAAATAAATCAGTACCTTCACGACAGCTTAAGCTTGAGCTTAGGGACCCAAATATCTTGCCATTTTCTTTCTCCAATTATTCTAACGTCAATTAAACGCGACGTTTTTCGGTGGACGACAACCGTTATGCGAGGAATCAGGTCACATCAGTAATGTTCGTGATACGGAAACCCGCTGCATTTAATGCACGAATTGTTGATTCACGACCCGGACCCGGACCTTTAACCATAACTTCCAAATTCTTTAAACCAAATTCTTTAACCATTTCTGCACAACGCTCTGCAGCAACCGGGCAGCAAATGGAGTTGATTTACGAGAACCACGGAAACCTGAACCACCAGCGGTTGCCCAAGCTAGAGCGTTGCCTTGACGGTCAGTGATGGTAACGATTGTGTTATTGAAAGATGCGTGGATATGAGCTACGCCATCTGCAATCTGTTTTTAACGCGCTTACGTGCGCGAACTGGTGTTTTAGCCATTGTTTATCTACTCCGACTATTTTTGATCGGTTTGCGTGGACCTTTACGGGTACGCGCATTGGTCTTAGTACGTTGACCACGTACTGGTAAACTACGACGATGACGTAAACCACGGTAGCAACCAAGGTCTAAAAGACGTTTGATGCTTAAAGTTACTTCACGACGTAAATCACCTTCGACAGTAAATTTTACCAACTTCTTCACGCAGTTTTTCAATCTGCTCTTCAGACAATTCTCTGATCTTTTACATCTTCAGCAATACCGTTGCAGCACAGATAGCTTTTGCACGAGTTTTACCGATACCGTAAATTGCAGTTAATGCGATTACAGTGTGTTTTTGATCAGGAATGTTAATGCCTGCAATACGAGCCACTGTGCACTCCTATTATTTTAAGTTTATTGATATACTGATCTTGAAAAAGCCGTTTCAGGATACTCAAACAGATATATCAGGACGAATAAGGACTGAGCAGTATACCTGCTCAGCGGGTTCTTTCTGAAAAATATACTATTAACCTTGACGTTGTTTATGTTTAGGGTCGTTACAAATTACACGAACAACACCTTCACGTTTAACAACCTTACAGTTACGGCACATTCTTTTTACTGAAGCACGAACTTTCATTGCTTATCCTTTCTGATCTAAGGGTCTATTGCCCTAAGCCTTTTAAATTGGCTTTCTTCAACACAGAATCATATTGTAATGACATCATATGACTTTGAACCTGTGCGATGAAATCCATAATAACTACCACTACGATTAACAGTGAAGTACCACCTAATTGGAATGGTACTTTCCATAATGATATAGCGATATAAGGGAACCAAACAAACAAAAAGCAATATATAGCGCACCAATTAAGGTTAAACGCGTCATTACTTTATCAATATAACGAGATGTTTGTTCGCCTGGTCGATAACCTGGTACAAACGCACCTGATTTCTTCAAATTATCCGCCGTTTCACGAGGATTATACTGCATACCAGTATAGAAGAAAGCAAAGAAAATCACTGCCATTGTAAATAATGACAATGTAAAAGTGGTTTGTCCTGGTTGTAGTAACTGAGATAAATCAAATAACCACTCAAAAAGCCTTCACTACTTTGTCCAAACCACTGCGTAATACTTGCAGGGAACAAAATAACACTTGATGCAAAAATTGCTGGGATAACCCCTGCCATATTTACTTTTAATGGTAAATGAGATGATCTTGCAGGTGCCATCATTCTACCTTGTTGGCGACTTGCATAGTTTACTACGATTCTTCTTTGTCCACGTTCTACGAACACAACAAAATATGTTACTGCGAATGCAATTACAGCTATGAGTAATAACACGATAGGTGAAAGATCACCTGCTCTTGCCTGCTCAATTGTTTGCCCGATTGTTGAAGGTAAATCTGCAACGATACCGGCAAAAAATAATGAGAAATGCCGTTACCAATACCACGTTCTGTAATTTGCTCACCAAGCCACATTAAGAACATTGTTCCAGTTACAAGGCTAATAACGAAGTGATATAGAATAACATATTTGGGTTAACTACTAACTAGATTGCATATTAGGAAGCGCTATGCGACACCAATAGACTGAATAAACGCTAATAACAATGTGCCATAACGCGTATATTTGCTAATTTTTACGACGCCCTGCTTCGCCTTCTTTTTAAATTCAGCTAAAGGGAGGGTGAATGGCAGTCAATAATTGAATAATAATTGATGCCGAAATATAAGGCATAATACCTAACGCAAAAAATAGACGCTCGGCTTAATGCACCACCAGAGAACATATTAAACATGTCAATGATGGTGCCTTGTTGTTGCTAATTAGCTCGGATAAAACAGAAGCATCAATGCCAGGAACAGGGTATAAAAAGAACCGATACGGAAAACGATTAACGCACCTAAAACAAATAACAATCTTGATTTAAAGCTCGTCAGTCCCTTTTTGTGTACTACCTTGGTACCCTGGTTTGCTTTGCCATCTATTATTCCTCGATAGAACCACTCAGCAGCTTCGATAGCAGCTTTAGCACCTTTAGTTACACCCTAAGCCTTGAACTTTAACTGCTTTTTCTACTTTTACCTGAAAGAATAACTTTTTGCAGATAAAAATATCTTTAGTAGTAATGTTCGCTGCTTTTTAATGCTTCTAATGTGACTTCATCGCCATCTACTTTTGCTAAGTCGCTTAAACGAATTTCTGCAACACGGAATGATTTTAATGAAGTAAAACCAAATTTTTGGTAAACGACGGTATAAAGGCATTTGACCACCCTCGAAACCACGACGAACACCGCCGCCTGTACGAGATTTTTGACCTTTATGACCACGACCACCAGTTTTACCTAAACCAGAACCGATACCACGACCTAAACGTTTAGCACTGTGCTTACAGCACCTTCAGCCGGAGAAAAAGAGTATTTAAACGCATTCTATTCTCCTCCACTTTAACCATATAAGATACTTGATTGATCATACCGCGTACTGCTGGTGTATCTTCAAGTTCTACGGTGTGACGAATATGACGAAGACCCTAAGCCTTTTAACGTTGCTTTATGTTTCGGTAAACGAGCAATAGAGCTACGAGTTTGAGTTACTTTAATTTTTGCCATATTCAATTACCCCAAAATTTCTTCAACTGTTTTTGCCACGTTTTGCAGCAACCATTTCAGGTGATTTCATGTTCTCAAGTGCATCGATTGTTGCACGAACAACGTTAATTGGGTTGGTTGAACCATATGCTTTTAGAAAGAACGTTACGAACGCCTGCAACTTCTAACACAGCACGCATTGCACCACCGCGATGATACCTGTACCTTCGCTTGCTGGTTGCATAAATACGCGTGAACCTGTGTGTGAACCTTTAACGGGGTGTTGTAATGTACCTTCGTTTAAAAGCTACATTGATCATATTGCGACGAGCTTTTTCCATCGCTTTTTGGATCGCTGCTGGAACTTCACGTGCTTTACCGTAACCAAAACCTACACGACCATTACCATCGCCCACTACTGTTAAAGCAGTGAAACTCATGATACGACCACCTTTAACGGTTTTTGATACACGGTTAACCGCGATTAGCTTCTCTTGCAGTTCACCAGCTTGTTTTTTTCGATGTTTGACATCTCAAATTCCTCTATTAGAACTGTAGACCAGCTTCACGAGCAGCGTCTGCTAATGCTTGCACGACCGTGGTATTTGAAACCTGAACGATCAAATGCAACCGCTTGTACACCTTTAGCTAAAGCACGTTCTGCAACTAATTTACCAACTACTGCAGCGGCGTCTTTATTACCGGTATATTTAACTTGCTCTTTAATTACTTTTCAACAGTTGAAGCTGCTGCTGGTACTTCTGAGCCATTAGGTGCAATTACTTGCGCATAGATGTGACGCGGTGTGCGATGCACAACTAAACGTGTAACACCTTGCTCTCTCATTAAATGACGTGCACGGGTTGCACGACGGATACGAGCTACTTTCTTATCCATAGTGTTTACCTTACTTTTACTTTTTCTTCGCTTCTTTAGTACGTCACAACTTCATCAGAATAACGTACCTTTGCCTTTATAAGGCTCTGGACGGCGATATGCACGAATATCAGCTGCAACTTGACCGATTAACTGTTTGTCTGCACTTTTTGAGAATAATCTCAGTTTGTGATGGACGTTCACCAGTTACACCAGCTGGCAACGTATGTTCTACCGGGTGTGAGAAACCTAAAGCAAAAGCAACTACGTTGCCTTTCATTTGTGCATGTAACCAACACCAACTAATTGCAATTTCTTCGTAAAAGCCTTCAGTAACACCGATAACCATTGCATTAACTAATGCACGCGCAGTACCTGCTTGAGCATCTGCGTTTACAACACCTTCACGAGGTGCAAAGTTAATGTATCAGCTTCGTATTTTACTTCAACTGCATTATGAATTTCGCGAGATAACTCGCCGTTTTTACCTTTTAACTGTTAATAGCTGACCGTTCAATGTAACTTGAACACCGGCAGGAACATTAACAGGTGCTTTTTGCAACACGAGACATTTTTCCCTACCTCTCTATTATGCTACGTAACAGATGATTTCACCGCCGAGACCTGCTTGACGTGCAGCACGGTCGGTCATAACACCTGTAGATGTAGAAAACAACTGCGATACCTAAACCACCCATAACTTTTGGTAATTCGTCTTTACGTTTGTAAATACGAAGACCTGGACAGCTTACGCGTTGGATACTTTCTACTACTGGTTTTATTTTTGGAAATATTTTAAAAGTGATTTCCAACTCAGGTTTTGAACCTTCAACAACTTTGAAGCTCTCAACACTAACCTTCTTCAGCTAAAACGCTTGCAATAGCAACTTTTAACTTAGATGAAGGCATACTGATTGCAACTTTATTCGCAGCTTGACCGTTACGAATACGGGTCAGCATATCTGCGATTGGATCTTGCATGCTCATGTATTTACTCCATGATTCCAAATTAAAGAGGTTATTACCAGCTTGCTTTCTTAGGCCTGGAATTTCGCCGCGCATTGCAGCTTCGCGAACCTATACGGCTTAAACCAAACTTACGAAGTACACCGTGTGGACGACCAGTTTGGCGGCAACGATTACGCTGACGGATTGGGCTTGAATCACGTGGAAGTGTTTGTAACTTCAACACTGCTGCCCAACGCTCTTCATCTGAAGCAGATTCAGATGAGATAATTTTCTTTAATTCTTCACGTTTTGCGTAGAATTTATCAGCTAATTTCGCACGTTTTTACATCACGTGCAATCATTGATTGTTTTTGCACGATAACCTACCTTATTTACGGAATGGGAAATTGAAAGCCGCTAATAAAGCTTGACCTTCTTCGTCATTTTTCGCTGTTGTGGTAATAGTAATATCAAACCACGTACACGATCTACTTTATCGTAGTCGATTTCAGGAAAAATGATTTGTTCACGAACACCCTACTGTAATTACCACGACCATCAGAATGACTTCGCACTTAAACCACGGAAGTCACGGATACGTGGAACAGCGATAGTAATCAATCTTTCAAGCAAATTCCCACATACGTTCGCCACGCGGTCATGCTGCATCCGATTGGATACTCCTGACGGATTTTTAAAAGCCAGCAACTGATTTACGAGCTTTAGTAATTAAAGGTTTCTGACCGCTGATTGCTGTTAGATCCGCTACTGCGTTGTCTAAAGTTTTTGTCGGTCAATGCTTCACCCACACCCATATTCAGGGTAATCTTTTCGATTCGTGGGACTTGCACGACAGATGAGTAGTTGAATTAGCTTTTTAATTCATTAACTACTGTATCTCTGTAGTAATCATGCAGTTTCGCCATCGCATTACTCCAGTTAATTAAATAATTTCATTATATAGATTTTGAAGAAACGTACTTTTTGCCGTCTTCGAATCTAAAACCTACACAGTCAGCTTTATTTGTTTTAGGGTTAAAAATTGCAACGTTTTGACGCATCAATCGCAGCTTCTTTTTCACTAAAGCCACCAGCTTTTCCCTAAAGCAGGAACCGGTTTTTCGTGTTTAGTGATAATTTTAACACCTTCAACGATAACTTTTACCGTTTGGTAACAGCTTGAGTTACCTTACCACGTTTGCCCTTGTCTTTACCAGCAAGAACAATTACTTCATCATTTTGACGGATTTTTAGCAGCCATTACATTCCCTTACAGTACTTCTGGAGCTAATGAAATGATCTTCATAATTTCTCAGAACGAAGTTCACGAGTCACAGGTCCAAAAATACGAGTACCGATTGGTTGCTCAGTGTTATTGTTTAAAAATTACACAAGCATTGCCATCGAAACGAATAACTGAGACCATCTGAGCGACGAACACCCTTCTTGGTGCGCACAACAACTGCTTTTAACACATCACCTGACTTTTACCGCGTGGGAATTGCTTCTTTTTACGGTTACTTTGATAATGTCGCCAATTGCAGCGTAACGACGAGTGCGATCACCTGGAACCTTGATACACATTACGCTACGAGGCCCTGAGTTATCAGCAACATCCAGCATAGTCTGTTCTTGGATCATATTGGTGCTCCGTTAAATACACCCTTTCGGGACGAACCTGCCTACCCAATGCAGGCAGTCTTATAATTCTATCAGCGAGTTGCTTTAAAAGCAACGATTGTTGCATTTTTCTGCAATAAAAGACCGTATCGTCTAAACGTACGGTCTTTTTCACTTTATTTAGAAACTATGGTGATGCCCTGATCAACCGCAACACCAGCACCCATAGTAGTAGAGATGCTTACTTTCTTAATGAAAATACCTTTTTGCTGTTGTTGGTTTAGCTTTGAATTCAGCTGCTAACAATGCTTGGAGGTTTTTCTTTTAATTGCTCAGGTGAAATCCGCTTTACCGATAGTGGTATGGATAATACCGTTTTTATCATTGCGGTAACGAATCTGACCAGATTTTGCATTTTTAACTGCTTCAGCAACGTTTGGCGTTACAGTACCAACTTTCGGGTTTGGCATTAAGCCACGTGGACCCTAATACTTGACCTAATTGACCAACAACACGCATTGCATCTGGAGATGCGATAACAACGTCAAAGTTCATTTCGCCTTTTTCACTGCTTCAGCTAAGTCTTCCATACCCACTAAGTCTGCGCCTGCTGCTTTCGCTGCTTCTGCGTTTTGCACCTTGGTGAATACTGCTACGCGAGGCTGTACGACCTGTTCCGTGTGGTAATACTGTTGCACCACGAACGTTTTGGTCTGATTTACGAGGGTCAATCCCTAAGTTTACTGCAACATCAACGCTTTCAACGAATTTAGCTGTCGCGAATTGTTTTAATACTGCGATTGCTTCGTTGATTTCATATGCTTTTAGTAGAATCTACGCCAGCTTTGATTGCTTTCATTTTTAGTCAATTTAGCCATCGTATTATTCCTCCACCACTAAGCCCATTGAGCGAGCAGTACCAGCAATTGATTTTCATTTTTAGTTTCGATAGTCGCACCAGTCATGTCTGCTGCTTTAGTTTCAGCGATTTGACGGATTTGATCTAAAGTTACTTTTACCCACTTTATCTTTGTTCGGTTTTGCCTGAACCAGATTTGATACCTGCAGCTTTTTCACAGCACTGCTGCTGGTGGGTTTTTAGTGACGAAAGTAAATGAACGGTCTGCACATACAGTGATAACAACTGGAATTGGTAAACCTTTTCTAAGCTCTCAGTACGAGCATTGAATGCTTTACAGAATTCCATGATGTTTACACCTGTGTTGACCTAATGCAGGACCAACTGGTGGTGATGGGTTAGCCATACCAGCTGCAACTTTGCAACTTTAACGTATGCTTGGACTTTTTGCCATTTTTAAGTTTCCTCTAAGTGGGTGATAACGCAAGCTGACTTGCTCCCCGATAATAAAAAGCACGATGTGCTACACAAAAATATACAAGTTTCCTGTGCGTAATAATTTACAAATGTATAGAAAAGATTTGACCGCTTTTCAAGCAAAATTTTTCTATGCAATGACAAGAAAAACCGACCAAGCGGTCGGTTTTCTTTTAATTACAAAAATCCAATTATGCTAATTTTTGATTTGCGCTGCTAATTTTTGCTTTGTGGTTAGCAGCTTTGTTAGCGTGGATTAAACCTTTAGACGCCATGCGGTCTACAACTTTTGCATTTCAACGAAAGCTGCTTCTGAAGCTGCTTTATTACCCAGTTGCTACTGCTGCGTATACTTTTTGATGTAAGTACGCATCATTGAGCGTTAGCTTGCGTTATGTTGGCGGCGTTTTTCAGATTGAACCGCACGTTTTGCTGACTTGATATTAGCCAAGGTCAAACTCCTAAAATATCTGTGTTAAATAATTAAAACATAAACATTGGTTTATGCGTTGCTATCGATAGTTTTTAATTCATTTTTCAACGAGACACGTGCTTGAAAATAACACCGTTTTTCTTTGCCAGAAAACGATAGGGGCGAGATTTTATCAGTTTTTTTCTGATTTTCTCATAAAAACTGATAGAAATTCGGATCTATTTTGTGATCGTGTAATATCCCTTTATCTCAATTAACTATTATTTCCTTTTAATATAAAGAGGATACCCGAAGATTTAATGGCCACGAAAAACCAAGAAAAAGTAGAAACCCAAAAGCTTCTTTCTTATACAGAGAATTCTATGAGCAAAAAAATTATTAAAATCAGGCGTGTTAGTTAGTGCATTAACATTAGTATCCCGTATTTTGGGTTTGAGTCAGCGATATGATTGTCGCTGGAGTGCTCGGTGCTGGTGCGGTTTCCGATGTCTTTTTATTTGCCAACCGTATTCCTAACTTTCTACGACGCCTCTTTGCTGAAGGTGCGTTTTCTAAAGCTTTTTGTTCCTGTGTTAGCTGAATACAATGCCGAAAATGACCTAGATAAAACGCGCGAATTTGTTGCTAAGGTTTCTGGTTCATTAGGAATGATTGTCACGCTTGTGACTTTGGTTGCGATGGTTGCCTCTCCCGTCGTTGCTGCGCTTTTTGGTACTGGTTGGTTTATTGATTGAGCTAAATGATGGCGCAGATGCTGAAAAATTTACGCAAAGCTTCCCTACTATTAAAAATCACCTTCCCTACCTTTGGTTTATTACTTTCGTGGCGCTTTCTGGTGCGGTACTAAATACTATTGGTAAATTTGGGGTCATGGCATTCTCCCCAGTTTTACTTAATATCGCGATGATCGGGATGGCTCTATTTGGTGCTCACTATTTTGAACGCCCAGATGTGGCACTTGCTGGGGATTTTTCTTAGGTGGTTTGCTACAATTTTTATTCCAAATTCCATTTATGAAAAAGCCGGTTTACTGGTAAAAACCTAAATGGGCATGGAATGATGAAGGCGTGAAAAAGTTAGAACCTTAATGCTCCCCGCATTATTTGGTGTTTCTGTCACACAAATCAATCTATTACTGAATCAAGTCATTGCTAGTTTTTCTTATTGCAGGTTCAATTACGTGGCTTTATTATTCTGATCAGCAATTGAATTCCCACTTGGAATTTTCAGTATTGCCATATCCACCGTCGTGTTACCAGCACTCTCTAAAAATCGCAAAACAAAAAGATTTAGCAGAAACACAACGCCGTGAAGATTTTCAAAATACGCTAGATTGGGGAGTATTCGCATGGTGCTATTACTTGGCATTCCAGCGATGATTGGCATTGCTGTTTTAGCACAACCCATGATTATGACCATTTTTATGCGAGGAAAATTTACCCTTGCTGATGTTGTTTCAACTTCACATGCATTATGGATTATGTGCTTAGGGCTTAATAGCTATATGTTAGTTAGCATTTTAGCTAACGGATTTTACGCTAATCAGAATACCAAGACACCTGTAAAAAAATCGGACTCATTGCGACCGCCAGTAACATGTGTTTTGGCTTGTTAGCTATTCCTTTTTGGTTATTTAGGATTAGCAATGGCCTCTGCATTATCGGCAGCCATTAATGCTTCATTATTATATCGCCAGTTACATAAACAAGGCATTTATCAGCTTTCAAGCAAAACAGGTTTCTTTACCTTAAAAGTGGCGATTGCTGCTAGCTTAATGGGTGCAGCAGTGTCTTATTTCTCTCCAGCACTAGAAGGCTGGCATAGTATGGCAACCTTCACAAAAAGTTTCATTGGTTAGCATGGTTGATTGTCTTAGCTGCCATTTGTTATTTTGGTGCCTTATTCGCATTGGGGATTCGTAAACGCGATTTCCGAGTGTAGTAATGAATGAGAAAATGGAAGGTTTCCCCTTCCATTTTTCTTATTTAATTAACAGCTTGGCGTAATTTACCGTTTGATTTATCTAACAGACTTTGCGCTTCTAACGCATCTAATCCGCTTAATTGCATCAAAATGGCTAATTTTACTTGTCCGTTTGCCTTAGCGAGTACATTAGCTGCAGTCTCGTTATCACATTCTGTCGCTTCCATCACAATTTTTCAGCGCCCGCGCTTTTAAGTTTTTCGTTACTTGGCTGAACATCCACCATTAAATTTTTGGTAGCATTTGCCAATTAACACCATCAAGCCGTAGTTAACATATTTAATACTAACTTTTTGTGCCGTGCCCGATTTCATTCGGCTTTGAGCCTGTTAATACTTCTGGCCCCACTACGGTTTTCAATCGCAATATCAGCAACTTCTGCCATTTTTACTATTTGGATTACTTGCAATGGAAACGGTGGTTGCACCCTAATTGTTTCGCATAATTCAATGCCCCTAGCACATAAGGCGTACGACCACTAGCCGCGATTCCTACCAACACATCTCGAGCAGAAAAATCAATTTCCTCAAGATCAGCTTGTCCTTGCTGCACATTATCTTCTGCACCTTCAATTGGGTGGCGTAATGCGCGATCGCCGCCCGCAATAAGACCAACGACCATTTCTGGTTTCACGCCATAAGTTGGAGGGCATTCAGAAGCATCTAGCACCCTAATCGCCCACTTGTTCCTGCTCCCACATAAACCAATCGTCCACCACGTTCAAAAGCCGCAACAATCTTTTCAACCGCTGAGGCAATTTGTGGTAAACACTTTTCTACAGCTAAAGCAACCTGTTGATCTTCACGGTTAATTAAAGCTACTAATTCTTGTGCTGAAAGTGAATCTAATTGCATAGAGTTCGGATTACGCTGTTCAGTAATTAGTTGATTTAGTTGTTGTAATAATGCGTTCTTATTCATATTTTTCTCATTATTCATTTTTAGGATAAATAGCCCCCAGACTGACAGCTCGACTTGCACCAGTCACAGAAGGCAAATTACTCGGTAAATTATGCATTCGACGATAAGCTAACCATGCAAAAGCGGCTGCTTCGACATAGTCTGCATCGAGTCCGTATTCTGAAGTCGATGCAACCGTCCAATCAGGCAATATTTCTGACAATCTATTTAAAATCAATGGGTTATGAACCCCGCCACCACAAACAAGTAAAAGGTTAGACTTTTCACTATTAAGCAATTTTAGGTGGTGAGCAATACCTTTGTACAGTAAATTCGACTAACGTTCTTTTTGAATATCTTGTGGCAAACAAGCGGTCAAATTTGGAAAAACTTTTGCGATTTTTCTTCACTAACCACTTCAAATTAAACAGTTCACGCCCCGTGCTTTTCGGTGGAGTTTGTTGGAAAAAAGGCTCATCTAACAATGCTGCTAATAATGGTTCCAATACTTTACCACTACTCGCCCAAGCACCATTTTTATCATAACGTTTGCCTTGATGTTGCTCAATCCAAGCATCTAATAGCGCATTTCCAGACGCCCACATCATAACCAATGGTTGGTTGATTTGGTTCCAATACTGAAATGTTTGAAATTCCACCAATGTTTCTAAAACCACTGTGAGCCTGTTTTCATCGGCAAAAAACACCTTGATGGAAAGCTGGAACTAACGGAGCGCCTTGTCCTCCCATTGCCATATCTTTTCGGCGAAAATCCCTACGACTGTAATATTCGTTTTCGCTGCTAAATAATGCATATCTCCAATTTGCATGGTAAACGGATTTTTCCCCTGTTGGTGCATGCCATACCGTTTGCCCATGGCAGCCAATCGCCTGAATTTGCTCGGGTTTCAAGCCATTTTTGCCAGAAACTGATTGACACAATCGGCGTAAAGTTTGCCTAGCTGATGATCGATTTCCCCTAAGTTTTGTAACGAAGTTTCCCCTCTTAGTAACAACGTTAACGCTTCTCTCAACGTCACTGGCATGGCGACCATTTCACAAGCGGTCAATTTTGGTGGGAATGTTGCAAAATCCATGAGGGCTAAATCCACACCATCAAGGCTTGTTCCCGACATCATGCCAAGATAAAAATCCGATTTCATACGATTCTCTCAAACTAAAAATTGCCCAATTATAACGAAAAGCGGTAAGATCAGTGCTTATTTTTCGGAAATTTATCTATTTATGCCACTGCAAAATTTATTACTCATACGCCGCTTTTTCTCAACATTGGCCTTTTTCAATACAAACCGTCTTTTTGTTTATTTAAAAGGCAAAGGTTTAAGCAATAGTGAAATTGCCTTTTTCACTCTCATTGCTCTTTTTCTGTAACTAAGCGTTAGCCATTCTGGCTGGCATTTTAGGTGACCGCTATGGTTTTAGCAAAAATGATGTTGTTAGGCTGTTTACTTGATGTGGTTGCTTACATTTTTCTTCTTAAGCGCAAACCACTACCTAATACTCCTGCTTGCAACCACTTGTTTTGGGCTGGGAAGTTGTCTATTTGGCACTAATGCCAAAGCCTGTTTCACTGCACTTGCTGAGAAGAATATGCTCAGAAAACTCGCTTGCAAGGTAAATACTTAAAAGTTACATCAATGTCTTCCATGTTTGCTCCATTGCTTGTGATTCCTTTTATTCGTACTGAACACATCGATTGGCTAATTTGGCTGTGCTTTAGCATTGAGCTGATTCTTTTTACTGATGATTAAGCCGTTTTATCAAATCCAAACCGTTCAAACACTGGTTAAATTTCGCTTTGCACAAATTCGAAATCATTACCAAAGAATTTTTACAAGTACATTTAATGCTGTTCATTTCCGCTTTCGATTGCAACTTCGTTTTTCGTGCTTTTTCCATTTTTATTTGACCAGAAATTGGGTATGCCGGAACATTCCCCAATTGCATTATTCGTTAATGGCTTATTAACCGTATTATTGCAAAGTGAATTCTCTCGCCGAATCAACTTAACCCGATCACAAGTGGTTTGGGTCGCACCACTATTAGCATTAGGTATGATTGTGCCATGGTTTCTTACCTTGCAATTCTTATCCATTTATACCGCTTATGCTTATCTGGTGGTGTTTACTATCATTGAGGTTTATGCGCTGACCGCGATTGCGAATCTGTTGGTAAAATTTGATAACGGCACCAACCGTGGTTTTTATTTTTGGTGCTTCACGTTTATTACTGGCCATTGCGACTATGGGCGTGATGAATTTAATTCCCATCTTATTTTTGGTGTAAAAATGAGATATCTTGTTAATTTTCACTAGGGTGCCGTGATGGGCGCATTGCTACGTTGGGGAATTGGACTCGTCCTCAATCCACTATTTTCTAGCGTGGCATTGGGGACGCTCATTGCAAATTGGCTAGGTTGTTTCTTAATTGGAATAGCGATGGGATTATCACTGGGCGATAATCAAAAATTGTTGTTTATTACTGGTTTTCTTGGCAGTTTTACCACTTTTTCAAGTTTTTCTGCCGAATTAAGCGAAAAATTATTGATTGGGAAATATGGCGAAAGCCGCGTTCACACTTGGTCTTCATCTTTTGGGTGGCGTGTTATTAACGATTTTAGGTATCTGGCTCACGCAAATGCTAACACAAAAGCTAATTACGCTTTTATTTTTGAAGCGCTTGGCAAAGCACTTCGACAAAATGCTTTCGGGTTTTCTAAGTGCGCATTATGCCCCGCGTTGGAAATTAAATGCATCGGCAAGCTATGCTGTTCTGCCATCTGCCGAAATTTTTTTATCATACGCGCCAATAATAAATTGTATGTTTGACTGTGGTAATTGAAGGGAAAAAATCAGGCTGTTTAGCCAAACTCGTTGCCTCTAACATTTGTGCAATCGCCTTACCGCAATTATTTTGCCGTTTTTCAATCAAATCTGACTGCTTGTCTGCGCTTAAATGTGAAAACTACAGGCTGTTGATACCACGCTTCCAATACCTCTGGCATGGGTTCATTGCAAAAACGTTGTGCCCAAGCAGCATCGTTTTGCTGCCTCGCATTTCGTTCAGCGTCCGTTTTTAGCCCAATATTCGCGCCTTCTAAAAAACTCTGCTGTAAATAAAAATTAGGCTGATTAAGGTGATAATCCAACGCCAATCGTCCACCTGGCGAGTAACCCACTAAGATAAAACGGCTCTTGAATCAATTGAGAAAGGGTTTGGTGCAATAATGCCCGAGCGTGTTCGAAGCTATGACAAGGTGTCTCGTACACTCTTGCCATGCAAGGGAAGATCGATAGTAAGCGGTCGGATTTGCGGAAAGTTTTGCAAAATCGTGAGCACCACTTGCCAATCTTGTTGAGAACCAAGCAACCCATGTAAAAATACCATAGGTTGCCCAGTTTCTGCATGCCATTGATAGGCAAGCATTGAGGCAAGTTCCGCCTGTGAAATTTGTTTTAACAGCGGTTTATACAAGTTGCTGCCGTCATTCTCATTCACTTTAATTTCAACGACAGTTACCCCTTTACGTCCGTAAGCCTGTTTCAGTTTGACTTTCAAAATCTGCCCAAGTAAATGGACGGATATATTCAAGCCCAAACATTGCCGCAACTTGCGCAAATTCTAAATTATGCGATAAGCGATAATAAGGGTCTTTAACTGCTGGTGAAACTGGCAACATATCAGATGCCCCACCACTGTTATTCACAATAAACAGAATGCTAGGATGTTGCACTTGGCTCAGTAGCGCTAACGAATTTAGATCATGTAAGGCAGAAATATCACCTACCACACCCACAGTCGGACGTTCACTCGCAACCGCCACGCCAGCCATGGTTGCAATTAGCCCATCAATGCCACTTGCGCCACGATTGGTATAAACTGGGTAGCCTTCTGGTAATTTACACAAAGCATCAACCAAACGCACAAATAAGCTATTACCTAAGAATAAGTTACCATTTTACGGCTAACACATCTTGCAGATGTGATGCGCAAGTGAAGCTTCATTTAATGCGCCACCAATTTGACTTTCAATAAACTTACCGCAGAACTGAGATAACGCTAACGGTTCAAACAACCACGGTTTCTGACGAAGCGGTGGATGAGACACGCAAGAAATGATGCGCTTTCGAAATAAAACGCGTTTGCTGATGCGAATATGGATTGAGATAGCTTGGATGCTCATCGACTTGCCAGAATTCGCCTTTAAATGCTTCTAAGAACTGGTTGACGCGTTTGCTGACAATTTTGCGTACCAAATTGGATGACGATATCCGCTTGTTGTAATTTATCAAACACAATTTTATTTGAAAGCCAAATGTCAGCATATGGCAAACTTGCATCTACCGAGATTGCACATCAGTCAACACACACCAACCGAGGGTTTCCGCCCAGTTTTTAATACCAAGCCCTTGCTCAACTGGCAGTTACCGACAATAATCACACCACGCTTGAGTACGCCAGTAGTCCCAGTTAGCATGCATAGAAACTTCGCTTTGAATTTTTGACTATCAATCCATTTTGCTTCTGGATTGCTTAACCAACTAATAATTGGTCTTAACCACGGATTGGTTCCAATAGCTGATTCATCCGCCTCTATAAAGTGGCTCTGCAAAAGGCGCGTTAATATACTGCTTACCACCTTGTTGGTTTTGCGTGACACAAGCTTGTTCCACTGCGCCGACTAACCAATTTTGGTGCATAATCTGAGGCTTGCTTTCGGTAAGTTTAAAGTCGCCACGGGGTAATTTGCAAAAATCCCAGGTTGTTCAATCGCTTGATTCACGCCACAACCGATTAACTCTTGTGGGCGATCCGCAGAAATCACAATCAGTTTATGTTGGGTAAGACTTGCTTCAATGACTGCCGGATATAAATTCGCCACTGCTGTGCCAGAAGTCGTAATAACCACAACAGGCGCATTACTCGCTTTTGCCATTCCCTAATGCAAAAAGCCAAGCCCACGCTCATCAAAATGCGTATGGCAAGTCGCTAGTGATGCTGCTGTTGAAGCAATACTGCTTCTAAAGTCAAAGGCGTTGAGCGAGAACCGGGTGCGATACAGATATGCTTGACGCCATAGCGTAACAATGCGTTTAAAATGACACGCGCCCAAGTTCGGTTAAAAGTACTGATATTCGTCATAATTTCTGTCAGTCTATTTGAAAATCAGAATGGGAAGAATTGTAACAAAAACTAAGCAATTTTTGGAGAAAACTTGAAGTAAAACTGCCATATTCAACAACTTTTAAAAATAAAATCTCCATTAAATTAAAATTCAATGGAGATTTTCTGTTTCTATTACGATCTTATTTTTGCAAAAACTTCTACAAAATTCAACCGCTTGTCGTTATTTCAACTGTGCAAAATGCGCGATCCGCCGCCGCTAAAGTCAGCTTGAATGTCTGCGTCTGTATGCGCAAGCGACATAAAGCCCGCTTCAAAAGCCGATGGTGCTAAATAAACACCTTGCTCTAACATTAAGTGGAAGAAACGATTAAATTTTTGCAGCATCGCATTTCATCACAGATTGAAAATCCGTGATTTCTTGTTGTTCTGTAAAGAATAAACCAAACATTCCGCCAACATATTGCACAGTAAATGGCACACCATGTTTGTCTGCTAAGGCTTTTAATCCTTCCAGCTAAGGTTTTTAGTTTGAGCAGCCAATTTTTGCTTCATTGCCCGCTTTTTGATAATTCCGTTAAACATGCCAAACCCGCTGCCATTGCAGATTGGGTTTGCCTGAAAGTAGTACCTGCTTGATAAACCGGGCCCTGTTGGCGCGATAAATTCCATAATTTCTTTTTACCGCCGAAAGCGCCCACTGGCATACCGCCGCCAATAATTTTTTCCTAACGTAGTTAAATCTGGTTTCACACCATAATAAGATTGTGCGCCACCCTAATGCCACGCGGAAACCAGTCATCACTTCATCAATAATAAAGACAGCGCCATATTGATCACATAACTCACGCACACCTTGTAAGAACCCTGCTTTTGGTGGAATACAGTTCATATTGCCCGCTACAGGGTTCAATAATTAAACAAAGCAATGTCATTCGGATATTGTTCAAATGCCTGTTTAACTGAGTCTAAATCGTTATAGGTACAAGTTAAAGTATGTTTAGCAAAATCTGCTGGCACACCCTGGGCCACTTGGTTGACCTAATGTTAAAGCACCAGAACCCGCTTTCACTAACAAAGAATCTGAATGCCCGTGGTAACAACCTTCAAATTTAATGATTTTATCGCGTCCAGTATAACCACGAGCAAGGCGATATAGCTGACATTGTGGCTTCGGTGCCTGAACCAACCATACGAACTAATTCAATAGATGGCACTAATTTGCAGACCAATTCTGCTAAGGTAATTTCACTTTCTGTTGGTGCCCCAAAGCTTAAGCCATTTGGCACAGCTTTTAAGACAGCATCAATAATTGCTGGATGGTTATGCCCTAACACCATTGGGCCCCATGAACCAACATAATCGATATACTTTTTACCATCGCTATCGGTAATATAAGCACCTTCTGCTTTTTCAATAAAAACAGGTGTGCCACCGACCCTTTAAATGCACGTACTGGTGAATTTACTCCACCAGGAATGACCTTTTGTGCTTTTTCGAATAGTTGTGCTGATTTTTGACATAATTTTTCCCTTTGCAAAATAATCTTAAAATTTAACCGCTATTTTACGTAAAAAGCCTATAATTTGCCTAAAAAAATAAATTTTTGCCCTTTATGCTATGCTGGACGCCCCTATTTTCATAATAATCATTGATGAGAAAAAACGGAATATGTGGCTCACTTTTTTTGCATTATGTCGTCGTTTCTTTTGCGACTTTAATTTTTATGCGTCCCGTTGCCGAAAAAAGTTGGATTGATTGACAAACCAAACTTTCGTAAACGCCACCAAGGTTTTTATTCCCCTCATTGGGGCATTGCGCTGTTTCTTGGCACTCTCACTTTTTATGCATTCCAAAGCCGATACGCTTCCGCTGCCTGGACTTTACCTCCTTTCTATGACCATTTTGCTGATTATCGGTGTACTTGATGACCGTTTTGATATCAGCCCTGCGCTACGTGCGGGTATCAAAACCCATACTTGCAGGCGCTATGATTTATAGTGGTCTGGAACTCGAAAGTAACGGGCAGATTATCGCACCTTTTAGCATTAAACTTGGCTTTTTCAGCCTAATTTTTACGGTATTCATCACTATTGGCGTAATTAACGCCTTTAATATGGTCGATGGTATTGATGGTTTTATTAGCTGGTCTATCTGGCGTGAGCTTTGCTGGCATCGGTGCACTGATGTGGATAAACCAAGAACATGCTACTCGCTTACTGGTGTTTATAATTATCCTTACACTCATTCCTTATGCGATGTTTAACCTCAGCGTTTTCAGTGCAAAATGGAAAGTGTTTATGGGAGACTCGGGAAGTACTTTAATCAGCTTTTACTATTATTTGGATATGTTGCTATTAAGCACCCAAGGCCAAGGTCATGCGATTAGCCCAATCACTGGACTCTGGCTCATTGCTGTGCCTCTAATTGATATGGTTGCGGTGATTTTCCTGCCGTCTTAAAAAGGTAAAAAGCCCATTCAGACCAGACCGCTTGCACTTGCATCACCTATTGATACGCGCGGGATTGACTTCACAAGCGCTTGCCGTGATTGTTTTTCTGGGCCGCCATTTGTGCAACCATTGGTGTTATGGGTGAAATTTATTACTGGAGCCAATCGATGATGGTATTAGGCTTCATTTTTACTGTTCTTCCTTTATGCTTACTCTATCGTTCGCGCTTGGAAAATTACTCGTTTTGTGCGCCGTATGAAACGCCGTGCAAGAAAAACTACATTCAGGAGAATTAAATTATGTTTCGTCAATTTTTGCTATTTTGATTACTCACAGCGAGTAGGTGCTGGTGTGGGATACAGTGCAAACCTTGTTTGCCTACACAATGGCAAGCCGTGACTAAATTTGAAGCCCCAAAACTGCTGAACTTGGTAATTATCTTTCTTTATCATCGACTTATAGTTTAGTCAGCGGTGCAGAAAATGCCGCCGATTTAAGTAAAATTGAGGCTCAAACTGGCGTGCAAAGTTATGCCGAATTCAGAAGATGGTAAATGACGCTCAACTTCGTCAGGAATTTTTAACGCAATATGAACCAATTAAACAACAAGCTGCATTAGAAAATAAATCAGTTGCTACATTAGTACAAGCGGTCGAAAAATCTATTTCTTTTACCAATGACACGCTTGAGTGTTAGCTCACTAGCGCACTACAAGCTGAAAGTTTAATTGGGGATTATATTCGTTTTATTAACACGAAAACCAGAGAGAAGCTCAACCAAGATTTAGTGGCGAAAGTGAAAGGCACTTTTCCAACAAGTCAAAGCGGCAGCTGAATCTAAAATTGACGCTTCATGGGAAAACAAATTGAAAAATGATGCAATCTGTTTCTCCGCTTGATAATCAGTTAGTCGCATTCCGTTTTGTACAAATGCCTAAAATTGAGGCTGTCCCGTTTGATTATATTAAATGGGTTGGCGGTGGTGCTGGTGCCGGTCTTTTATATTAAGCCTCATAATGATTTTATTATTCAGTGTTGGTCGAAAAAGCAGAATAATTCGAAATTCACAAAATGGCAAGTGTTTCCGCTTGCCATTTTTTTATCTATTTAATCCAATTTTAATCAAGCTTTTTGAGACTTTTACTACACCGCTTAATTTTGCTAATTTTTGAATAACTACATATAAATGCGCGTTGTCAGTCACAGCAATACGGAGGCTTACTTTATAATTTCCGTTTTCCATTGGGCGGCTAACTACCTCACCAATGTTGCTGTTTGAAGCCGCAATAGTGTTGGTAAGACTTGCCAATACTCCCGGCTGATCTTTAATTTCCAATACAATATTCGTTTCAATAAATTCCGGTCGACCGCTTGTTCGTCGTCCAACCATTCACCACTATGTTTAAGTGCTTGGCGGATTTTCGCTTTTTGCTTTACTACTTACCACAAATTTCAAAGCCAAGACGGATGCGGATGTTTCCCTGGCTCGGTTAAAATCTCCACAGTTTGACCTGATTGTAACGGTTGAGAAATTGGATAAGGTGCGCGATCAACAATCGCTCCACACAGCAATCACCAATATCTGAGATGCACTGCATAAGCAAAATCTAATGCTGTTGCACGTGCTGGTAATTCAACAATTCGACCTTTTTGGTGTAAAGACATAAATATCGTTTGAGAATAAATCAGATTTCACACTCTCGATAAATTCTTTCAGTATTACCCGCGCTTTGCTGTAATTCAACAGTGCTTTGTAACCAGCGTTGCGCACGTTGTTGAACACTGGTTGAATGCGATTTATCTTCCGAATATTGCCAGAATGCCGCCACACCCAGCTCTGCCATTTGATCCATCTCTTCGGTACGAATATGCACTTCAATCGGCACACCTTTGTGTCCGATCATTGAAGTCTGCAAAGACTGATATCCGTTAGTTTTCGGCACCTGCAATATAATCTTTTACTTGGTAAGGACGTGAGTTTATACAATGCATGCATTTGTCCAAGCACACGGTAACAATTATCAACGGTATCCACCACAATACGGAAAAGCATAAATATCTAAAATCGAGTGGAAATGCTGCTCTTTACGTAGCATTTTTGATAAAAGCGCATAGAAGTGTTTTCACGTCCATACACTCGTGCAGGAATGCCGACTTCTGCAAGACGTTCTCTATTTCATGGGGTGATTTTCGCAATCAAATCTTGACGCGAACTACGCGCCATCTCAATCCCCGTTTTTAAGATGTTATAACGATGCGGATAAATTGCCTGCAAACAGGGGTTTTCCAACCTCGTTTTTAATATGCTCAATACCTAAACGATGCGCTAATGGACTATAAATTTCCAGAGTCTCTTTAGCAATACGGCGGCGTTTATCTGGACGTAATGAACCTAATGTGCGCATATTATGCGTGCGGTCTGCGAGCTTAATCAGCACCACACGAATATCTTTGGTCATCGCCAAAAATCATCTTACGGAAGTTTTTCTACCTGTGCTTCTTGGCGCGTTCGGAATTTTAGCTTATCTAATTTAGACACGCCTTGCATATATCATCCGCGCTTGAACCAAATTCGTTCGCCAACTGTTCTTCGGTGTAAGGTGTATCTTCAATCACATCATGCAAAAGTGCCGCCATTACCGCCTCATGGTCAGCTTCATTTCTGCAATAATGCATGCTACCGCCACCGGATGAGGTAATATATGGCTCACCACTTGAACGAGTTTGCCCTTCGTGTGCATCACGCGCAATGACAAAAGCACGTCTGACTAACTCAATTTTTCTGCCGGCAAATAGCCTTTAATAATGCGTTCTAAAGGTTCGAAAAAGATACACGGGACACCTTCTTACTTCTTATAAGATCAAAATGGACAATCAATGTCGCAAATTTGACGGAAATTCCGACCGCTTTGCAAGACTATTTATTGTCCATTATCAATATTTTTGATGAAATATAATTTACTCAGCGTTCGCTCGAACATCCGCTAGGAAAGAAATCGCTTCTTTTTCTGCAATATCTTGTTGAATCGCATCGTTATTTTCGATTTGATCCATAATCTCACGGTTAATTAAGCGTTGTTCGATCTCACGTAACGCAAATGACCGTTGGTTTATCATTTTCTTCATCCACCAACGGCTCATCGAACGTGAAGTTGAAGTTGTCTTGCGCGACGCGCTGCAATTAAAATTAAGTCAAAACGGTTGCCGATTACTTCAGCGGCTTCTTTGAACAGTCACACTGAGCCATGTTCTTCTCAGAAATTTGCGAATTCATTTACCAAAAGGATAGAGATTATACAGAAATTCAGACTTGCTTACAATGCAAGCGGTCTGATTTCGTTAATTTCTTGTAAAAAAGAATTAAAAGCAATGTATTCCGCTTCTAAGCCCAATTCTGACTTTCACCAAAAGCAAAAGTACTCTTTCTTGCTTAATTTTTGACTGATTTTTCTGCCAACACAACTCAGCGGATCGACGCTGTTTCCCCTTGCAAGCGGTAAAAATTTAGCGCATTTTTGCAACGAGCAACATACTTGGATTAAATGCCGCATTTTCCGCATAACGTCCTGTAATAATACGCTCCCCGGCTTGTAACGCAACAGCGCTTTGTAAATGACTATAAGGTGCATAACTTGAACAGAGCTGCCTCAATCGCTGCTTCCGTCAAATTAACAGGGTTGTGTTGTTTGCGTTGGTCCATCAAATAAACAATCCGTAATATTCAAATTACGAGGCTAAATGCATCTGGCAAATAGCTATGTAGCGCATTATTTTTGACTATGCGGCAAATGAATCCGCAATGTCGGCGCTGAATTTAGCTCATTCATAAACTGGCGGCAATGCCCGCATGGTGTGTAATTGACTACCACATCTATAATACGTTTTTCGCCCATCTGCCAAGCGTGCATCAGTGCAGATTGTTCAGCATGAACAGTTTGCCCAATAGAGACGCTTTCAAATTCTTGATTCGCGCCAAAATAAAAATTTCAGACTCACCAATAGCAATTGCCCCTACATAAAATTCAGAAATTGGCGCTTTTGAATCAACTACGCTGCAACGGGCAAGCAAGCTAAGGCAAAGTCAATTTGAGAAAGTTGAAATTGCTCACAAAGTGTTTTTGACCTGTTCAGCAGATAAATATGCGTGGTAGTGTTGTGCTGATAAATAATTGATTACCGCCGAAGTAATCGGCATATCAGGAAGTTTAGAAAGTTTGGTTAGGATTGGCACAATTTCCTCCATTTTGTTTGATTATAACCCTTTCAAAGAAGAAATTTATGATTTAAGAGGAAGAATAATCAGAAAGCGGTCAAATTTTATGAAAATTTTGCAAAGAGTATTGAATAACCTAACCGCTAACATAATAAAAACCCCCAGAACTTCTATTTCTGAGGGCTTTCGTCTCTTAAAGAGATCTTATCTTAGATTACTCTTCCGATTCCATTTCTGCGTTTAATAACGCAGCAAGGCTGGGTTGCATCATCAGCCACGAATTCAAATTCAGCTCGATATACCAGCATCAGTAGCAAAGCTGTTGGTTGGATTTGCAAAAGTTTCTGCAAAATCAACCGCTTGTCCTGCTGCGCCGCGGCACGTTTTTCTGCACGTGCTTTGTGGTCATGCAAAAACCAGTACCTGCTGGGATTAAAACGACCTACGATAACGTTCTCTTTCAAGCCACGTAATTCGTCTTGTTTACCTGCCACCGCTGCTTCAGTTAACACACGGGTAGTTTCTTGGAACGATGCTGCTGGGATGAATGACTCAGTTGCAAGTGATGCTTTGAGTAATACCAAGCAATTCACGTTCAAATTCTACCAATGGTTTGCCTTCTTCTGCACGTTTGCGGTTTGCAATTTTTCACGCGTGCAGCTTCAAGCTTGTTCCCCTTCGAGGAATTCGCTGTCGTAGCGTTAGTGATGACAGCTTTACGCTAACATTTGGCGAACGATAACTTCGATATGTTTATCGTTAATTTTTACCCCTTGTAAGCGGTAAACTGCTTGAACTTCGTTAACGATGCTTAGTCGGTTACTGCGTGTACGCCACGTAAGCGTAAGATATCGCTAATGGTGTTTCTGCACCATCTGAGATCACATCACCACGTTGATACCATTTTCGCCTTCGAATACGTTGAGCTGACGCCATTTTCGGAATCATTTCTTCGTATGCTTCGCCTCTGCTGGGGTAATCACTAAGCTGGCGTTTACCTTTGGTTTCTTTACCGAGATGAAACGATACCCGAGATTTCCGCCAAGATTGCTGGCTCTTTTCGGTTTACGATGCTTCGAATAAGTCTGCAACGCGTGGAAGACCACCGGTAATATCTTTGGTACCTACAGACTCTTGTGGAATACGTGCTAACGCTTCACCCACCATAATCTCAACACCATCATCTAAAGTCACAATCGCTTTACCTGGTAAGAAGTATTGCGCTGGTACATCGGTACCTGGAATGAGATGTCGATTACCGTTGCTATCCACTAAGCGTAATGCTGGACGTAAGTCTTTACCTGCTGTTGCACGTTCACCCACATCTTGAACAACGATTGATGATAAACCTGTTAATTCATCCGTTTTCGACGGGTAACGGTTAGACCATCTACGATGTCGCTAAATTGGATACGACCTGCCACCTCTGAGATAACCGGCATGGTATGCGGATCCCAGTTGCAACGATTTCACCTAACTGCGACTTCTTCGCCATCATTTTTCGATAACACTGCACCGTAAAGGCGCTATAGTTCTCTTTGGTACGACCAAAGGTGTCGATCAACAGTTAATTCAGTGTTACGTAGAAGTTAATACCAACTTACCGTCTTTGTTTGTAACGAATTTCGCATTGCTTAACCAATCGTACCGTTGTTTTCACTTGTACGCTAGATTCTTTCGCTGCTGCAGAGTGCTGCACCACCGATGTGGAACGTACGCATGGTTAACTGTGTGCCCGGCTCACCGATTGATTGCGCCGCAATAACACCCACTGCTTCACCTTGGTTGATTAAGTGACCGCGTGCAAGGTCACGACCGTAACATTCGCACACACACCAAAGTCAGTATCGTGACAGTTACAACTGAACGTACTTTGATACTATCTACAGAGTTTTCATCGATCACGTCACACATAATTTTTCATCAATCAATGTGTTACGTGCGATTAACACTTCATTTGTAGCCCGGTTTTTAATCACATCTTCTGCTGCTACACGACCTAATACAAGTTCGCGTGATGGCGCTTTCTCGTCGCCACCTTCAATGTGAGGTGTCATTACGATACCTTCAGATGTACCACAGTCATCAGCGATGATAACTAAGTCTTGTGCCACGTCAACTAAACGACGGGTTAAGTAACCTGAGTTCGCGGTTTTTAATGCAGTATCGGCAGAGACCTTTACGCGCACCGTGGGTTGAAATAAGTACTGAAGAACGTTTTAAGCCTTCACGGAAGTTCGCTGTGATTGGCGTTTCAATGATCGAACCATCTGGACGCGCCATCAAGCCACGCATACCTGCTAACTGACGAATCTGTGCCGCAGAACCACGCGCACCTGAGTCCGCCATCATAAAAGATGCTGTTGAAAGAGGCTTGTTTTCTAAGTTACCTTACGGTTAACCACTTCTTCCGTAGAAAAGGTTTTCCATCATCGCTTTTGCAACGCGTTCGTTTGCTGCAGCCCAAATATCGATTACTTTATTATAACGCTCACCTGCCGTCACAAGACCCGAGTTAAATTGCTCTTGGATCTCTGCAACTTCTGCTTCTGCTGCGCGAATAATTTCTTCTTTTGTGCTGGAATCACCATATCGTTGATACCAACAGATGCCCAGAACGTGCCGCGTGTGCAAAACCAGTGTACAACATGGTCGGCTAATAATACCAGACTCTTTTTAAGCCTAAACGACGGTAACATTTCGTTGATCAATTTCGAGATCGCTTTTACCTAATGTTTTGGTTAAAGAGTTTATAGCATACCTTTTTGGTGCGATCATCCGTAAAATGGCACGACCTACCGTGGTATCCACTAATGAAGTTTTTGGCCCGATTCGCCTGCTTCATTTTTCTCATATTCAGTCACACGAACTTTAACGCGTGCGTGTAATTTGCTTGACCAGTGCGGTAAGCTTCAGCTTCGCGTGGGTCTAAGAAGTCATGCCTTCGCCTTTCGCATTTACTTTTTCACGCGTCATGTAGTACGAAGCCCTAATACAACGTCTTGAGATGGAACGATAATCGGGTCACCACTCGCTGGAGAAAGTACGTTGTTGGTTGACATCATTAACGCACGTGCTTCTAACTGTGCTTCAGTGTTAAGTGGTACGTGAACCGCCATTTGGTCACCATCGAAGTCCGCGTGAACGCCGCACAAACAAGTGGTGTAACTGGATTGCTTTACCTTCGATGAGAATCGGTTCAAACGGCGAATACTAAACGGTGAAAGCGTTGGCGCACGGTTTAGTCAAAATTGAGTGTTCGCGGATAACTTCTGCAAGGATATCCCCATACGATTGCTTTCTTCGCTCAACCATTTTTCTCGCAGCTTTTAATTGTTGATGCAATGCCACGAGATTCCCTAATTTTGCAGATAAATAAATGGACGGAATAATTCCAATGCCATCGATCGCACATTGGTGAAGACGTAGAGTATGGACCTACGGTACGTACCGAACGGCCTGAATAGTCAACACGTTTACCTAATAAGTTTTGACGGAAACGACCTTGTTTTACCTTTGATCATATCTGCCAAAGATTTCAATGGACGTTTGTTAGAACCGGTAATTGCACGACCACGACGACCGTTATCTAATAACGCATCTACAGACTCTTATAACATACGTTTTTCGTTACGTACGATGATATCTGGCGCGACTAAATCTAATAAGCGTTTTTAAAACGGTTCGTACGGTTAATCACACGACGGTATAAATCGTTTTAAGTCTGAAGTCATGAAACGACCACCATCAAGTGGTACTAACGGACGTAAATCTGGTGGAAGTACCGGTATTACGGTCATCACCATCCACTCTGGTTTATTACCAGACTGTTGGAACGCTTCTAATAATTTTAAAGCGTTTCGTGATACGTTTAGTTTCAGAGTTAGTTTCTTGTAACTCTTCGCGCATTACTTCGCATTGGTGTTCTAAATCCATGTCACGTAATAATGCTTGGATACCTTCTGCACCCATTTTTCGCTTCGAATTCATCACCCCAACGCTCTTCTGCGTCCATGAACTGTTCTTCAGTTAATAACTGACCTTTTCAAGATCGGTCATACCTGGTTCGGTCACTACAGCTTTTCGGAAATAAAGTACACGTTCAGTATCACGCAATGGCATATCTAAAATCAAACCGATACGGGACGGTAATGATTTTAAGAACCAAAATATGCGCAACTGGGCAAGCTAATTCGATATGCCCCCATACGATCACGACGAACTTTAGTTTGAGTAACTTCAACACCACATTTTTCTGCAAATTACGCCACTGGTGTTTTAGCGTTTATATTTACCACATAAACATTCGTAATCTTTACCGGCCCGAAAATACGCGCACAGAAAAAGACCATCACGCGCTCAGGTTTGAAGGTACGGTAGTTGATGGTTTCTGGTACTTCACCGAAAGACCAGAACGGATCTTTATCTGGTGAGGCTAAACCATATTTTAGTACATCAAAATCATCGTTTGATTTAGTTGTGCTTTTAAAAACTTAACTAAGTCTTTACTTTTGCCCTAGTTTGAGGTTGTTTTTGCTTGCAGGCTTCGCCCACCTTATAAAATTCTTTCGATTGCAAGCGGTTATTTTTTGCAAATGTTTTACAAATTCTAACCGCTTGTTTACGCTCTTATTGTTCTCCCTCTTTAGTAAAGAGGGGTTAGGGGGAGATTTGGCGGTAGTCAAAACGGAGTACATTGGGAAATCTAACATTGCTATCAAATCTCCACAGTCCCTCTTTTGCTAAAGAAGGGCGCTTTTTTCTCCGTTAATCTCTAATTACGCCTCATCAATTCCATATCAATCGCTAATGCACGGATTTCTTTGGTGATTACGTTGAACGATTCTGGAATACCCTGGTTCCATATAGTGCGTACCATCTACGATGTTTTATACATCTTCATGCGACCGTTCACGTCATCGATTTCACGGTTAACATTTCTTGAAGTGTGTAAGCAGCACCATATGCTTCTAATGCCCAAAACCTCCATCTCACCGAAACGCTGACCACCGAATTTGTGCTTTACCACCAAGCGGGTTTGCTGGTAACAAGACTATAAAACCTGTTGAACGAGCATGCATTTTGTCATCAACTAAGTGGTTCAATTTGAGCATATACATGTAACCTACTGTTACTGGACGCTCGAATTTTCTCACCGGTACGCCTGATCAAATAAGGTAATTTGACCTGAAGTTGGTAAGCCACCTAACTCTAATCAAGCCTTTGATTTCGCTTTCATGTGCACCATCAAATACTGGTGTTGCAAGCGGTAAGCCTGACGGAGATTTTCCGCTGACGCATCACTTCTTCATCAGTGAACGTGCTAAAATCAACACTTTGTGAACCGTGACCTAAATCGTGCGCTTTTTGGATATATTCACGTAATTTCGCCACTGATTGTTGCTGTTTGATCATCGCATTGATTTGGTCACCCGATACCTTTTGCTGCTAAGCCTAAGTGGGTTTCTAAAGATCGACCGATGTTCGCATACGAGATGGAACGCCCAGTGGGTTCAATACGATCTCAACTGGTTGACCATTTTCGTCATACGGCATATCTTCAACTGGGTTAATTTTTGGAGATAACCCCTTTGTTATACCGACGACCCGCCATTTTATCCCTGGCTGAATTTGACGTTTCACCGCAAGGTAAACTTTTACAACTTTCAACACGCCTGGCCTTCGTCGTCGCCTTGGATAATCTTGTTACGTTTGATTTCAAGTTTGCGCTCAAATTCTTTACGTAACTCTTCGTAGTTGTTCTGAGTTGTTCAAGTTGGTTTTGTTTCGGCTTCATCTTCAAGCGTTTGTTCTAACCATTTTCACGGTTGACTTTATCTAATTCCGCTTCCGAAACACCACCTTCTACTAAGAGGCTACGCTACACGGGTAAATAAACCAGCTTCTAAAATTTCTAACTCTTCAGTTAAATCTTTCTTCGCTTCACGAGTTGCATTTCTTCGATTTCTAACGCGCGTTTATCTTTTTGTACGCCATCACGAGTGAAGACTTGAACATCAATAACCGTACCTGATGTGCCATTTGGTACACGTAATGAAGAGTCTTTTACATCAGATGCTTTTTCACCGAAGATTGCACGTAAAAGTTTCTCTTCTAGTTAATTGGGTTTTCACCTTTTGGTGTTACTTTACCAACTAAAGATGTCGCCACCTTTAACTTCTGCACCAGACGTAAACGATACCTGATTCATCTAATTTGCTTAACGCAGATTCACCCACGTTTGGAATATCTCGGTGATTTCTTCTGAACCTAATTTAGTATCACGCGCCACCAAGATAGCTCTTGGATGGCGGATAGTGGTAAAACGTCTTCTTGAACTACACGCTCAGACACTAACATTGAGTCTTCGAAGTTATAACCATTCCAAGGCATAGATACCACGCAGATGTCTTTGACCCTAATGCTAACTCCACCTAAGTCTGTTGAAGGACCATCCGCTAAGATTTTCACCACGCGTACTGGCTCACCCTAAATTCACACAAGGAATTTTGGTTGATACAAGTATTTTGGTTTGAGCGGGTATAGTAATTAAGTTATAAAATATCGATACCTGCTTCGCCCGATGGTTTCATCTTCGTTAACTTTCACCACGATACGTGAAGCATCAACGTATTGAACTGTACCACCACGTTTTAGCAACAACCGCTACACCTGAGTCGAAGTGCGATTGGTTTTTCCATACCGGTACCAACTAATGGTTTGTCCGCACGTAATGTTGGAACAGCTTGACGTTGCATGTTCGCGCATTAACGCACGGTTCGCATCGTCGTGCTCTAAGAATGGGATAAGCGCTGCTGCCACAGAAACCACTTGTTGGGTTGAGATATCCATATAGTGAACTTCTTCCGGTTTGTATAAACCTGATTCACCTTGCTCACGACAAGTGACATAAGTATCGGTAAAGCGGAAGTTCTCATCTAAGTTTGAGTTCGTCCTGCCGATAACATAGTCTACCTTCTTCGATTGCAGATAAGTATTGATATCTTCTGTTACTTGACCATCTACTACTTTACGGAATGGCGTTTCTAGAAAACCATAGTTATTGGTACGCGCATATACAGAAAGTGAGTTAATCAAACCGATGTTTGGACCCTCTGGGGTTTTCAATCGGACATAAACGACCATAGATGGAGTTGGGTGAACGTCTCGAACCTCAAAGCCTGCACGTTCAGCGTTAAAACCACCTGGGCCTAATGCTGAAATACGACGTTTATGGGTAACCTCTGAAAGCGGGGTTGTTTTTGATCCATAAATTGCGAAAGTTGTGATGAGCAAAGAACTCTTTCACTGCTGCTGAAATTGGTTTCGCATTGATTAAATCTTGTGGAGTTACACCATCTAAAGTCGCCTAAAGATAAACGTTCACGTACGCACGTTCTACGCACTAAAACCAATACGGAATTGGTTTTCAGCCATTTCACCTACTGAACGAATACGACGGTTACCTAAGTGGTCGATATCATCGACTTCGCCACGACCGTTACAGTTTCAATAGTTTTTTCATCACGCGGATGATGTCTTCATTGCTTAATACGCCCGGTGCCTTCGCCTTCAGGAATGTTTAAAGAACGGTTAAATTTCGCCACGTCCTACTGCAGATAAATCATAACGATCTGCTGAGAAGAACATATTGTCGAATAACGCTTCTGCCGCTTCTGTTGGTGGCTCGCCCGGACGCATCATGCGGTAGATTTCACCTAATGCTGATAAGCGGTCATAAGTTGGGTCAACGCGTAATGTTTCAGAAATATATGGGCCCGTGATCTCATCGTTTCGTGAATAACACTTCGATTTCTTTTGTAACCAGCTTGCACCAAGGTTTGCTAACATCTCTAAAGAGATTTCCATATTTGCTGCGCAAACAATTTCGCCATCTTCTAAATTAACGTAATCTTTAGCAGACACTTTGCCAACGATGTATTCAACTGGCACGTCAATTTTGGTTACGCCCGCTTTTGCTAAATCACGAGGTGTGTTTAGCCGTAATGCAACGACCTTTTTCACATAAACTTTACCATCTGCTTCAATGTCGAATAACGCGGTTTCACCACGTAAACGCTCGGGCACAAGTTCCATTTTCAGTTTATTATCATCGGTAATTTCAAATTTCACTTTTTCGAAGAACATCGAAAGGATTTCTTCAGTGGTATAACCTAATGCACGAGGATAATGGTTGAAGGTAACTCCCGACGACGGTCGATACGCGCATATAAGTTATCTTTCGGATCGAATTCGAAATCTAACCAAGAACCACGGTAAGGAATGATGCGTGGTTATCAAAAAGCACTTTCCCTGAAGGTGGGTTTACGCTTTGTCAGAATCGAAGAACACACCCGCTACGGTGCAATTGTGAAACGATAACACGCTCAGTACCGTTGATAACGAGTACCGTTGTCAGTCATCAATGATTTCGCGCCCATATACACGTTTTGTTCTTTAATGTCTTTTACCGTGCCCGCTGCGACTACGGTCAAAAGTTACTAAACGTAATTTTACGCGTAATGGTGCGGCGTAGGTTGTACCACGAATTTGACATTCACGCACATCAAATACCAGCTCACCAAGTTCATGTAAGAAACGTATTGTAATTCTGTTGCACCGTTGTTACTTACAATCGGGAATACAGAACGGAATGCCGCTTCTAAACCTTGTAGTCCTTCTGGATCTTGCTGAATGAATTTTCATAAGAATCAAGTTGGAGTTAATAGATAAGGTACGTTTCAGAACCTGAGGGCGTTTTGCCAAAGCTCTTACGGATACGCTTTTTCTCGGAATAGGAGTATGCCATTGTTAGATAGCCTCTGATTTTTGTTATGGTTGAGATTCTACAATCCAAAATGAGAAGACTCAGCTGGAAGTGGCATTAAAAGGGTACGAAGTGTCATTTACTCACTCTTGCAGTCAAAAATCACTACTGCAAGCGGTTAAATCGGATGAGGATTTTGCAAATATCAGCGATTAAAAATGACAAAATCAGTCGATTTTTATAAAGCCAAAAGGCTGACGATTTTCGTCAGCCAGCAATCTATTGCGAAAAATGGTTGTGTATTATAGTAAATTCTATATTTTCGTCAAGGTTTTTACGAAAATTTGAGCACCATGTTTTTATAATTTAATCTCACTTTTCTCAGAATAATACAAGCGGTCTGATTTTGCAGAAATTTGACCAAAAGTGAGACCGCTTTGTCACCAATAAATTAGAGTTTTAAAAAGCCATCGTAAAACATGCTCCGCATCACGCCTGTCATATAAAAGTGGACTGCCTTCGCCTTGCCATTCAATCATAAGCGTACCGCCAGGCAAATCTACGCGTACCGGGCTATCTAATGCCCCTTGCCCATAATGCCGACTGCGGCAACCCGCACGCGCACCACTACCGCAGGCTTGTGTTTCACCCGCACCACGTTCAAAAACGCGTAGTTTTATATGATGTCGATTCACTACTTGCATAAAGCCAATATTTTGCACGCTCTGGAAAACGTTCATGATTTTTCTAATAATGGGCCAAGCTCATTGACTGGGGCGGTTTTGCACATTTTTCAACACAACACTGCATGCGGATTTCCATCGATACGACGCCACAAATCGCAGTTTGCAATTCAGTACGCAATAAGTAGTTTTTCTCAAACTTGTTGGCAATAAATGGAACTTTTGCTGGTTCCCAAATCGGTTTACCCATGTTCACGCGTACCTGTCCGTCTTCTTGCAAGCTCAACACCATTTTGCCATTTGCGGTACTAACTTTAATATCTTGCTTGTCTGTTAATCCTTTGAGGCTGACAAAGCAGAGCAAAACAACGTGCGCCATTGCCACATTGAGAAACCTCACTGCCATCAGCGTTAAAAATACGGTAGTGGAAAGTCTAAATCGGGGTCATAAGGTGCTTCAACTAATAACAGCTGGTCGAAGCCCACTCCGCGATGGCGATCACTAATTTTGCGAATCAGCTCATCGGTCAAAAATACGCTTTTGGGTAACGCCGTCAATAACCATGAAATCACTTGCCAAGCCCGTGCATTTTAGAAAATTGCATATTTTTCCTTATTTTTTGACTTTTATTAAATCTAATCCTGATGATTAGATTTATTTATTTTTAATGTTGATATGATCAATAAGTATGAGGTCTTTTCTAATTTACAATGGAGTAATCAAATAATGTCAGGAATGTTTCTCTTGCAATTTGCGATCGTCCTGTTGTGTATCTTAGTCGGTGCACGTGCAGGTGGTATCAGTTTAGGGTCTTTTGGCGGTTTAGGCTAGCTATTCTCCTTCGGGTTCGGACTTAAACCAGGTTTGCCGATTGATGTAATGTTTATGATGGCAGTGATTTTCTGCAGCTGCAGCGATGCAAGCTGCAGGCGGTTTAGATATATGATCAGGCGCAGCCAACATTTTACGTCCGTAATCCGAAATATATTACCTTTATTGCACCGCCTGGCGGACTTTCACGGTATTAGCCGGTACAGGTCGCGGCTGAAACATTCTGTATTGCAGTAATTGCTGAGTGAGCCGTCCACAATGGTATTCGCGAACGTCCGCTTTCTGTGAGCGGTAATCGCATCACGATTTGCGATTGTGGCAAATGATGCGCTTGGCAGCGGTTTGGCAGCAGTTGTCGCTTTCCTTGAACCACAAAGGCGTTCACTTGGGTGATGTTGATGGTAACTATCCCATCTCTACATTAGTAGGGATTTTCCTTGCATGTGTTTTGTGAATAAAATGGGAAAAGAATTAGATGACCCAGAATATTTACGTCGTTTAAGCGATCAAAAATACGCAGATATTTTTGCTTCTCAAACAGCAATAAAGAAATCGAAATCAGCAAAACTGCAAAAAGTTTCTGTTTCACTCTTCTTATTTGGTGCGTTATTAGTAGTAATCATGGGTGCAATGCCTTCACTTCGCCCAGTATTTGATAGCAAACCACTGGGTATGGCTCACACCATTGAAATCATCATGTTATCAATCGGTGCATTGATTGTATGTATTTGCAAACCAGATGGTACTGCTATCACTAAAGGTTCTGTATTCCATGCAGGGATGCGTGCAGTAATCGCTTTCTTCGGCACGCATGGTTGGGTGATACGTTAATGCAAGCACATATATGACTGAAGTGAAAGGCTTAGTGGAAGGTTTTAGTTCATACTGCACCATGGGCGTTTGCTTTTGCATTATTCGTGCTTTTCTCTGTATTAGTTAACAGCCAAGGCGCAACTGTAGCAACCTTATTCACTTGGTATTTCATTAGGTATTCCAGCACCTGTGTTAATCAGGGGTGTTTGTGGCAGTAAATGGTTACTTCTTCGTGCCAAACTATGGTCCGAATTATTGCATCTATCGACTTTGATACCACACGTACAACCAGAATCGGTAAATACATTTTCAACCACAGCTTTATGTTACCAGGCTTATTAAGCATGGCATTCTGTTTAGCGTTCGGTCTATGTTTGCAAAATATTTTATTGTAATTGACCGCTTGTCAAACAATCAGGGGCGGATTTCCGCCCCTTTCTCTATCTAAAATTGCCACTGTTAGCCCTTTCGTGACTTAACGACTGCAGCAATATCGCTTGCTTGCGCAATAGCCGTGAAATGACAGCAACACCATCTGCGCCATCGCCTAGTAAACGCGGGCAGACTCTGCGTCTAACTCCCCAATTGCGACTATCGGTTTCGCTATCCCGCCTTGGCGTAAATGAGGCGACAAAATCAAGCCCACACAGCGGGATCTTGGTCTTTCTTCGATTGTGTTGGAAAAATTGGGCCAACCCTGATATAGTCAATGTGAGGATTGGCTTTGCGCCAGTTGCGCTTGCACTAATGAATGCGTTGAAAGCCCACAAAGCATTTTTCCTTGCGTGCGAGCAAGCAACTGTTTCTATCGACATATCGCCCTGCCCTCGCATGAACACCATCTGCGGCTAACTCCAAGTGCTAATGCTAGCATCGTCATTTATCACAAATGGTACACGTTAAAGCACGGCATAATGCCTGACTATTGTCGCGAGCGCTTTTTGCGCAATAGGTTGATTAGCCAACGAATGTTCGCCTTCTATCGCGAAATTGAAAACAAGTAATTTCCTGCTTCCAAAGCCTGCTTCAGCACAGACAATAAATTCTGTGCAGGGTCGCCGCTTAAAATGACGTACATCTTGCGTGCCAGCGATAAAATAGACTGGCAAAATAGTTTTCATTTTTATTCATCTTGATATGCCCAATGGTTAGTCGGCCCATGACCGTGTCAATATTTAACGGATGGCTAATGGCCGCCGTAATACTAAAGCTTTCGCCGTGCGAATTGCGGTATCTAATGAGTGACCTTTCGCTAATTCTGCCGTGATACAAGCCGAGTACAGCCTGTGCCAGTGAGTATGCGGAGTATCAAAACGTGGGCTTTGTAAAGTGAAATCACCAGACTCGCTAAACACATAATCGAAACAACATTTCACTATGCGAATCTTGTAAATGTCCGCCTTTAATCACCACATTTTTCACCCCTTGTGCTTGTAACAAGCGGGCAGATTTTTCCGCACTTTTGCAATCGACGATCTCCACCCCTGTGAGCGCACAGCTTCTGGCAGGTTTGGGGCAATTACATCGGCTAATGGCAACAAATGCTGTCAGTGCAGCTACTGCGCTATTGGGTAACAAAGGTTGCCACCTTTGGCAATCATCACAGGGATCTAGCACTAACTGCCCAAATGGACGAGCTTGTCAAAGAATGCGGCTACACATTCTATTGTTTTCAGCGGTGCCTAACATGCGAAATTTTAAAAGGCGCGAATATCAAAATCGCTTGCGACTGCCTTAAGCGACTTTCAATCGTTGAAAGTGGAATCTGCATGAATATCAAAACACACCAGTACTGTTTTTGTGCCGTCGCAGCAGTAATGACGCTAGTGCCAAACACTTTTCGCATTTGAAAGGGTTTTTTAAATCTGCCTGAATCCCAGCACCGCCACCACTATCTGAACCTGCAATAGTTAAAGCTTGAGGATAATTACGCATAAATGACTCTCCTTGTTGCTCAATGAAAGTCATGTTGATTTCAGCTAACTGATCTAAAAATTTCACCGCAAAAGTCCCCGTTTGTGTGCGATTTAAAGTACGGCGGCTACCTCTCCCGCAACGGCATATACCGTTGTTAGCTTCCTACGGCATCAAAAATAAGCAGATGCTGGTGCAACATAAAAGGCAGCACAGACTGCACCGAGCAAACAGCCAGAACCAGTAATTTTAGGGAAATAGCGGTGTACCATTTTTGGACTTTCGCAACCCGTTGACCATCGCTGACAAAAATCGGTTTCACCACTAATAGCCACAATACAGTGATATTGTTGCGCTACTTGTTTCGCCACAGAGCTAAGTCAGCCTCACCAGCACCTGCATCGACCCCTTTTTGATCTCCACTGAATTTGCGCTAAAAGGCGCACTTGCCAGCATTTCCACGATAACGCAGACTTAACTACATGCAGTACCACTTGACGGCGATGGCTCGTTTGCGCCACTTCCCACTGGATCTAACAAAACGGGGATCCTACTTGGTTTGCCGCTTTACCTGCGAGAATCATCGCCTCAATGTTTTCTGGCCCATTTGGTGTGCCGATGTTAAGCAACAACCCTTTTGCAAATTGCTGAATCTCTGCAACTTCAGCAGTTTGCTGACATCAACGGAGATGCGCCTATCGCTAATAATCCATTGGCCGTAAAATTTTGCAGCAACATAATTGGTAATACAATGAATGAGTGGATTGGTTTGACGGATTTGTTCTAAATAATGAAATGACATGCTTTTCCTCCAAAGTCACATACTGAAAGGAAAGCAGGCACGGTTGAAAAGAAGTCAATAAGTTTCCTACGTCAGTGCTAACTGAATCAGGTTCAGTGTATTATCTCATGCCTTTCGGCACCCCGACTTATGGCATGGAACTATAAAGGTTACATCACACTTCGCAAGCCACGAAACTGTAAAGTGTGATGAAGATCATATTCTTTATCTACAAAAATCGCACGGGCAGGATTTTGATTTTCGATTAAGCGTGGCAGGTTTGGCAAGCGGCCTGGGATTATCAAGCAATTTTCTTGCTCTTTAATATAATCGCTCATTTGAGATGCAGTACCTTCATCTCTGCCTCACCAGCAAAAATTTAAGATTTCACGTTGTTGCTCAAGTAACACTGTTAAACCTTTTAAAGTGCCAGTTAGCACTCTTGCGCAGTGCTGACAGCAATATCTTCTTGAATACGTGAAACTTTTAAGTATTGGCTATAAGCATTATTCGGTGTATAGCCTAAAGTTAAAATACGCTCTGCAATTTCATCAACTTTCTCACCAAATCAGTATAAATTTCTTCAAATTTTGCATGTAATTCAAAGAAATTCACGCCTTTAATATTCCAGTGATAACCACGTACATTTGTATAAAAACTTGGTAGAGTAGCTAATAACTCATTTTAATTTTGCTTGCTAATTCTGTTGATTGTGCTTTATCTAAGCCGATAATTGTTTTTGACATATTTTGTTTCCTCTATTGTTATGAATTGATGTTTTTATCAGTCTCTCATCTTCTGATGGCATCATTATACGCCTCACTTTTTATTGAAAAGCCGATAGATTCGATAGAAACTCAATAGTAAATACAAATCAAAATACAGTTATCAATAACAAAATGTTAACATTTGCAAATCTTTCATCAAAATAAACCGCTTGTTAAGGATGAATATCACACAAAAATCGGATTCTGCATAGAAATCAAGGTTTCAGTCGATTGAATTTCATCAATGCTTTGAATCTTACCCGCTAATACTTGATGCAGCTCTTCAATGGTATGCGTCATGACTGATAAAAATCGAATAATTACCTGTGGTGTATGCCTCAACCACCTCAGGGAATGCATTCAGTTTAGCAATAACTTGTTCATAATCTTTGGCTGATCAAAATAATGCCAATAAAACAGCAAACGTCATCAACCTAGCTTTGCGCTCGTTAATCTTAATTTTTCGTTCCTTCAATGACGCCAGATTGGCGCATTTTCTCCACACGCACATGAATAGTTCCAGCACTCACCCCATAATGTCGTGCGATTTCTGCATATGGTGTTTTAGCATCTTGAATTAGCGAACGCAAAATATGCTGATCTAACTATCGAGCACAGGCTTATTAAGTTGAGAAGCGGTCAAATTTTCCTCCACTTTTGCAGCTTTAAATAAAATCTAAAAAGCCGCAATTATTTTAGATATTATATAACACAAAAGAGTTTTATTGAATTTCTATTGAGTAGAAATCCGTTAAATTAAGTGCATACCATTTTAATGGACAATGAATTATCAAAAGGGAAAGCAACAAATGAAAAATCATTTATCTTACAACAAAACGAAATTAGCTTTGTTAAAACACTTTTGCAATATTTAATTGATAAACTTGGCATTATTGAGTTCAAGGCCCAATTTTTGAGCGAAGTCGGCAACGGCATGCAGAACAACCTTTCAGGAATTTGAAAAAGCAGTACAAGTCCACGTGAAAATGTATTCCTGATGCGACTTATGAAGTGGTTCATTCTTTAGCGAAATGGAAACGCCATACCCTTGCGCTGGTTTCCAAGAGGGCGAAGGCTCATTCGTGCACATGCCAGCATTACGTCCCAGATGAAGATTCTTTGATGCAACCCACTCAGTTTATGTTGATCAATGGGACTGGGAAAAAGTGATTCCAACTGGTCGTCGTAACTTTGAATATTTAAAAGAAACCGTAGAATGAAATCTATAAAAGCGATTCGTTTAACTGAATTAGCAGTAGAAGCACGTTTTGATATTCCATCCATCTTACCAAAACAAATTACCTTTGTTCACAGTGAAGATTTAGTCAAACGCTATCCGGATTTTAAGCAGCAAAGCGCGTGAGAATGCAATTTGTAAAAGAATTTGGTGCGGTATTTCTGAGTTGGTATCGGTGGCAAATTATCTGATGGTAAACCACATGATGGTCGTGCTCCAGATTATGATGACTGGACAACTGAATCTGAAAACGGCTACAAAGGTTTAAATGGCGATATCTTGGTTTGGAACGAACAGTTAGGTTCTGCGTTTGAGCTCTCTTCAATGGGGATTCGTGTAGATGAAAAAGCATTACGCTTACAAGTTTCGTCAACTGGCGATGAATCTCGCTTAGAAATGGATTGGCTAAAGATTTACTTGCCGGTAAAATTACCTCTATCTATTGCGTGGTGGTATCGGACAATCTCGTCTAGCGATGTTCTTACTTCGTAAACAACACATCGGTGAAGTACAATCAGCGTTTGGCCAAAAGCTACATTAGAACAGTTTAAAAATATCCTATAATAAGGGAAAATATGAAATACGTTAAGGCATACACTTTATGTGTATGCCTTTTTAGATTAACAACTAAACATCATAAAGTTCCTATAATGCTAGCAGGCCAAATGTGGCCTTGCATCGCAAAATGGAGATCATTAAAACGGAAGCCCGACGATAAAATTAAGCTCTGTATCTAGCGCATAAACAATTAGCTCATAACGATGTAAACAATTTTGGCGGTGCCATTCCCCATAGAATGAGGCTTCTTGAATATCAAATTGACCTAATTTACTCGCCCAAGAATTTGCTCCTTGCACATAATCCAGTTTGCAGTTTGGCTTTCATTTTCTTCAATCTTTGTCCGTTTAAGATCAGCAATTAACCAATGAATCCAAACAAAACCACTAGCTGTGATCGCATCTTTATCTTCTAGTACGACAGACAAAGATTGTGTATTTTCTGGCGCTTGATGAATCTCAAATGGAATAGAATAGGTTGGCATACCATTTGGGCCAAATTGATTCCTCTTTTTCCCATACTTATCTTCAAATACACCATTTTTAATGGCTGAGCTTTGTGATAACATAAGCATCTCCTTAATGATTAAATAAAACGACCTTTTGGAAAGCTCTATAATAACGCGTTTAGGGTTTAAGAGGCATAAAAACCCGCATTACCGCGGGTTTTTCTTATTTAGCTAAGATTCTTTAACAACTAACTATTACATAGTTACTTGTTTAGTACCTTGTACTTGAACTTCAACACGACAGTCTGGTGCTAAACATGCGATTAACGCTTTTACGACCTTTAACTGCATCACAAGTGTTGCCAGTTACTGGGTTCGCTTCACCGTAACCTACCGCAGTTACGTTTGCAGCTGGTGCGCCTTTAGAAACGATGTAGTTCGCTACTGTTTCTGCACGACGTTGTGAAAGTTTTAAGTTTGCTGCTTCTTTACCGATACGGTCAGTGTAACCATTTCACTTGGATTGCTGCATTACCTAAACCTGAAGCGTGATTTCAGATTGCATTGCATCTAATGCTTGTGCTGCAGCTGGTTTTAAGTCTGCTTTACCATGCGAATAATACATCTGAGCTAAATCGCGAAGTTTTTAGTTTCGATTTGTGGCTCAGCAACTGGTGCTGGTGCAGCACCTTGACCAAAGCGGTATGTTAAAAGCCAGCAGATACTGAGTGGATATCTGGACTGTATTTAGTGAAATCTTGACCGCCAGCTTTACGAACTGCTTTTAGAGTAGTTACCCGCTTTGTTTAAGATTGTATTCAACACGGAATGCTAATTCTGGAAGAATTGCATACTCAACACCACCACCTAAAGTTAAAGATGGTTTTAAGTTGTGGTATTTAGAGTGATTACCTGCACCAGTTACATCGTAGAATTTATAGTCGTTACGAACTAATGCAACACCTACTTTACCGTAAAACATCTAAGTCAGGTAATACCGCATAGCTTGGTTTTAAGCTTAAGTTTTAGACCGTGTGCAGAGTGTTTTATGGCACGAACATCGCTATTGTTAACTCTGTCGTTACCACGAACACGACCGTAGTAGTCATAACCTAATTCGGTTGCTAAACCATTGTTTTTGGTTTAAGATTTTGGTAGCCACCGAACACACCGTAAGTTACAGAGTTGCGGTTGATACCGAATTTTGCTAGTGTTAGCATTATAACGAGCATCGATCGCGTGTTTTCGTCGTCGATTTGTTTAATGCCGTGGTGGAATGCTGTAACCCTGCTTTTAGCACCAACGTAGAAAAGTATTTTCTTGTGGAGCTGCTGTTGCTGCTGCTGGAAGCTGCTAATACTCTAAATGAAAATCAACTAATGATTTTTCATTTTGATCCTCTATTTCAATTTCGTCATCTACTGCTCATAATGAGCCGAATATTACCTTTTTCAATTCCTCAACATGAGAAATATGTAAAAGCCCTTATTACAGTTACATTCTATCAAACACGAAAAATCAAACAATTTTTATTGATTTGATTAAAAATTCAGGCGTTTTATTGATATAAATCACTCAAACCAGCTGATAGAACTCATTATAAAGAAAAACCCGCGAGAATGCGGGTCTTATTGAACTAAAGTCCGTTGAGAACTAACTATTACATAGTTACTTCTTTAGTACCTTGTACGCGAACTTCAACACGACGGTCTGGTGCTAAACATGCGATTAACGCTTTACGACCTTTAACTGCATCCAAAGTGTTGCCAGTTACTGGAGTTCGCTTCACCGTAACCTACTGCGGTTACGTTTTGCAGCTGGTGCACCTTTAGAAACGATGTAGTTCGCTACTGTTTCTGCACGACGTTGTGAAAGTTTTAAGTTTTGCTGCTTCTTTACCGATACGGTCAGTGTAACCATTCACTGAATTGCTGCATTATTTAAAACCTGCCGATTGATTTCAGATTGCATTGCATCTAATGCTTGTGCTGCAGCCGGTTTTAAGTTGCTACCAAAATGCAAAATAATACATCGAGCTAAATGCGAAGTAGTTTTCAACTGTGCAGCGCAGCTACTGGTGCTGGTGCAGCACCTTGACCAAAACGGTATGTTAAACCAGCAGATACTGAGCTGATATCAGGACGGTAGTCTGCTATTTGCATGCGGTTTAGAAAGTAGACGGCAGCTTTACCGTTATTTAACCATTGATATTCAACACGTGCTGATAATTCAGGAAGAATTGCATATTCAACACCCGCACCTAAAATTAAAGAACTTTGGAAACGGTGAGTTTTTGTTGGCGCTTTGGTTACCACATTCACTGTTTTGTAACGGTTATTTGCTAATGCGATACCTACTTTACCGTAAACATCTAAGTTAGGTAATACTTCACGCTTGGTTTTAAAGAAATAGTTGTGCCATGTGCTGAATGTTTGAAAGTTTGTTTCTCACCACCAGCTTTAGTGATTTTGGTGACCACGAACACGATCAAAATAGTCATAACCTACTTCTGTAGCTAAACCAAAGTTATTTTGGTTTTAAGATTTGGTAACCCACCAAATACGCCGTAAGTTACAGAATTTTTATTGATGCGTATTTACCGCCATCTTTTGCATCTAATTGTTTGATGCCATCGTGGGAATGATGCCCAACCTGCTTTTCAGCACCCGCGTAGAAATATTTTTCTTGCGGTGCTGCAGGTTGCTGCTGCTGAAAGCTAATACTGCTAATGCAACTAATGTCATTTCTGGATGATCCTCTATATTTCGTCGATTGATAATATTGAAAGCTCCCATCTCACTAGAGATAAAGAGACCTATATGACAGATTCTGCCACTAAAATAAATGGCATATATACCATCTATCACATTCTGTACTCTCCATATAATGAAAGTATGAGCAAGAATATTCTTATTATGGGTACCCAATCACATAAAAATCAATGTTGCACTAAACAAATCTGAAATAAAATGTCTTTTAACTAAATTTAAGCTCAAAATGACAACTTTGACAAAAGTCAGCCTTTTTATTTGCTTTCGTTTTCAATCTGCGCTTTTTCTTGTTAATATTGTAAAATTTATTGTTTGGAATAAATATAATGATACCCTAGACTCTCGCAAACACCATCTTTAGATCCCATAGTTAGCGCTTATTTAGAAAGCCTGCGCACACACAAAATTTCAGTGGCGATATCGCCTCTAGCTATTCAGATAGACTCTCTTTAGCAACGAGATAACAGTTGTTTATCAGCAATTACCGCAAGCCTTACTTTTCCCAAAAATCAATCGCTGATGTTGTGATTTTAACAAAATTAGCACAAAACCAGAGTTTAGTGGGTTAACGTTCACGCCAGAGGGGAGGAACAGGCACAAACGGGCAATCATTGAACCATATCATTGTGGATCTTTCGCCATACATCAGATTTTGGGAGCTTAATGTTGAAGAACGTTGGGTCGTGTTCAAGCTGGTGTCGTAAGATCAATTAAATCAATATCTCAAACCATACGGTCTTTTCTTCTCTCTCGACTATCCACTAGCAATCGTGCTACATTACGGGCGGAATGATTAACACTGATGCTTCAGGACAAGGCTCATTACAATATGGCAAAAACCTCCGACCACGTTTTAGGACTCAAAATCTGTGTTAATTAACGGAGAAGTATTAGAAACGCAAGCGGTCAATTCTGAGCAATTTTCTGCAAATTTAACCCTAATTAAATCTTTCCGATTACGGGCGAAAATTACATGAAACCATGTTTTCTCGCTGTAAAAACATTACGCCCATTAGTGCTCTCTTCTTTGCCACAATTAAATCGTTTTTAACGGGCTACTGATTTAAAAATGTCATTTAATGAAGATGAGAGTCAATTTAATTCTAACCCGTATTTTGACAGGCTCTGAAGGGATCACTTTGCATTTATTTGTGAAGCCAAATTAATTTGTACCTATTCAAAATATCGCACGTTAATCAATACAATATAACTCTTTAGATGCTGCATTACGCGCTGCCTTTTATGCTAGAAGCAAAAGCGTGTATCTGTAGAAACCGTCGATTCCAAAGTGCTTAATCTGGCTAAACAAGACATTATTTGGCATCCTTTCGAGACTTATTAAAAAGACGAGCTAGAAGCCCGATTCTAGGCATCAATATCGTCGAATATGCGGGACACGATGCTGCAAATTGAAGCCTGGTGCCGAATTATGTCGTTCGCTTGATGACAAAAATTGCTCGAAATGAAGCAGGCATTATTGGTTACCAATGCTGTGATGATTTAGCTTCGATTGAGAAAATTTATGCGATGCGTAGCAGTGGATTATTAGGCAATGCTAAAGGTTGGGCGAAACCTATTCCTTTTGTTGAAGACACTTGCGTACCACCTGAACATTTAGCCAGATTACATTAGCAATTCCGTGCATTATTAGACAGTCATCAATTAGCCTACGGAATGTTTGGGCACGTTGATGCTGGGTGTTTATACGCGTTCGCCTGCGCTGGATTTAATGCGATGTAAGCACAAAGGTGAGCAACCCCAAATGATTTCGAGATCGGGTCGCGTCCAGATCGGCTGACTGCCAAATACTGGTGGTTGTAAATTGGAACACGGCACAGCGAATGCGTGTTCTTACTATGGTGAGCGCTTCTTTGGCGAGCAGCTTTGGCGAGAACTACGCCAAATCAAAACCCTCTGACCCAAACAACCGCTTAAATCCGGAGCTGCGAAAATCTGTACGCCGCTAGATTCAGCCAGGCACCTGTATCCGGTGGCGGTTCGACCATGCGCGCAGATTACGACCGCATTGATTCCGAAATCGAGGGTGCGCGATGAGTTTGAAAGGCGCAAATGAGTTGCACGAAACGGCTTTCTAGTTTTTAACTTTGATGTGCATAACACAATGTGCCCTTCTAAGCGAAAGTTTTCAGGAAATCGACTCTCCTAAAGGGGCGTGCAGTCGTGATTCGTGGAATGGTTTGCGCTTATTAGCCGAGCAAGCGCAGATCCACACAAACGTTAATTTTTGACCCAGCAAAAATTCGCTGAAAACTAACCGATTTTGCTGCCAAAATCCGCCATTCGTTGAAGAAAAAGCAAGAATACGTGATTTTTCACATGCCAGTAGCTGCACGGATACTTGCTTTGGCATAAAGTAAAGCAGTGCTGCGCCAATGCCCGATTAAAATTGATGTGCCAGCATTCACGCAGCCAATTTAATCAGCTTTACCATCAGCGCTATTTCCGCCCCGATAAAAGACTATGCAATGGTATCGAATTTAGAATTTATTGCACCTATTATGGCGAAAGCCCTGCGCTTTTCTAATCCTTTAGCACGGCCACGTCGCAGGTAGTCCAAGCTGCGAGACCGACCGATTGCGCGGGACTTACCTACCAGCGTGCTCTGGCATCGAATTTACGCCCAGCAATTAGTGGCGATTGGCTATCAAGGTGAAACTTTAGAAACGTTGGAACAACGATGCTGCGCGAGCGGTCAATTTTCTGCAGAAAATTGCAAAAACCGTACTGATTGTACAAGATCCCTGCGCGACTTTGTAAGGATGCTAAAGGTGGTGGCAGATTTGTGAAGTTTGTAGAGAAAATCGGTTTCCGCAATCGTCTCTGCCATTTAATCCTGCAGTGGCAAAGCGCAACACGTGAGGCTTTTTAAGTCAATTTGCCGACAGCCCACCAAGCGGCTTAAATCGAGTATGCACTACAGGTCTGCCACACGAGTGGCGGTTGACCGCAGTAACCTGGTATCATCGCCGTGATGAATATCAGCCGATATTCTCAAAAGCAGAGCGAAATCCGCTCATGCGGTTCGCCGCAGCGAATGGCTAAAATCCGTCATTCCGTAAAATGAAACGCTCAGCGTCGGTAAAAAGCCGTAGAATCTGAAGGCCGCTTGCCATGGCATTTATTTTGCGCATTGTACCGAATCGACCGAATCACTAGGTGCTACAGTACAAGATTGGGCAGCAAATTTTCAGCCTCTATTTTGGTGAAAACCTCTTATCAATCGAAAATGATGGCTGTTGTGGCGCAGCTGAGCACATTTGGGCACGAAACTACTGCATATTGAAAGTGTCGAAGGCAATTTATGCGCAATCTTGGCACATGATTAAAATGGCAGTCTGACGCTGAATCGCCGCCCTGGCGACTGGCCACTCTTGCCGCTCACAGTCGGCACGTATGACGCATCAGGGCATTAAACCATCGTTCAGCCATCACTACGAAATTATCAGTTGCCAGACGTTTTCAACACCCCGCAATCTTGCGGGGCGTTCTGCGATTAATATCAATTTTAAAGGAGGAAAATGACGTCTATTTGCCAAAACCGCTTCACCCCAGAACAGCTAACATCTCTGTGCAGAAGGTACTCGCCGTAAGCGCATTTAGGAGATTATTTTACAGAAATCGGCAGTATCAGACGTACCGCTGAATCAACCGTTGACATAATGCACCACGGCAGCTCGTTTGGGGTATTACATGGTGGTGTTTCAGCTTCAGCCTTTAGCAGAAAACCGTCGCCAATGCAGGTGCATTATTGCTTTGCCAGACCGAATCAAATTGCGGTGGGGAATGGAGATTAAACATTAGCCATTTAAAATCCATCAAAGAGGGCGAAAAAGCAATTGCTCGTCGCCTTCTTCCATTGCAGGTGTGGGCGAGAAGTGCAAGTTTGGCAGATTGAACGCCAAAAGATGAACAAGGTAATTCCTTTGTGCCATTTCCGTTTATCGGTAAAGTGTTAGACAAGCGGTAAGATTTTGTGAATTCTTTGGTGCAAAATTCTTTGAAAATCTGACTGCTGTTTAAAAAGTGCAGTTTGGAGATATGAACAACCTGTATAGAACGCTATTCTTTTATCCATTCCTGCTCAGAGAAATCCACACGAATTCAAAATCGTAGCTTTATTGGTCATGGGACTGTTCTTGGTGTCGTTTCTATTGTTTACGACCTGGCAGCAGCAGAATTCAACCCTGAAATTCAAGCCCAGAAGCTAGCACTGAGTCCAAGCGCGCACACCATCGAGGTGCGATGTGCCACGGCGTCTAGTTCTTCTGACTCACCACCTCAGATATGGCGGAGCAAAGGAAAAACCATGTACCATCGAAAGCGATGTTTTGCAGTTTTAACCGTTGACACGCTAGGGCGGTGATGTCGTTGATTCCTGACTTATTAAAGGCACTTAACGCTGAATTACATAATCAAACACCCCATTTGAGTTATTACAAGATGGCAGCAGCCTTACTTATATCGCACTGAAAGTGGTTTAGTGGGTAAAGCACGGATCGATACTGCCAACGCAGGTCGTGCGCAATATCAAGCAAGCGCAAGATAGCTTTAAATTGGCTGATGGTCAAAATGAAAGTTCGTGTGCCATTAACCGCTGAGAAAAGATGGTGTGTACATGCAAAACCTTCACTTTAAAACGTGGCAGCTATAACGTGAGCGTTGATTTCAACGTGAAAACAACAGCGCGGAAACGATTGAAGTTCAATGCCGACGACACGGTTAAAACATACTATCGTAGAAAACTCTGGCAACTCAGCTATGCCAACCTATACTGGCGGCGGCTTACTCATCTTCGGAAACCAACCATAAAATATGGTTTCCAAGATATGGACTCAGGTTTATCTATTGAAAGTAAAACCGGTTGGGTTGCATTATTACAACACTATTTCGCTTCTGCAGTAGGTACCACCACGAGACCAGAGATATGACCTTGTTTACCGTATCTCTGAAGATAAACGCTTTGCGAATATCGGTCACCGTGGTGCAATCTACCACAATTGCGCTAAACGATGAAGCGACTATTCAAACCGCTTTATGGACTGGGCCTGAAAACTAGACCAGCACGAAATGGCTGAAGTTGCAGAACACCCTTTGATTTAACTGTGGATTACGGTTGGGCATGGTTCATTGCGAAAACCATTGTTATGCTGGTGTAGCTCAACGGATTCAAAAGTGGTGTCTCAACTGGGGTATCGCAGATTATTTTGGTGGACTCATCGTGGTAAAAGTTTACTTTATCCACTACCAAAGCGCAATACAATACCCAATGGCAAAATGCGTATGTTGCAGCCGAAAATCCAAAGAAAATGCGTGAGTCGTTTTGGTGATGACCGAAATCAAACGTATGAGCCAAGAGGATGATGAAATCTGTATGAAAGAAGAGAAAGTAAACCCAATGGTGGTGCTTTAACACCGATTCTGATTCAAAATGCCAATTTTCATCGACAGTTATATTGGACATTCATGGAAGCTGTAGAATTACGTCGTGCTACTCATTCTTCGGTTGGATTCATGACTCAACAAAGTCAAGATCCATACTTCGATTTCTCCCATTGCTGATGGGTGGCTCAATGTTCACTTATTACATGTCACTCAACCCCTGTTGCTGATCCAATGCAACAAAAGTGATGGATGTTTATGCCAGTTATCTCTACTGCATTCTTCTGTTCTCTCCTGCAGGCTGTGTTTACTGCTAACCTCTAACTGTATTACCTAGTACAACAATGGTGGATTTACCGCCAATTAGAGAAAAAAAAGGCTTTACATACCTGCAAAAAATAAAATACGGTGGTTAAACTGAGGCTGAATTATGCTAACAGGATTCAGCCTTTAATTTTAGTGTGAAATCGAACAGAAAGATCGCTAAATCGGTCATGAAATGGTGAATCATACGCTTTAAAAATTCAGATATTTTCTCTTGGCATCATTTTAGGTTTTATATGGCGACAGAAATTAAAAAGAAAGCCCTGAAGTTCAAGATAAGGGAAAAGAAAGGCACAACACTTTGCCGGATTATCGCAGAAGGGCACTATCGTTGCAGCAGTAGGCACATTTACTTTGCCGCAACAACTTTCATTAGTTGTACGTGTATTGCAGTAGCATTAGGTGCAGGCGTTGTAGTGAAAGGCCGCATTTACCAACCGGGCGTCAAAAACCATTCACTTTATTAAAGAGTCTTGCAATTGAATTACGTAAAATTATCAATAACCTGTCCAGAAGCGACCCAAACAACTCTTAAATTTCGTAATTGTGTGATGTGCGTAGTGGTTTTAGGTGTTAAGGGGCATCGACCTTATCATCGTTCGATTGGTCGTATTTTTAACCAACTTATAATAAGGCATTAAATGAGCGAATTAGAAAACAATAACTTCTAGCGAACCGGCAAAAAAACGTTGGCATGCATTATGCTTCCTTTCTGGCTTTGGAAAACCGTGGCAGTGACCTTTACGTGAATATATCAAACTTCACAAATGGAAGATTCTTTCGGTGAAGTATTAGTGCCAACTGAAGAAATCATGAAACGTAGGTGGTAAACGCCAAAACTGAACGTAAATTCTTCCCGGGTTATGTATTAGTTGAAATGGAATGAACGACTACACTTGGCAACCGGTGCGCAGTGTACCCTGTGTGGCCGGGCTTCATCAGAACTTGTGGATAAACCTGCACCACCCCCAAAAAAGAAGCTGACTTAATCCTTTAACCGTGTTCAAGAAACAGCTGAAAACCACGTCACCGTAATGAATATCATCCCAGGAAAATGTACGAGTTACTGAAGGTCCATTCGCTGACTTTACCGGTACGGTGGAAGAAGCGGATTACGAAAAGGCCGCAAGCAGCGTTCAGACCATCTTCGGTCGTGCAACGCCAGTTGAATCGTGGAATTCAACCAAGTTGAGAAACAATAATCTTCAAGATAGACCAAAAACGGGGAAACCTCTGTTCCCGTTTTCCTTTTAATATTTCTATTCAGCACATCAGCTTATTGTTAGCCAAAAAAGTGCGTGAGCATTTGGATCAGCCTTCTATTCTACTTGATTAGTCTTGCAATAATCGCTCTAAGTTACAACCGCAAAATCCGCTCTTGCCTTAATTAAATGTGTTTTGCACCATCTACTAAAATTTCGACCGCTTGTGGGCGAGAATCAGGTTGGATGACATCGCAGCTCCACATAAGCCCCAGCGGAGCGCATTAAGGTGTAATCGCCTTCGCGACAGATAAGGTTCCTGCTTTCCTAAGAAGCTGAGGTTTCTACAGATTTGGCCTAACAACATCATAAACGGAAGCTTCAAGTGATTAAGTGATTGATCAACTGTAATTTGTATATAAGCTTCATATACAGAATCATATCGTTCAACCTAGTATCTACAATCGCAAAATTATTGATCTTTCGTTTGATTCTCAGATATTCCACTTTGGTGGACCAAAAATCCCTGCATTCGCAATTAATCGCATCACCCTGGTTCAAGAATGATTTCCCAAATTTGGATAAGCTCTAAGCTTTTCCAACAACGCCTCTCTGCATAGCCCGGTAGGATTGCGGAGGCTGCCTCACAGCGGATATGGCACACCCAAACCACCGCCTAACCAAGTGATGCAATTCAATCCCGTCTCTTTGAGCTGTTAAATTCCATTAAAACAATTAAGGATTTGGTCTAATTCAAAAACGGTTGAAGCTCGGTTAATTAGAGCCGATAAGGACAACCATACCGGTAATTTCGCATTTGCAAGCTTTTACAAACGATGGAATTTCTCGCTTGCTGTACGCTGACACCGAATTTATTTTCTTTTAAGCCAGTAGGAAATATATAAGTGCAGTTTTTATCCACGTTCGATTCATACGTAGAGAAATTGGCGCAACTTTACCCATTTTCCTGCCACTTCATTGATGCGATGTGTTCGTGAATGGATTCCACATTAAAACAACGCACGACCAACTTCTAAAGCGCGTGCACTGCCATGTGATTTTGCCACACCCGAGAACACCACTTTGAAGCATCGCCACCCGCTGCTAACACGCGCCTAATTCGCCTTGTGAAACAATATCAAAGCTCTTGAACCAAGCTTTGCCATGACATTGAGCGCCTAAATATTAGAATTAGATTCGATGGCAAAGCAAATTAATGCGTGGAGTTCTCGCCAACGTAAGTGACAAACGTACAATGGCGTTCTAGCGTAGCACGGAATAGCCTAAGCTGGGGTCCTATGTGCTTTAATGTTCACAATGGCCACCTCTTCGGCAAAAAGTTGTTGGTTTTTATATTCAAAATGGTCTAATGGTTTCGTTAGTTTAGGAAAGCACAAATTTTGGCAAAACTTTCGCGAAATTCGACTGCTTTGTGGGCTAATAAATTTTGAGTCTGTTTTGTGTAGGTTGTCTCTGTTTTTCAGGAAAAATAAAGTGGGCTCTTACGCAAGCGGTTAAACCAAACCCTGCAAGCAATGCCACACACCAATTTTTTCATGGGTGTTTCTTTCTGTATCAAGAAGTCAAATTCTAAATCAAATTGATTCAATCAGTAAAAAGCTCCTGCAAACAAAAATTGTGCGTTTTATGTTTTTGTATCTCTGCTTGTAGATTACAAACTTAACGTTAAACAAATAATTGCTAAGGTAAAATAGTGTATAATCCAGTAGAATACTAAGTTGGCCTGCTGAAATGCACTTTTAAGTCGTAACCTGTGGTGGATACGGTGCATACCTGCCCACATTGGGAAAATAGTGAACACTAAAATCGCTAATTTACCAATACTGGTATGTGTAAAAGCAATGATATTGTCTGGTAACTAAGCCAAGCGAAGTAAATGCCTAATACTAAAATCAAGATTGGGAAAAATAGTGCCAACCATGCCGCCAGCACTGAACAATAAACAGGTGGCCTGCTAGAACGTCGGTATCAAATACTACCCATATCTCCTCAAATGATAAGCTTAATACTAAGACAGCCACTCATCCAGTAATGCCCCTGCAGAACACTTTTTTTCACGAAGCACTCTTTGGTAAAATTGTCCTTAACCATAATCAAGTACTGTTTGTGGTGTTATTTTTAAATATATGGCATGATAAAGAATGGCTGCCAATGGAAATGATTGAAAGACAATCACAATTGATTTTGTACTTAGTTGACAAAATCTGCTGCAAAGTGCCTCTGCCTAAAGTAATCACACCATAAAATAAGACTAAGCTAAACCAAACGGTTGGGATTGAGGCTGTTTTACGCACCATACATTTTGTAAAATGGTAGTTTTGCCACCAATTCGCTTTCATTTCACGCACATAGGCTTATGTTTTGTTGTTACATATTTCCCTAGCCTTTGGTTTGACTTTCATTGGAATTATAATCTTTGCACTTTCCAATTTACCTTGGTTAACTGTATGCTGGCCCTACATGTTTCTTGGACACACTTCTGAACAATAACCTACGAAAGTACAGCTCCAACAATTGCTTTTTACTGCTTAACAGTTTAGCGCTGCCTAAATGGCCATTATCACGTATATCTAAGTTAGCAATCGATGTGAGCAAGTGTTAATACTGCAGGGCCTAAGAATTCAGGATTTAAACCAAACTGCGGACAAGCGGCGTAACATAAAATTACAGTTGATACACATTGAGAATTGACGATATTTCTCAAGCTGTGCAGGGGGTTTGTTTGGTACGGCTTTTCTCTCAATTCCGCGCATCCGGTGCAGGTGATTTCCTGAAAGCGCTGGTGCTTTATTATCAATGATGTAAGGTTTAATCAAGCCTGCTGCCGTCTAAGAAGTGGCTTAAATCCACAAATTCAAGTCGCTCTGATTGGGAAGTTTTGTGTGGCTCACGCATATGTCCGCTGTAATCACAAGAACGTTTTACAAGCTAGTTTTGGCTCTTCACATTTACCATCATCCCACATGGTTCACAAATTGCCATACGGCAAGACCAAAGGATAAGAAAGCTCAGGTTGTAACTCATCTTCATTATAACTGAGTGCATCTAATAATGAAGTTTGGCTAACAGCAGGGACTTGGTATTGTCTTTAAAATGCGGTTCGCTATCCACTTCAGATTGTAGCGCAACACTCTACTTGTCATTGTATTTACATTTGCCATTTTGTTACCTCCACATTTCGCAGCCTGAGCCGCTTTTTCGCTTTTTCTTATGTTTAGCTCGTGTAATCGTAAATATGTTTGCTGGTCAGATTTCGTGATTTTTACATCGCTGTATTTAATTTGTTGGTTTACCTTCTGCATTATAGAAAGCTAATGAGTGTTTTAACACCACATCATCACGCTCTGTCGCATCTAAACGTTGAAGTACCACGAGATTCTTTTACGTTCAACAGCAGAACATGCAATAGATTGCGCCATCTACATGAAACCTAATTCAATTTTATAGAGTAAACTTAGCAATACGCTTCTTGATTTATCTTTCACGCTCAAGCACGTTTATAACGCCTTAAGTTTTCACCTTGTTGACGGTTGCTTCCATACTTCTTTTTGTGTACGATAAATACCGGTAACCTTCTTCCATTGAATCACTCCATTTCATTACGAATTTGTGACCAAGATTCGTTACCTTCTGATTAGCTAACGCACAAACGCGCGCCACAACATCTTGGGCTTGTATCATAGAAGCTGGTTTGCAGGTTTCAGCTTCAAGCACGACGAGCAGCATTTTCACCGGCTACTTTTACTCAAACACGACAAGCTCTGCTAATGAGTTAGAACTCAACTGGTTTGCACCGTGTGCAAACCAGAAGATGCACACTCACCTACTGCAAATAAAACTTTAATTGAGTTTCTGCACTGATGTCCATATCAATACCGCCCATGGTGTAGTAAACAACTGACGAACCAATCGGTTACGAACTGGATCAAATCTTCCATATGCACGTGCTAACTCACAAAAATAAACGGTAAACGTTCTGTTAAGGTTTTCCTCAAATGACGTAAACGAAGGCACCACATCCACGCCTTTAGGGTTTTTGTGTGTTGCCTTTTTTACGCCACCTTGCCAGAATGTTTGAGAAACTTCATCACGCAGCCTTAATTCCATGTATTTATTTCTGGGTTTGGTTTCATTGGGGTTTCGTAGCCTGACCATAATCTTGTAAGTAACGGTAGCCATCTTTATTAACTAAGAGGCCTCACTAATGACAACCTTCGGTCATCAAAATACCTGTATTTGGTAAGCCTGTTGGGTGATATTGAACGAACTCCATATCACGTAATGTAACACCATGACGATATGCCATAGATAAACCATCACCTGTTACGATACCGCCATTAGTATTGAAACGATAAGTACGGCAACCACCACCTGTTGCAATAACAACTGCATTTGTACTTCGATTTGAACTAATGTACCTTCCATCATATTCATTACAACACAACCGCGCGCTTCGCCGTTGTCAGTTGAATATCAAGAACGAAATGCTCGTCAAAACGGACGATATTAGGATATTTAATTGAAGTTTGAAAAGTGTATGTAAGATGTGGAAGCCTTGTTTTATCTGTTGCACCAAGTATTGCTTCAATTTCTGTCCAATTGAAACGGCGAACGTTAACATCACCCATCTTCTTTATTATTCTAAGGGCAACCCCAACGCTCCACCAACGCTTTTCCACTGGGAATGCCTCTAACGTGAAATATTCTACGACATCTGTTCACATAACCAGTCACCACCACCAAACAGTATCGTTAAAGTGGTTATCGTTATCGCGTTCTAATGACCGCTGCTGAGCGCCCCTCTGCCGCCACCGCCCGCACAGTGCAAACTTTTGAAATTAACGCAATTTTAAGGTTCGGATTTGTCGCTGCTGCACCCGCAGCACGTAAACCGCCACTGGCGCCGATAATTGCCATATCAAAATTAACACTTTGCATATACACTCCAAAAAATTGAACTTACGTTTAAGAATTAGTTCTATTCTGCCACTAAATGAGCTGTTCCATTTATTATATAAAAGAGGTGTGTTTTCTGATCTTTACCCTAAAAATTGACTTTATGTATTAAGAACTGCCTAATAAATTCATGCATGACTATCTATATGCACCTTTACGATAACGTTTTCAATATTCTTATTACTATATCTTTATTTTCAAAAAGAAAAATGTGATCCCTTTCAAGAATTCTATTAAATTTTGTTCAATTTTTCGAATTCAAATCTAATACTCAGGCAGTGTAGTTACCCTTCTATCTAAAAATGGCCACGCCTGTGGCAGGCACAAATAACTTGCTTGTAAGTTTTCTGCTAAACGCTGGCTAAATTCCGCAGTGCAAGTACAACGCTACTACTTCGCCGCAATAATGCAGCACTGACTTGGCAATGCAAGCGGTCAATGATTTTGGAAAAATTTGCAAACGCATCTAATTCCGGCAAATGTGGTAATTTTCACCGTAGCCCGAAACTAAAATCAACGCCTTAATCGGTTTTTGCGCTGTTGCGAGAAAATTTAAGTTGCAATACAATCCCAAACTATGCCCGATAAGAATTGTTTCAGGCGTAAAGAACAATTCTTTGCTGATGATGTGCTAACCATGCTCTGGTGTTGGATAGTTCGTTATCTGGCATATTTAACTGCTTACAAGAAATGCCTAACTTAGCCAGTTCTTCCTCCAGTGAACTAAGGGAACTAACAATGTTTATTCCTACTTCCAGGCATAATCCAAGGCACAAAACTTGGGTCAAAACTGATCCAACTGTTTTCAATTCCAAACTTGAAATATTTAAACTATTCTCATAAAGACAAACCGTAAACTTACGAAAGAAGTCAAAGGCTCTATCCTCCAGATTCTATCTTTGGTTGATATCGCAGGATGCGATTCAAGATAACCGTTGAAGTATTTGCTAAAACTGAAAAATACTACAAAGATAACCCTGTGCCGAAAGTACTAAATGCTATGTGGGCTATGACATTTTCATTTTAGGTAAACCACACGAATTCAACTTCGGCATGACCGCATTAGATGAAATTTTAAAAGACATTAAAGCATCTCGAACCGCGAATCCCTAACTACATAAAGACAATAGCGGTAAACGCTGGTGTTGAGCCAAATCCACCATTATTGAAAAGCATGGCGTGAAATTAGGGATTATCGGTTTAAGTACGCCAATCAGTCGGCAAAATTTGAAGAAGATACTGGAAACTTAAAAGACATTACGAAATCTCAGCTCACCAACCGAAGAAACTGAGAGCAAATCAAAAGCATTAAAAAGAGGTGTAAAAGCAAGATCGTCGCCATTAGCTCACATGTATCGAAATGACGAAAATAACATTCCAGATACTGGTGTGGCAGACCTAATCAACAATGTCGATGGTAGCTGATGTGATTATTGCAGGTCACAGCGTACAGTGTGTGTCTTCTGAAACGATTAAAGAAACATGCGGAATCACTGAACCACACCGCTACGGTACGAAGTCTGAAGCAGATTTAAGCTTTGATGATAGACGGTAAAGTAAAAATACTTTTCTAAAACAAGCAAAAACTGTGCCTGAAAAGATTACGAAGCGGATGCGTCGATAAACTCGTTGAAATCCACAAACCATACCATGAAGAATTACGCCGTTCAAACAACGTGAATCGGGTGACGGCAATCGATATGGTGCCGCAAAGAGAGAAAAACGCGCGTTTCAACTGCGTTCTGCACAAGATACGGGTTATCTTCATTCATTACCGATGTTGAGCGCTCACCAGCAGCAGTGCCGATGTTGTTTCTTTCTCATCTCGACCATGAAAAAGCGCGTATGGATAAAGGCGATCATCAAGAAAAAGATATCATCTTTAACTCACCAAGCTATGCAGGTGGCGATGTGACCGTATACATGAAGTGATCTGCAACAACTTAAAGAGTACATGAACTGGTCAGCAGATTACTCGATACCATTCAAACCTCAGGTGATACTGAATATCGCCATAACGCAGAACGTATCTAAATATGTTACCCTTCTGATATTTTCGGTGGCGTGCAATATCAAATTGATTTACGTAAACCAAGCGTAAGCGACGGTTGATCCGAAATTAGCAGATGGCACACCAGTGGACCGACGATATGAAAATCAAACTAGGTATGGTCCCTCACCGCTTCTTGCCACCATTAACCAGGTGGTATTTGGGAAGGTCAACAAATTCCTGTACCTTTGGGAATCTAAGGTGGCAATGGCCGAAAAAGGGCACTCATCCAAAAACATGATGATCGACTACATCACCAACGTGAAAAGGCAAAATTGAAGGCGTCTCCACAACCGCTGGAAATTAGTTGGTTTAGAATACAAGGCAAAATATGGCGGATTACGCGATTGGCAAATTGCTCAATAACGACAGAGCTATCTCTTTGCCGTAGATAAGCCCTCGAAGCCGAGGGCTAAAACGCTGATCCGAATCTAGACTACACCCGTGGTGCAGTTTATGACAGAAGAGCATGAGGATTGTGGCAACTTCGGTAGCTGTTTTGGCCAGTCAGCTTTACGCTGTTTAGCTTTCGTTTCCCAACAACATCAAGGTGAAAGGGCTAATGAACATTGTCGTCACACATCTGATTGACGAACAATTCGCACGTGGCAATCCGCATATCTTTATACCAAATGCAATACGGCAAAAATTTTCTGAGAAAGCTAAGCCGCCATGGAAACTTCACCCGTATTCCAAATCAAAATTGTCTTTTGAGTGGAAAACAAGCGGTCAGGTTTTGCAGATTATTTGCACTCTCACCGCTTGCAGCCCGACAACGCAACCCAACCAGCGCATTGCAGCTCACTGTAATGAACGCCAAACTCCATTCACACTTGGCCATCAATTTTTGGTTGAAATGTCTCTCTAGAAAATGATTGGGTGCATCTTTATTGTTGGTGAAGATCAAAGCCTTGTCCTCATTTTCTGGTCCGAAAAATGCTTGTAACAAGGTGTTTTGGCATTTAGCAAAACGTAATTTGCCATGACAGCGGCGATTACATTATTAGCAGCGCAACTTTTCCAAGTTATTTCAAGAAAATGAAAATGTTGTCATTGAAAGCAATGCCTCGCTTTGATTTCAGAAATTTTCAGCCAAATCGCAAAACGCTCGGCATTCAACGCCGTTATGTAGGCGAAGAACCTTTAGCCGAGTGGCTCATCCTCATAACCAAATCATGCAGCAAAAACTACCTGAACATGGCATCAAACGCGGACATGTCGCCGCCAAAGTAGCGGTAACCACCATTAGCGCCGCCCAAAGTGCGCCACGCATTAAACAGGCGATTTTGCTCAAGTGCATGGCAGCCAGCTTAGCACTTATGATTATTTCATGAGTGATGCAGCGCAACCCGTCATCTCGCTCGCATCCAGCAAACGGAACAAGTAGACATTATTAGCATCTACGAAATCAAATAAAAAGTGATGATTTAAACCTATCCCCTTAACTTTTGCCATTTTTAACTCTTAAGCATTTGGATAACGTGTTGCTTTCTGTGATCAGGTTCTCCAGTAATGCGGTTACGCAAATCGCGACGAATAACCCTCACCTGTCCATAGGAACCAGAAACATATGACCGACCAATCTCAGAATGCTCATATAAGGGCCGCCATCTCTGCGACTGGTGGTGTCAAACCAAGCGCTGAGAAAGTAATGTAGGTGTACGCAGATGTTTGCGATGATACCCGCGCCGATACCTTGCCAGAATTTAATTTTCGGGAAGATTTCAGCCACGATGCAACAACCGATCGCAAAACCAATGAGAAAAATCGAAGTGCGTTACACCAATCCAGTTAAATGCATGATCGTGGGCAAAAAGTGAAAGCTGCTTCAGTTGGATCGATACCTAGATAATCACGTAAGAAAACATGGTGGCGTCGAGACGCGCGCGAACAAACTTCTAATGCTTGTGGATGGGTCTTTACATGCCGCGGGTGAATCAAATCACGAGTGCTGATGTGGTGGAAATGGTGTTCAGCACCTATTTTCACGAAATGCAGAGATAATCCTCGCCACAATACTACACTAAATACCGCTATACCAGAGGACGTTTAGATGCTTCTGTAAATAACAATGCTACATCATATCCTCTTTATCAAATTGAAGTATTTTGAAACAGCGTTACGAAACCGTTTTCAATCTCAATTTTACGGAGGTTTTATTCCCGGATCAAACTTGAATTTGCATAAAAGACAATCTTTACATTAACTGACAACAACTCACCATTAACCTTTTATCACAAACCAGCAAACATTCACCGCAAGTATTAAGCGCTAATTTCCCAAAAGCAAACGCTCGGTGCTATCCATTATACAGCCAAGATTATCTCAAACACAACTCAAAGGTACCCGTATGTTTCTGAAACTTTTCGTGGCTTCACCCGCCCTTTTCTGGAATCTCCGTATTCAAGGTTTACTGCATTCCAACATCACTACCGGTAAAACTCGGTTTATGCGGAATATCTGCACCTTTGTGGAATTAAATCGACCGCTTGTTAGGCGAGCAGGAAGCAAGTCCCAAAAGTGATTGTTACATTACGCTCCAACCTTTTACAGAACACGATGCCAAATGAGCGAAACTTTATCGTGATTCCTCGCGTCGCACATGGATTTCTCCTGGTCTTCTGCAAGTGACGGTGACAATGCGCATAACTGTGGTCATGAAGTGGAGCGGCATTGAACGGTGCTGGCGTATGTATTATTTGAATTAAGCCAACCGCTTGATGAAAATACTAGAAAATGACCGCACTTATACATGACCGAATGATCGAAACGGTGGTGCGTCCTCCAAGATGCAGAGATCTTATTCCGTCATCAAGATCCGAAACCGTTTAAAAACCGTGGATATTCAGAAAGGCGGACGTGAAGCTCCTTAGTGCAGCCGCCAACGTAGAATTAGTTTGGCACCAGGCAGAAGATGAAATTGATTATTTGGTGGACTTCACCCGCACCAGGGCGCAATCCACACGATATTGAATCTTTATATGTTCGCGCAAGTCAACTCTGAACACTGCCGCCATAAAATCTTTAACAATGCGGATTGATGATCGACGGCAAAACAGGATAAATCCCTCGTTTAAATGATTAAAAATACCCTTTTGAGAAAACCCCTGACTCCTGTGCTTTCAGCCTATAAGCATACGCTTGCGGTAATGGAAGGTCTCGGGCAAGTCGCGCTGCTCTCTTGCGGATCAAGACGGGACAATATCGCATCACGTCAAATGAAGATGCAGCCATCTCTTAATGAAAGTGGAAACCGTATAACCATCTCAACCGCAATTTCACCATTCCCGTGTGCAGCAACAGGTCTCAGGCGGTGAAATTCGTGACGAAAGGTGCAACGGGTCGTGGTGCCAAACCTAAAGTGCAGGTTTAACTGGTTTCTCCCGTATCAAACCTTGTCATTCCAAACTTTGAGCAACCTTGGGAAAACTCCACTTTCCAAACCAAACCGCATTGTTTCAGCGTTTAGATATGTGATTGAAGGCCCATTAGGTGGCGCACATTTAACAATGAATTTGGTCGTCCTGCATTATTGGGTTATTTCTGTACCTATGAGGAGAAAGCTAATACCAGCTTCAACGGCGAAGAAGTGCGTGTTATCACAAACCACCAGGCAAGGGGTGGTATTGGTAATATTCGTGGCGAACACGTTCAAAAGCAGAAATTCCGGTTGCGCGAAATTGATCATTAGCGGTCCAAGTCATGAATATTGGCTTAGGCGGTGGTGCCGCTTCATCTACGGATAAAGCGGTAAATCAAAAGAAGATTTAGATTTTGCTTCCGGGTTCAAATGAAAACCCAGGGGAAATGGAACGCCGCTGTCAAGAAGTGATTGACCGCTGCTGGTAACAATTGAAGAAGAAAACCACCTCTTTATTCACGATGCGGGTGCAGGTGGTTTTATCCAACGCGATGCCTGGAATTAGCGGGGTACACGATGGTAACGGGTGGTGGTGTTTGATTTGCGTTCCATCCTTTGCGATGAAAAAGGCATGTCACTATTGGAAATTTGGTGTAACGAATCGCAAGAACGTTATGTCTTAGCGGTTGCACCCAGAAAACTTCGGAATTATTTTACCGCACTTTGTGAACGTGAGCGTGCGCCGTTTGCGGTCATTGGTAGGCAACGGAAGCAGAAACATTTAACTCATATGATAGCCATATTTCGGGATAATAATCCAAACTGATTTGCCAAATGAATAAAGCATAGGGCAACCCGAAAATGACGCGGAAAGCTCACAAACTGTCGAAAATCGACCGCTTGCAACAGAAAAATATTCAATTAAAAAGAAGCCTTCCATCGTAAAGTCATGTTTACCGGTGGTGGCAGAAAAACTTTCTAATCACCATTGGCGACCGTCTGGTAACGGGTAAAAGCGGTGGCAGATCAAATGGTCAGCCCATGGCAAATTCTGGTGTCTGATGTGGCCGTTACAACTGCATCATTAGACAGCTATCACGGCGAAGTTATAAGGGTAATGGGCGAACGCGCCAGTATGTTATTAGACTTTGGTGTTTCTGCACGTTTAGCGGTAGTGGTGAATCCATTAATAACATTGGTGGCACCAACATTAAGGATATTAACGCATTAAACTGTTCTGCAAACTGATGTTCGTGCAGGTCATGGTGGTGAAGATGCCGGTCAGTATGAAGCGGTGAAGCTGCCGGTGAAGAACTTTTGGCTCACATTAGTAATACCATTCCAGTGGGTAAAGACTCTATGTCGATGAAAGTCCACTTGGAAGAAAATGGTGAGAAAAATCAAAGTAATAGCCCGCTTTCTTTAGTGATTTCATCTTTGCGCGCGTGCGGAAGATGTCTGCAAAACCGTGACAATTTCACTACGTGCACAGACAAAGGCAAGCCGTTTATTGTTGATTGATTTAGCGAAAGGAAAATCGCTTAGGCGCGACCGCTGCACTTGCGCAAGTGGCAACAATTAGTGACAAACCAGCTGATGTGGAAAAGAATGTACAACTGAAAATCTCTTGATGCAATGCAAGCATTGGTGGTGAGCTGTACCGCTGGTTTACCACGACTGTTCAGATGGTGGTTTAATTACCACACTTGCAGAAATGGTAATTATGGGTAACTGTGGTGTCGATGTGATATTTCAGCCTTTAGGTGACAAATGATTTAGCTGTGTTATTCAATGAAGAATTGGGCGTGGCATTATTTTTTGTTTTCAAAACTCAACGCCAGTATCTGGGAAGTCAGTGAATACACTGGTTGCACTGATTTATTCAATAACGTCATTACATTTGATTTACGTCAGTGAAGAATTCAGTAACGCATCTTTACGCACAGTGTATGGGGTGTAATTCCCACTTGTAATTGTGCGAATTCTTTTCACTACTCAATAACAAGCGGTAAGATTTTTAAAACATTTTCGCAAAAAGATTGCTTTTCACCTTCTAGTAGAATGCAATAATTAGCCTCTACAGTAGAATTAAATAACCCCAAACGCCCTTGGGAAACAAAAACCCT
>BNJT01002211.1_pt1 | contig 101015 bp, 104 predicted proteins | sample 8540491 | NCBI WGS metagenome assembly BNJT01 (sample SAMD00202455, study PRJDB9452) | human saliva metagenome | host: Homo sapiens | reverse complement strand
TCGCCGAGGACGAACTCTAAAGAGCCGGGTGACACATGTTTGGGTGGGCTGAACCGATCATCTTTGACGGCAGAACTCAGCGTGGAACCGTTCAAGACCGGACCAACGTCAAAAATGCCCCTCGGTAGCGCGATCCGCCGCGGCATGATCCGCAGTCGTTACCATCGGCAGAGTGCCGGGAATATTCGCCGGGCTTTGGGTGCTTCGTGACTGCACGGAATCATAACGACAACCTCGGTCGGAATGCACTTCTCGGATTCGGTTCCGGGATAAGACCCGCCGCGAGAACCCGAAGACGGCGCGGTATTGCCCGAAGCCCTGAACCGCCAGAACCCGCACCCCGGACGGTCGGCGCGGTAACATTCTGGGCATTTGACCCGTTAACCGTGTGGTTCGGTGCACCTGCATTCTGACCGGCTTGTTGCGGTGCCGGGGCGGGCGCATCGGGCGCGGGGGCATCACCCGTTGCAATCTGGGGGTTGGGTGCCGCATCCACTGAAGAATCAGGCTGAGCCGGGGCGGCTTCCACACTCGACGACTCCTGATGCGCGGGCCCGATCACCTGATGCTGCGCGCGGGGAATTACCCGCGCCGTGATCTTCCTCTGATGAGCGCTCATTCGGGGCGGCATCCCGATGCGCCTGCTCACCGCCCTCCTCATGCTGCGGCTGAGCGGCAGCTGATTCGGCGGAGCCCTGCGGGTTTTGTGCCCGATGCCCCTGCTCGAAAATATCCTGCGGAACTTCGCCCACCACAACGGTGTAGGTCGTCTCAGCGTGAACCTGCGTGCCGTCCGCGAGCTCGGTGCTCGTGCGGAAGGTGAACCGGTAGGTTCCGGCGGCGGTAAACGCCCATGCGGCATGCACATGAGAACCCGCCTCAAGCTCGTAGGGGCGCTAGCCGATCCGCCGTGCTGAACATGCGCGATGCCCCGGACAGGGTCCTCCTGAAAAAAACCTCGGCGCGTGCACCTTCGGGAACCTCGCTTTTGACGAGTTCAACCGTGATCTTATTGTTTTTCAGAGCGCCCTGCGGAATGTTTTCGGCACTAAAGCCGGGGTAGAGAAGTCCATCGGTATGCTTCTGCGGAATGTACCAGATGGGGGTGCCTTCGGGGGCAATGAAATCATATCCGGCGGTTACGCGGGTTTTGGGACTGATCGTTGGCGGGTAGGTTGAAAACAGTGGTGGAGGGGTTGAAAAGGCCTTCACCATCCTGCGTTTCGGCTTTGGAGTTTAGGGCGAGTTTTCCGTTGTGAAGCTCTGCGTTGAGCAGTTCGGTGTGCACGCCGCGCACGATGTAATTCCCGGTGTAACTGCGCGGTTCTGCCTGTGCTGTACCTGCGCTGTGTTCTTCGTGTGCGAGCGCCGCCGGTGCCGTGTTGAATGCGGGCAGGGCAGGGGAGAGCTGAGTGTGCATCCCAGGGCGGTGGTTCCAATGATGGTAAATGTTTTTGCGGCTGCGTTGCTCTCGCGGCGGGGTTTGCGGGGCGGATCTGCGCATAGTTTTCCTCCAACGACGGTGTGGTGTGTGAGTTCACGACGCATCGGCGCGTGTGATTATGAGAATCACTATACATATCTATTTTGATTATGACAATTATTCTCAATTAGTGATAGGCTGTGTATGCAAAAATGAGAAAGGTTGTCATGTACACGAAAATACACACATCGTCGTGCGCTGAGTGCATCCCTTGCTCGTATTTCCGCAGTAGCTCTGCTGGCTCTTGCTGGCGCATCGCCTATGCTCCCCGCGCATGCGGGACCCGACGACGGGCGCATTATTACTACTCAGGGTCATGTTGATGCCCCGAAAACCTACTGGGAAAAACGGCGGTTTCGCACTCAAAAAAACGAAGCAAACCCCTATAAGACCGGTGCCGATCTTTATGACCTCGACAAAACCGTCAACTGGGTGGGGAAGGGGTGGGATGGCCGCAACGGTGCATCCCAATACACTCTGACCCTCACCGATTCACCTAATCTGCGTTTTCTAGGCGAACCCGGGCAGACCCTCTACATGGCGCCCACCCTGACCTGGGGTAATCACGATCCCATCTGGGCAGGGCTGGGTTCATCCGTCAAAATTCCTACTGAAAACTTCCGTGACGGCATTTATGCGACCGATATTCTCTCGGTCGAAGGCCCCGGCCGCATGGAGCTTTTTCGCTACAACCCCGATGAAGGTCCTGCGGATGTAAACCGCATCCTATCAAGCACGAGTACCGGGTGGCACTCCTGGCTGCTCAGCAAAGGAAGCCACACGCATAACACCACAACCTTCACACGACCCGGGCGCTATGTGGTGACCTATCGCACGGTAGCGCGCGGCACGGACGGATCGATCATCCAATCCCCGCCGCAAAAACTTGTGTGGCAGGTGGGCGGGCGTAAACCCATTCTCGGTGACGGAACCCCGAACGCGGTACCGACCATTGACCGCTATAATGCTGCACCCGTCGGGAACCTGGACTTAGCCAAATACGTGCTTTCCGTGGCACCCCATAAGCTCGATCCCGACCCTGCGAAGAACAAGGATGCCGACGATAAACTCAGCGACATCACCTTCACCGCAGCCGATAAAAACCTTAGTGGAACGTTGACCCTGTACAACAACGGGTACTTCCTCACCGACCTTGAGGTAAAAAACGGCACCGCCACCTGGAGCGAGATGATGGGCGGCGAATCCTCGCATCTGCAGGCTGTCTTCACCCCAAGCGGGAACGAGGGCGCGCGCTGGATTTCGCATAAGCTCGCCTATGAACCCGGGCACGCCGAGAGCGTATACAGCGACGACGGCACTGGAGACTGGCCCGTTGAAGAGCCCGATGGGCGCAATACCGTGCTTCCTACCGCTCAATACACCCCCGCCAGCGGCGACTACACCGTACGCACTGTGCCCTCCACGCAGGAAGGGTACCGCACGCTTGAGGTGACCTTCGCCGACCCTAACGTTCGCGGGTTTATCCGGGGCGGATTCTACGCCCCCAACGACTACGAATACCCCAAATTCGATATAGAAACCACGATCGACAACGGGGTAGCGCGCTTCACCTACCGGGAAGACAGCTACTTTGAGAACAGCGAGCTTATCGTGAAAGTGCTGCCGCATCCCGATATGAATGCTCGCACTTCACAGGTGAAACTCACCCAGAATTATCAGCGCGGCGGCGATTACAGCGCCACGGGAACACTGGGTGCGGATGCGCCCGCCGCAAACCCCCAGCCGGGCGACTCGCACACCCCGGAGCCCCAGCCAAGCCCCTCCGCTGACCCGAGCGGTCCCGACCCCAACGATGCGCCGCCCAGCGCATCCCCCGCCCAGCGGCTCCCGAGCAGCCGAGCGCAAGCCCGACTCCCTCACGAGATGGGGATGCACAACGCACGCAAAACCCCGCACCGAAGGCGCCCGCCCCTATGCCAACCTGCGAGGCGGGGAAGATCGACAGTACCGCTATAAAAATCGGCGACGGGCACCTGGACCTTCAAGCACAACTGCGTGATAACCGGCTGGAACTGGGGCTCAAAGACGATAGCGGACTCATAGATGCGGACTCGGTGGTGCGGTACGCTGGATACCGTGGTGTGGACCGTTAGTGATCGTGCCCGCCGCAGCCGCAACGAGCACATGAACTCGCCCAAACTCGACTTTATTGGACCGGTCGGAACCGCGTTTTATGGGCTTCCGCAAACCCAGATGCGCGGGTTGCCTTGGCCCGGGTACAGCACCCAGGATGTGGACTACAGTAGGCTCGACGGCGGCGTAACCCTGCACGTTGTGCCCCGCAGCATGCCGAAGGGCGCGCGGTTCGGTGTCTTCACCGAGTCGCTGACCGGCCCCGAGGTTCTGCTGGATTCGACCAAAAATCAACATAGTATATCGATTGACTACGCAACCCACGCGCACGCCAACTGGGTGTTTACCGAGCCTGGGCATTACATGTTTGACGTTCAGTACACCGCAAAACTCAAAGACGGTACCGAGATCACAAGTAAAGTCCAGCATCTTGCCGTCGCCGTCGGGAATGAGGCAAGCAACGCATGCTCCTTTACCGCAGCGCCAGAACCGGGCAAGGGCACAAACGGCGGTTCATCCTCCGACCAAAATGCCGGGCAAGACTCCTTGGCACGGGTGGGTACCCCTCAGGGTGCCGTGCGCGTTCCGGATGCCTCGGCGGATGCGGCGCATCCGCACAACCCGACCGAACCGCAGGATGCCTCGACAGCCCCGCAGAACGGTACAGAGGGCACGAACCCGCAAGGTTCTGAGCAAGCGGCGAACTCGGGAACAGCCCAGAGGGCGGGTACCCAGACTGGTACAACCACAGAGAACGGCACGGTCACCGGATCGTCAGGGAACGGCGTATCGGGCGGTTCAGGTTCGGGCGCATCCGGCGTGGTTCAAGGGTCTGCAGGCGGTGCATCCGCGGGCTCGAACGCGCTGGCGCATACCGGATTTGCCGTGATTCCCGTGGTAATCGCGGGCGTTGCGCTTCTGGGCACTGGTGCTGTTTTGGTGATCCGTCGTCGGCAAAAGTAGCCGTGGTGTAAGACACCGAACACGCATCACGCCTTATGACCTCACCATTTTTGCGAAAACGGTGAGGTCATAACCGTTTAAGAGGCGTGTTGAGCAGGGGTTTTGGCGGGTAGAGCACCAAGAGCGCTGCCCGTCTTATACCTTCTTAAAATCCCCGCTGACCGTGAGCAAAAGGCTGAATCTTGCGGATGCGCCGGTTACACTAGGTATAGCCGTGAGACCTACCCGAGCACTAGAGCGTGAGGAGCAACCGTGGACGATGCAATAACCGGCATGCGCGAAGGAGCGCCGCTAGGATCTGCCTTCACGCTCATTCGTGCGGTAGGTTCCGGCACGGTCGGCACCGTCTGGGCGGTCTCACGTAAAGGCTCATGGGCGCTGTATGCTGCTAAATTCCTCAAGCCCGAGTACCACAAAGACAGCGAATTTCTTGAGCGGTTCGTGCGCGAACGCACCGTGCTCTCGCAGCTGCACCACCAGTACATCGTGCCAATCGAAGACATGGTGGTCGAGGGTGACAACCTGGCGATCGTCATGGAATACCAGCATGGCGGAAGCGTGCGCGAGTTTTTGCAGAAGCAGAAGAATCTGCTGCCCGGCGAGGCTTTCGGCATTGTCGAGCGCGTGCTTTTGGCGCTGGAATACGCGCATCGTTCCGGGGTTCTGCACCTAGATATTAGCCCGATAATGTGCTTTTATCGGGGCATTACGGTGATGCCCTCGTGGAGCAGGTGCGGGTTGCCGACTTTGGTATCGCCACGCTCATGGGGCAGACGGAGAGCCAGGGTTTTTACGGTACGCCCGCCTACATGTCGCCCGAGCGTAAAGCCTATGGAAGCTCGGATTCCTCAGCCGATATTTATTCCGCCGGTGTTATGCTGCACGAGCTTCTGGTCGGCGCCGTTCCGCTGGTGGATGCGGATTCTGCCGTTCAGATCAGCGATCACCTTCCCGAGGATGTGCGCACCGTCCTTGAGAATCTTATGAGCCTATCGCCCAAGAACCGCCCGCAGGCCGCGCAGGCTGTGGCGCAGGTTCGGGCTCTGCGCAAGAAATACCAGGATGCTGACCGGTTCGAGTATGAGGAACGTGCCTCAGAAAGCCAGAGCACCGATGGTCGTCAGCGCACGGTTATTCGCGGCGGCGAGCAGGCACCCGCTCAAGCCGCGTCGGATAACTACAGCACCCAAGTACCCGAACTGGGTGAAGCCTCGCATCAGACGATTATCCGCCCGGTGACCGAGGCGCCGGTTGTCGAAGAGGAAGAAATCGATGAAGAATTTGAGAATGAGCAGCCGAGAACGGTTGCCTCACAGCTCAAACGCCCGCTCGTGTGGGGGTCGATATTAGGTATTTTGGCGCTTATTTGCGCGTGCGTTTTCGTCTTTATCAACAGCTCCGGTGAGAAGAAGCAAGAGGGGCCGAAAGAGCATTGGACCGCATCCTCAGGCACGAATTCGCCCCTGCCGAGCGGCTTAGGCACCCGCCTGGAGGCCGACTATGACCCGTCGTCTCATACGGCAACCGTGAAATTTGAGTACTCGACGCAAAAATCCGGGCTACACGGCGATATTCTGCAGGTCATCCCCGGGCTGAGCACCGATTCCTGCCCGCAAACCACGTGGAACCAGGCGAGTGAGGCCGAGGAGATCCGCAAAAACCAGGCCGCCATTACCGGGCTGGACACGAAATGCGCCTGGAACGTGAGTAACCTTAAGATTCCAGCGAACTCAGCCGTAACCATGAGCGCCAAGATCGATATCGATATTCCCGATCAGAAGAGCCTCGAAAAATGGCTGGGCGAGATCACCAAGAAAACCCAGACCGCCATTAGCGACCCGGACGTGAAATCGGCTTCGTACCCCATTCAGCGCATCCAGAAGATTGAGGTGCAGGTGCCCAACCGCGTGGTTAACCAGTCGGCGGTACCGGTTACCCTGCTGCCGGTGTGGCCCAGCGGCAAGGATGACCTGAACCCGCTCATGAAGCTGCCGCAGACCGGCACCCCCTCCCAGGCCATTACCTCGCTGGCGCCGGACACGGGCGATATCGCCTTCACAGACGGATGCTCCGGTCACCTGTCGATTTCAGCGGATCAGAAAAATGTGACGGCCCTATCGGTGCTCCCCAGTGCAAGCTCAACGTTCAGGTGGGTAACTTCACAAATCTGCAAAGTAACGCTTTCAGTATTACATCACGGTAATTGAACATCTGTTGATCGTGCGACAGAGCGTTAAGATTGGCATATTTCCCGCACATTCTACTCATGGCGCGGTAGAATACCTTTAAGTTGCCTCGAACGGTTTACTCAACGCCACACACATACGATGCAACATTACTGTCCATAAAATCAGCCACCTTCCGGAGTGCCATATGTCTACACGCTTCGACGCGTCAGAATCACGGCTAACGTGGAAGAGCCGCTGTGTGCGGGTGCCTTTAACCATCGGGGTCATTGGCAGTTTGCTCCTTGCGGCATGCTCCTCGTCAGACCAGCAGAATAGTGATCCTACCTCGCCCGGGCAGACGACCCAGCAGAGCGAACAGCAGGTGCAAAACCCCACGCACGTGCTGCAGAACGTGAATCTTAAACTTGCGAGCAACGGTAACGTTTCTGCTATTGACACCAACAATATCTATGTCAATGAACAAGAGCACAAGAGCTCCAGCAAGACCATCAACTTCAAGGTCAAGGACGTTATTAACGACGTCCCGGTGCGCGTCAGCACCCAGTACCAGAGCTCCAAAGGCACCGGTACAAACCTGAAAGACCTGAACGGGTACTCCGGCGAGCTGACTATTAAGGTCACCGTCGAAAACCTTACGCTCAAGTCCCAAGAGGTAAGCTACGATGCGGGCGGCACCAAGCGCACCAACCAGGCGCTTGTCGGTGTTCCGTTTACGGTGGCAGGGTCGGTTTCGCTCGATAACGTGAAATCCAACCAGATCATTACCTCCGGCGATAAGACGGACGACAGCGCAACCAACGGCGTGATCAGCACGACCGGGGACGGCAAGGCGAACGTGCAGTGGGGTGCGATCCTGGCACCTCCGACCTCCGGGGCGAGCACATCGTTCACGCTGAAGGTGAATGCGCAGGACTTCAAGGCACCCGATTTCGATATCGCGGTTCAGCCGGGGTTCGCCTCTGATCTTTCGGGTGAGAGCGTGCTCAACAACAGCTTCAATAAGAACGACGCCAACCAGGTTGCGATGCTTCAGCGCACTATCGACTTGGTGAACAACGTCGATTCGACGATTACCAGCGCCAGCTCGCAGGTGAACGAACTGCGCTCTAGCCTGGACAACACCTCGGACACCCTGGGTCAGGATGCCGCGAAAAACCTGCAGGCTAACAGCGAGAGCCTGACCAAGCGTATGGCGGAGCTTGACGGGCAAATTCAGTCCCTCAAGGATGACCTTGCCAAGACTGCCGACGGCAACAAGAACCAGCTCATCAGCCAGCTGGAAAGCACCGTGAACACGATGGATACCCTGCTGGGTGATACCTCGCAGGTTCCGAATGTCTCGGTTTCGCATCAAAACGGGTCATGCACCGTCGATCGCGGTGCAGCCGGAGGCGGATCGAGCGTATACGGCAACCTCGTGCAGCTTTCCCAGATTCTCAACAACTATGCCGATGCCAGCGGCGACTGCCAGCATGCCCTCACGGACTCTCTGCGCCAGACCATCGGGCCGGACAACCCCAGCCCTGAGGTCTGCCGTGATGGTTCTTCGGTCACCTGCTCCCTGTACGGTGCTTCGGTCACCTCGCAGGCAAGCCTGATTGGTCTCGTCGCTAATGGTGAGAAGCTTGTGAACGAGCTGCAGCCTGAGTACCTCAAGGGTGCCAACAAGAACTACCGTGCCCTGCGCGGCGAGGTAGACAACCTGACGAAGTACCTGCAGAGTGATGAAGGCAAGAAAGCCATTCGAGACCACCAGCAGAACGGTGACGTCACGGAATCGCTCAAGTCTAGCCGCCGGTCGGTAGATGAGCTCAAGAAAACCTCGGATGAGCTCACCAAGGCGCTCAACAGCCTGCACAGCAAGGCCGTGGCGGCGCGCAACGACGTGAGCGGAAACTCGAACTCTATAGACCAGCAGAACGAAGATATCGCTAACGAACTCTGCAAGCTCTCGGTAGAAAACGGCGGCAAGCTCTCGCAAGAGGAAGTAGACCGCCTGCGCTCCTACCTGACTTCTACGCCTTGCGGTGAGACCCCGAGAACCCCGCAGCGCGATCAGAATAACCAGAACCAAGGCGATCAGAACACCCCGAACAATAACCAAAACGGGAACAACGGTAACCAGAACGACCAGAACCAGGGTCATCAGGATAATAACCAGAACACCCCCAATAACAACCAGAATGGTCAGAACGATCAGAATGGTCAGGGCGGTGCGCAGGTAACCCCGCAGAACGACCCGACTGAGAATGGTCAGAACGGTCAAAATGATCAAAACGGTCAGAACCAGAACACCCCGAACAATAACCAAACGGGAACAACGCTAACCAGGGCGGCACCCCCGTAGTCCCGGCGGCACACCGATTTGCTGCCGACAAGCTCCAGGCACCCGAAGGTTACGGGCAGGCTATGGATGAGCGCCTGAACAACCAGGCACGCGCTTGGGACGAGGTTATCAAGGAAACCGACCTGCAGAACCCGACCACCCCTCTGGCGCAGAACGCCAAGGGATTCTCCGACCAGGTGAACTCCCTGGACTCCGCGCTCAGCTCGGTTGAGAAGGCGTATGCGGGCGAAGGTGACGACCAGAACCGTGATCGTGATGATCGCCAGAACGACCCGAACTCCCTGGATGAAAAGCTCAAGTCGCTGACTAGCGCATCCGATGAATTGGGTAAGAACCTGGATGAACTTTCCAGCCAGCACTCCGAACTTTCGGAAGCCCTCAAGAATGCGTTCAAGGACTCTGCTGACGAAACCAGCAAGAACATCAACAACCTGATTTCGCAGGAGATCCGCCAGGTATCGGCTCAGGGTTCGGCAGGTGCCGATTCCATTCAGAATTCCTTCACCAGCTCGATCTACGGTCTGGCGGAAGCTTCGAATGTAATCGTGCGCGATGCCGGTAACTCTCTGGAAGCGCAGCGCCGTGACATTGCCGGTAAGGTTGAGAACCTCAAGGCATCCTTGGACGGGGTCACCCAGAGCTCCCTGGAGCAGCTGGATGCGCGCACCGGAAACGCCAGCCGCGACCTGGCGGGTGCATCCGTGCTTCTTGCCGACGACCTCAACAAGGTTATCCTTGACCTGGGCGATAGCCGAGTCGATGGTTCGGGTCTGCTGGGCGCGTTGAAGACGAACGCCGCGAAAGCTGGTGCCGCCGACTTCCAGCTGGCGCTTGCCTCACAGAACGCGCAGGGTTACACCAGCGTTCGTGCCGAGGACATTGCGGCCGTGCAGCTGCGGCAGGCACAGTTCAAGGCGTCCTTGGAGAAGCTCAAGTCCCTGCCCTCCTTCCACCTGCCTGACGGTGGTAAGGCCGAAGTGAAGGTGGTTTACACCTTCCACATTGGGGACATGTAGCGTGACCCCAGAGCCTCAGCTTGAGGAAGAACAAACCTCCCGAAGGGTACCCCCTGACTATCATTGGCTGGGGTGCCCTTCTGGGGGTCTTGTTGTTGGTTATCGTGGTGGCAGCTCATCTGCTGCGACCGGATATTCGGCCCCTGCGTGCACCCGGCGATACCGAGGCGATAGCCCCCGTTGTTCCGCAGGAAATTACGCTGCCGAACAACAATAATCGCGACGCCAAAATCGGGATTATTATGACCTACGGCGAGGATGCGGAAGGCTCCGAATGGGTGCTCCCTGCCCAGGGTGCTGCGGTGGCCGCGCATCGTCTGGATCTTGGTAAAACCCCCGTTCAGCTGACGGTCGCTAACGATAAGGGAACTTCCGACGGGGCTCGTGATGCCGTCGAAAAACTCAAATCTGAGGGCGTTCAGGGGATTATTATTTCTTCCTCGGGTGAGCATATTAAAGTGCGACGAGCGCGGCTCGTGAGAGCAGCATCCCGGTAATTGAGGTCTACGACAGCGTAGATACCGGGCGCGGAGTCTGGAGCCTGGCCCCCAACCCCGAGCAGCTTTCGCAGGCGTATGTGCAGGCTTCGCAGCCGAGTACCCAGAGCATCGTGATAGCTCCCAAGGATACTGAGGTGAAGATTCCACAGGTTGCCGCCAAACATGCGTACGACCGCGATACCGATGTGCGCGAGCTTGCACAAGACGTCAAGAAAGAGTCCCAGAGCTACGGGGCTTCGGCGAATATCTTCGTTTCGGGCTCGGCAATTCGTCAAGCTAAAATCGTCAAAGAGCTGCAATACGCCGGGGTGACGGCTCAGATTCTTTTGAGCCCGCAAGCCGTATCGCCCATTTTCGCGCGAACCCTTGTGGCTGAGGGTGGCACGGTCTCGGCAAACCTGACGACCGTCGGGTACAACATGTCAGACTCTTTGGCTTTGCAGTCCGATGACCCTGGGCGGGGGCTCGCCGCCTTCCTCGAAGCGGTGCGTGTTATGGGTCAGGATTCATCCTACATGACCCTGCAGGATGACCAAGCCTTCAAATCCGCCGCCCCCTATGCGGATGCGCGCTCCCACAACGCGGTGCTGGCGTTCGCCTATGCGATCGATAAGGTGCACGAACGCAAGCCGGAGGCGGTCACTCGCGTGCTGGAAAGCATGAGGCTCGATGCCGCTCAGGCGATTGCGGGCGACGCGCTCGATTTCACTCATGAAAACCCAACGACTGCGCCCGTGCAGACACTCCATGCTACGGAGCAGAGTCTGGGGCTGCGGCCCGAGCCGAGCAACGATCAGGAACCGCGCATCGTCTGGTTTGCAGAGCGTGGAACTCGAACGGAAACCTACAATGAATAGCAATTGACTAGTATATATTCCAAATAAAGAATATAAGATGCCGTCTTGTACAGGGCTGTGAGATCGTCAAAGGAAAAGTATGCGAATCCAAATATCCCTCGAATCTTTTCAGAAAAGTATCGAACTCGATTCGTGGCAGGAGAACACCACGCTGAGTAGTCTCATTCTTGCTGCCGGAGGACCTTATTTTGAACTAGACTACCCCCTCTACATCGATTCTCAGCCTGTATATGGCGGCACCCAACTAGGGGCTGTAGTTCTTCTTGAGGGGAGCGTAATTAGTCACCAACCGTTACCTTCAGCGCAACCAGTACAAGGTTGGAATGTAACCCTTGCTGGCGGTCTTAACTCTGGTGTTGTAGTGCCATTACCTCACGAACGCCCAATGATTGTAGGACGCTCTCCCAAAGCTGATATTGTCTTACCTACCGACAGCGCTTCTTGGGAACATTGTCGCCTTGAACTCTTGGAAGAAGGGGTCAAAGTCACCGATGCTGGCTCCACAAATGGAACTTTAGTAAATGGGGTAAAGGTTCCTGAAGAAGGTTTCGAGGTTACGGACTTATCAGTGATATACACGGGTGGAGCTGTCCTATTAGTACGTCCGCAATTAGTAGAGAGCCCCGCCCCAAAACCAGGTGTGCTCCCAAATCTGACCCCAGCGCGTACCTCTCCCTTTAACCGCCCACCGCGTCCAGGTATGTTGCCTGCTGCAACCCCTCTTAAACTTCCCAAACGTAAACAGGTTTCAAAACCATCCAAATTTAGCTACGCAACCGTACTGAGTCCGCTTGTGTTTGCGATTGCAATGGTTTCTCTTCTGGGCGACATACGGTTTGCTTTCTTTGCTTTTCTCAGCCCGGTTGCTGCTTTAGCACTGTGGATAGAACAAAAATGGCGTTTTAAGCGCGAAAAGCAAGAAGAAGAAAATCGTTTTGCGCAGGAAGTTGAGAAACTAAAAGAAGATCTTGAAGGCAGCTATAAATATGAACGGGTAAGGCTGCACGACCAAGCACCTGATCCAGCTAGTGTGATGCGTCGTGTTCATCTGCCCAGTACTGAGCTTTGGCAACGGCGTTTTTCCTCATATGACTTCTTGAGCCTGCATATTGGATATGGAAATTACCAGTGGATACCTGAGTCAGAGGATCATTCATCTGTAGAGCAAGAAAAAGAGGTCAAAAACTCTTAGATAACTCGAAGCTGCGTGGTGCTCCTATTCTCGCTGATATTTCTGATGCTGGCGTTATTGGAATTGTAGGTAATCGGGAGGGTGCCCTCGCCCTAGCGCGCAGCCTCGTGATGCAGTCCGTGACTCACTGCGGACCCGCAGACCTCACCCTAGGCGTCTTCTTCGACCGCGGCAAAGAAGACGAATGGTCGTGGACCTCGTGGCTGCCGCATACCCGCCAGAGCGGATCCTCCACAGGTGGTCGATGGATTTCTTGTGATCGGGATCAATCTACCGCCATGCTTAAGAACCTGCATCAGAGCATTGATGGGTTACTTTCTCCGGAACTTTTGCTTCTCATTGACTCGGAAGTCTTAACCGAGGGGCGTGATGCTCCTGCCCGTGAACTATTAGGGCATGGACGTCATGTAAATAACTACAACCAGCGAAAAAATATTCATCGAGTATCGGGTATTGTTATCGCTTCGTCTACAGAGCAGCTTCCTGCTTCGTGTACTGTGGTTATTGACGTCGGTGAAGATGCTGCCGCAACATTTACTGAGCCTGAAAAACGGCGCGTTATTGAAGACATTATTATCGGTGGTATATCGCTAGAGGATGCGACAATTACTGCCCACCAGCTTGCGCAGTTCGACGACCCCGAGCTCATCATCCCCGGTGCGGGTCTGCCCGGGCTGGTGCGCCTACCCGAGCTCACCGGCATCGGCACGCCGCCCACCGCCCAAAAGATTATCAACACCTGGCAGAAATCCACCGGATACAGCACCGAAATCGGCGTTGGCGACCAAGGCGTGTACACCCTCGACCTCGTCAAAGACGGTCCGCACGGCCTCGTCGGCGGTACCACGGGCTCGGGTAAGAGTGAATTCCTGCGATCCCTCGTCGCCGGTCTGGCGGCCCATAACGACCCCACGCGCCTCAACTTCATTCTGATCGACTTCAAAGGTGGCGCGGCGTTCAAAGCCTGTGAACGGCTGCCACACACTATCGGCACCATCAGTAACCTCGACGAACAGCTCGCAAACCGTGCGCTGATCAGCCTCGAAGCCGAAATGGAGAGGCGGCAGCGGCTCTTCGCCTCCGTGGGGGGGAAGGCGTCGACAACATCATCGAATACCACGCCACCAACCCGCCAGAACCCATGCCGCGCCTGCTCCTCGTTATCGACGAGTTCGCCATGCTCGCCAAAGATTTCCCCGACGTGCTTACCTCACTCGTGAGCATCGGTGCCGTGGGTCGTACCCTTGGCGTGCACATGATCCTGGCAACCCAGCGACCTGCCGGCGTAGTAAACAACGACATCCTGGCGAACACCAACCTGCGTGTTGCGCTGCGCGTGCAGTCCAAAGAAGACTCCTCCAACGTGATTGAGGTGCCGGACGCCGCATCCATCGAGCGCTCGCAGATGGGCCGCGCCTACATTAAATTGGGGCAAACTGACATCACCCCCATTCAGACCGCGCTGGTAACCGGGTACAGCGGCGTTGTCGAACGAGACCCCATCGAAATGCGTTCGACAAGCGTTTTTGGCATTCCCTCGGCACCGCGTGCACTGCCGAAACCGAAGAAGACCGATGCGAACGACCTTGACAACCTGATCGACGCTATCGTCGAAGCCAACCACGAGCAGCACTATGCCCCGCCGCGCAAAGTCTGGCCCGAAGCGCTCGGCGATAACCTGCCGCTGAACGGATTCGATGCTCCCCCCCGTACGGGATTGACGAAAGTGCTCCAGCAGATAACGACACCCCGCTGGTGGGAATGTTAGAAGGGGACACTGTGTTCTGTGCTTTGGCTGATATCCCCGAAGAACAGCGTCAAATCTCACAAGGCTGGAATATAAACCGCAGTAATCTGCTTCTCTTGGGGGCACCCGGTAGCGGTACTAGTACTACGCTTATATCCTTAGCCTTAACGCTGTGTCTGAATACTTCTCCGGATCAATTCGATATGCTCATCCTTGATATGGGGCAGGTACTTTAGCGCCATTACAGAACTTACCGCATGTAAATTCCTATGTAGGCCCCGGTGAAGGCGCTAAGGAGAAGCAAACACGATTCCTGCGGCACCTCATGAATGAGTTGGAACGGCGCCGTTCTAATCCTGTAGGTAACCGCAAACTTATCATTCTTGTTGATGGTTTCGGCACCCTGAGGGATGAGTTTACAGACTACTCTGGTACCGACTATCTCAGTGCTTTCTATCGTATTTATGCTGATGGACCAGCTTTGGGAATGCATTTTGTTATCACCAGTAGCCGTGTGAAGGGTATCCCTTCGGCTATTGACGATATTTCATTACAACGCTGGCTCTTCCATCTAGCGGATCCCTATGATTATTCTGGATATAAAATTAAAGGTACTGATATTCCTGCTGCTGTACCTGGTAGGTGTGTTGATAGTGCTACTATCCGCCAAATGCAGATAGCTATCCCCGCAGTTGGCACTGACTTAGCCGTCGAGCGGGTAGTGCAGTATTGGGGTTCCAATAACAAACCAGATGTTATTGGGCATCTACCTTCACAAATTTCGCTCTCTCAGTTGGGTGCTCAACCTTCTATTAACCATGATTGTTGGACCATACCGGTGGGTGTCGCGGAACATGATCTAAAACCCATATTTTTGGAACTCTACGAAGGCGAACACGCGCTTATCGGCGGATCACCGCGTTCCGGCAAATCGACCCTGCTTCAGGCTATTGCCGACTCTATGAAAGACCTCCGTGAGCGGAACTTCCATGGAGATAACGGCTTGGAAATTCCGCAAATTTGGGTGGTTTGCGGCAGGCGCTCGCCATTGATGCATCGTCAGTTTGATCGTATGGCAACAAATGCTGAAGATATTTCTGCCTTGGTTACTGATGCCCGCATGTCAAATACTCCTGTCCTAGTCTTAATTGATGATGCTGAGCGGATTGAGGATAGTGATAATGCTATTACCAATCTCCTCGAGAGTGATTTACCACTTGTACGAGTGATCGCTTCAGGTAAGCCAGGCGAATTGCGCACCATGTATTCCCACTGGACGAAAATACTGCGTAAATCGCGTACTGGTATGCTCTTGCAGCCGAATACCGATTATGATGGCGACTTATTCTCTACAAATTTGCCACGCCGTTCACCAGTGGCCCTAACTCAAGGGCGTGGATACGTGATTCTGGGCGGGACACCTATACTAGCCCAGATGGTAAGCCCCGATGATATGGAGAATAGGCGTTAGTCATACCAAGCATGGATAAATAACGTGTGGGTCTAGGTGTCACTTCAGAGGAATATAGCACCTGAGACCCACATTTTGGTTATTTTAGTAGATTCTATTTCCTGGCAGTGGTGGTATTCGATTTTCTGAAATCTTGTATTGGTTTTGTTCAGGATGGGGAATCTTGTTTATGGGTGCTCACTACTGGTTGTTGGTTCCGGGCGTGGGTTCGGTGAAGGCACCACAGGGCTACCAGCGGGATTTCCCGCACGAGGATCAGGCACCGGTTCCTGCACTGCAGGCTGCTGCACAAACACAGGCTCGTTACCGTACAGCAGTATAGGAACGTTGGGAAAGACTGTTACTTATCATGACGGACTTTGATGATTTGCATAGCGATACGCTCCCGTATCGAAGCAGCCCATCCAGATGCCGCCAAGAACCATGCTTCTGCTGTCCAGTACCCGACTAAACCTGGAATTATCACCATACACCCTGGAAAGCCCACCCATATTACTACAGCCACTACCGCTACGCCGAGCAGCACAAACATGATGGCTGGATGTATTTTCAAGACTCGTTTAGCTATGACGGATACGAGCATCATCCCTGCGGTTACCAGTGCTGCTGGGTGCATGAGTGTTCCCACATCAAATGATTTTCCATAGATGTAGATGGGGAACACGGAGGAAAACATAATTACAAACCCTAGCCCGATGGTAATTATAAAGACGAGGGCTATGTTATCTCGGGCAGGCTCTTTGGCTTTTTCTACCTCCTGCTCCGCTTTTTGTTGTTGTACATACGCAGCGTACTCCACCGAACTCATTCGGGAAAGCTTAAGCACTTCAAGATAAACAACAAGCACATTTCCCGAATAATACCCAGCACCAATACTAAAAGTACTGAGCAAGAACACCTCTTGGGAAATACCCCAGGGTATCCCAAGAACAACTCCTAGCAGAAAAGGCAGCAGGAAGAACGAAGCGAAATAGATTCCCCAGGCCGGGTACAGTCTGAGCTTAGAGAATAAAAGAACGGTCCAGGCGATTCCTGCTGGGGGCAGAAGTAAAGCAGCTATATAGAATGCTAATGGTTTAGGGTGTTCTACGGCATCGATGAGCATCCAGAGTACGGGGATAGCGACCATTAGTTGAGAGAAGCCTATGGAAAGCAAAGTAGGCCATAACACCGGCTGAACACGATCATCAGACGAAATCGGCATACTCTGTGGAGCTTTATCAGCATCATTGCTCTTGGCAGTACTTGGTCGAGGTTGCTTCTCTGGCTTCCCCACGGAACCCCCAGACGGTTGATTCATATCCTTACAACTCTTCCTGATGCGGCTTTTCTGTGAAGCAGACTGGTCCAGCCAATAGTTGACTGCACATTGTTTCTCGACGCAGCTTATGAACTCTTCATTTCCTTTTATTCTCAACAAAACGCGCTACCAATCCATAACAACTGGCAGTATAGCTCTGACGTTTGTGGAGGACTGTTTTCTCTACGGTAGCACCATACGCTCGAGCCTGATAAGTGGAGTTATCTAGAAAGTTCTCAATGTAGCATAGGTTCATATTTCTGTTGTCTATGATAGAAATTTCAAGATATTTTGAAACACACTGTAAATATCCTTGACCCTTATCTTCAAACTCGGGTAGTCTGGGTTCCAGACCTCCACCATGAGGCGTGGAGCACCTCCAACCACGAAGGAACAATTATGAGTGAACGCGTCCTTAGTACCGATACCGCTAAACAGGCTATCAGCCAAATGCAGACCATCATCAACGGCGGCTTTCAAGAGCAAATTCAGCAACTGAACAGGCAGGGAGAAGTTCTTTCCGACCCAAATAACTGGGACGGTCCGCTCGCATCCCAGTTCCGTGGATCATGGCAAGATACCCGTCTTGCTCTCAATAAAGTGAAAGAGGAACTCGATCACCTGCGTGCTCAGGTTCAGCAGATTTCTGATGATATCTTCCGAGCGGGTGGCGGCGCATAGTCAAAAACTCTTTCTGGTGGGTGGAAAGCAGAAAAGTACCTTCTGCTTCCCACCCATTTTAGTATCTATTTCTGACAACTTCACCGATACATAGAATCAGAGCTGATCATATGCATGCGAATACTGACCCCGTAAAGTTTGACTTTGGTATGGCAGATACCCTGGTGTCTTCTTTTAGATACTGCCGGACGTCAATTGAGAATCAGATGGGTGAGCGTGAAAACGCTATTAAACATGCCCTAGAAGAATTTAAGGGTAATTATGCTGATCTTTTTACGAAAAATACTCGTAAATCAATGCAGCATGCACATGAACTTATAGAAGCTCTTCGTAACGCCGAAGAAAACCTCAAGAAATATATTGAAGCTGCACACGAAGAAGAACGCATCCGACGAGAGATTAAAGAGTGGGAAGAACAAGAAGAATCTAAGAGGAGCCATGGAGGAGTTACTGGCGCATCGGGTACTTTCAACCTTAATAAAGATAAAAAACAAATGTCCGAACCTCCAAGGAACACTGAACCCCCAAACTACAGTAACTATGTATCAGACTCAGCTCGGAGCCGTGGAGGGTTTGCATCGGGCTTGGCCAAGGATCTGACTGAGCAGGTTCAAAGTAACCCAAAATTGCTGAGTCAAGGTACGGTTTCAGGGATTCCTGCTAATCTTTTTGAGTATTACGAAAAAATAACTACTCTCAATCCTGAAGTTGAGAAGAATCAAGGTGCGCTGGAAATAATCTACGAAGTATTTATCAAGGGTACTGAATGGGGTGTTTGATGCTGTTGCCCTCATTACTGCTGTTAAAGGCTGGATCGCAGACACATACACAGAAGCTGGTATGGCTCTAAAAGCTTCTGAGGAGCTTTGGAAAGCTGGGAGCAATGGAGATTTAAGTGCTTCAAACCCTAATCTTTCAAACCCCTATGAAGTTCATACTGTAGATACTCACACAATTATTAAATCTATCGGTGACCTTTCTTTTCAACGTTATCTTGCCTATGTTCCCTCTGCACAGATTACTGGTGGTGTTCCCAGTTCGGGTTATAAGAATGATCCGGTAAATATTGCTACAGGTAACTTTATTGAGCCTGAAGTTGACCTCGCTTTCGATCACACCTCTGCGCGTTCTCTCAAGCTAAAACGCATGTATAACAGCGTTGCTGTGGTACATAAACATGGGCTCCCTTCGGGGGTTTTTGGTCCAGGGTGGTCATCTACTCTTGATGCCAAATTAGTATTTTCCAATCAAGAAGCTCAGTGGTACACCGATGATGGTCGTATTTTGTGCTTTCCCCGTCAGGACAACAAATTTGAACGTGCACCAGGAGAACCTTGGTGGATAGAAAAAATTGATTCTGAGAATGTGCTATATGAACGTATTCAGAGAGCACATACTCAGGCATGGGAGCAAACGCGCCCAGAGGAATCTTTGATTCCAGATCAGTATTACTGGGTCATCAGTAATGAGGAGCATGTTTCACATGCTTTTACACCCTCCGGTTTTTGGCTTTCCACAACAATAGGGCATCCCTCAAACACAGTGGTAGCTCTGCGTCGAAACAACCTTATTACTGAGATAATTCATCCTGCTGCTGGTCGGGGCATCCATATTGATTATTCATCATATAAATCTGGTACAACGACTCGTCCACTACAGGCATATACCTATAACACCATCGGCTCCCACGCTAACATCCCATTATTTGTTGCAGAATATGGGTACAATACACATGGTCATTTAGTCTCTGTCGCAACTGCTGCCGGAACCCGCTCATATTCGCACACTCCTGAGCACCTAATTCATGAGGTAACAGATGTAAACGGACATGTTGAAGTCACCAATACTTACGATCAAGATGGGCGTGTAGTACACCAGCTTAGTGAATACGATTATGAAATTTCATATCAGTATTTGGCTGATGGTAAAACTGTTATTGCCGGAAAAAATGCGGGAATAGCTCCCAATATTTTATAGTGACGCTAAGGGGCGGCTTGTAAGTACTGTTGCATCCGATGGCACTCGTTACACTATGCGCTATAACTCGTTTAATAAGCGCGTCAGCGAGACCTACCGTGATGGAACAACTGTTGCTCGTTCATACGATACCCGCGGACGTTTAGTGAAAGAACGGACTCCCGAGGGTACCGACTATACCTACGGGTGGGATGAACATGACCGTATCACTGATGTGTCTGTACGGGACGCACGTGATACCGTCAATCTAGGTCCATCCATGACGGTGACATACGAGTATGCAGATGATACAAACCCCAATCCTGTAGCCCTCACCGATGCAACTGGAGCTGTAACACGCTACGAGTGGAACGATCAAGGTTATCCCACACGAATCACTGATCCTACCGGTGTCATTAATACATTTGAGTACGATGAACACGGTGATCTGATCGCCGTTTCTGACGGTCTTGGAAATACAGTCTCATACACGCGTGATGCCCAAGGGCGGATTATTCGCACCACCAACCCATTGGGATATGCATCTACGATCCGTTACAACGAGTCCGGTGTTCCTGTAAGTTTTGAGGAACCCTCAGGTGCGCGATGGACGTTGATATACCCTCAGGTTCATACGGGTTCACATATTCCTACTTTAATCCGTAATCCACACCGTACAGAACAATCTGTGACGATGGATGGTCTGACTCAGGGCCTTCTACCTTCTGCTCTGACAGATCCATACGGCAATACGACTATGTTCACTTATAACCGTGCTAACGATATTACTTCAGTGACCGATCCACTGGGGCATGCTCTGCAGAATATCTATGATGTTCGTGGGAACCTCACACAGATTGTAGATTCTAACGGCGGCACATGGAATTACGTTTATGATGGTTTGTCTCAGCTGGTTGAGGCTACCGATCCGAGCGGTGCTGTCACCCGGTATTCCTATGATTTGAACGGCGAATTGTCTTCGGTGACGGATGCGACCGGTGTTGAAATTAAACGCAGGGTAGATCGTCAGCGCGGTATTGAAGAGATCGCGGATGCGTTCTCGTCCTCGTTCATTCATACGGATATTTTCGGTCGGGTTACGTCTGAGCAGAAGCGTGCCCGGGGTGGGTCTTCTGCGAAGAAGGCCGATGTTGAGAGCGAGTTCATTACTTATGATGCCGCGGGTCGCCCGGTTGAGATTCTTGATGCTGCCGGTGGTCTGACCCGTTGTGAACGTGATGGCGCTGGGCGTGTGCTGCGGGTAATTTCTGCTGAAGGCCGTATCGAGACCTATGAGTATGATGCTGCCGGGCGGGTGATCTCTCATGCTGTTGGTCTGGATGCTCCTGAGCGTTACACCGATGAAGAGGGGGTTTCGCGGGTTGTTGAGCCTTCTGCCTGGGCGATAACTCGCCTGGAGTATGATGCCGCTTCGCAGATTATTAAGCGTGTTAACCCTGACGGTACGGTTGAGAAGATCACGTATGACGTGTGTGGTCGAGTGACCGGTGTGGAATCTGGTGCGCGTGTGGCATCGTACGAGTACGATTTGTGCGGTCGCCTCATTGGTGTGCGTGATAGTTCTTTTGGGCAGCGAAGGTTTAAGTACGATGCTGCCGGTCAGATTATTCAGGCAACGGACGGTCTGGGGTTCCGTACGCATTTCTCGTATACCGCAACCGGGCAAGTTTGCCGAGTTGTCGATGCTTCCGGTCAGGTGACCGACTATGAGTACGATGCGCTAGATCGTCTGGTACGTGTTATCAAGGCTGCGGGTACGGATGATGAGTCGGTGCAGGAGTACGCCTATGATGCTGCCGGTCGTCTGATTCGTGCTCACGATGGTGTACGCGAGTATACGCACGTTTATGATTATGCTGCCGGTGGCCGCCTGTCACACACCTGTGTTGATGGTGTGAAGGCTGCCGAGTTTGGGGTCGAGGATCAAGGGCGTACCGTGTGGGTGCGCGATTACGCCAGCGCTCAAGCCCTTGACGGTAATGCGTCTGAGGACGCGTTTGTGCAGCATCGGTTTGTATATGATGCACGCGGTTTGCTGATAGAACGTTCACGCTCGAGCGTGATGACCGATACTTCGGGTGCGTCCTCTGGCACGGCGGATGTAGACGCGCAGGTTCAGGCGTTGAATACTTTCACGAGCACAGGTGCGTACACACTCACGTTGGGGTACGATGCCGACGGTTACCGTACGCGCATGGTAACCCCGTACGGCGAGACTGCGATTGCCCACGATGGTGCTGGTCGCGTGGTGAGTATGTCACGCGCTGATCAAGATGCTCACCATGAGAACCCGGCTACGCAGTATTCCTACGATGCGATGGGCAGGCTGATCCGTGCCCAGTTGGGCGACATTCTCTCGCGCTGGGAGTTTGATAGTGAGTCCGGTCTGGTGTGCTCGTACTCGCGCGAGAACACGGCGAGGGCGGATTCGGTGGAGCGTACCGAGGTTATTCGTGATGAGCAGGGTCGTATTGTGGGCTTGGATTCTGCCGATGGGCTGGTGGTGTATACCTATGATGCTGCCGGTCAGCTGACGGGTTCTCGTTCTGGTGATCTGGAGTTTGAATGGGTCTTTGAATCCGGGCTCATGGTTTCTGAGCGCACTTGGCGTCATTCCGGTGGCACGGGCGAATCTGAGGAGACTTCGCGGGTGCTGGCGGGTGAACGTTCGTTTGCGTATAACCGTTTGAACCAACTCACCGAAATTATTGCCATAGAATACGCCGCCGCTATTGCTCCAGAATTTGCGGGTCTACACCGGGAGGTTATAAACCGTACCGTAACTACCTACGAATACAATGCCGCTGGTGAACGTACTCGTGCGCATACTGCTTCGAATACTGGTCTGCGTTCCACCCGTGACTATGACTGGGATGTTTTTGGTGCCCTTTCAACAGTAACTGATACGGTTAGTTCCGATGCCTTCCACGCTAATCCTTTAGGGATCACAGGGTTTTCTTCACGAGTGCGTTTAGTAACGGATGCCACTGGTGACCTTGCTCAAGTGACAGATACCGCTGGGGTATCTATACCTTTAGTGTGGGATCCGGATGCTGCTATGCCACAGATTTTAGGTGCTGGCGGCGTGCCTGCTCCCGGGTCTGACGGCGGTTTCTCCCAGGTTGGTACTGCCGGTGGTTTGACCCGTGGGCTGTGCCATCCATGCTGGGTTCTGCACCGGATGCTCAAGGGATGAATATGCCCGGTCTTCCCCGTACCTCGAGTGCGGATGATAGCGGTATGTGGGAATCTATGCTTCCTGCCGGGTTCTCGTTTACCGGTGCCGGGTCTGTGCGTGTTGCCGGTTTGGATGTGATGGGTGCCCGCGTCTTTGATGGCGTCTCGAAGCGTTTTCTCTCGACGGACCCGTTGGCTCAGGTGCCGGGTACTGGTTTCTTCGCGGATGTATATGCGTTCTGCGGGAACAACCCGGTAGGACTGATGGATCCGTGGGGAACTCGCGAAGTCTCAAACGAGTTAGCTCGGGATACTAGCTTTGAAGGCTGGGCTAATCGCAATGCTCAGGAACTAAAGATTGCATTCATTGCGGGCGCTGCGACAATAGCTATTGTTACTGCCCCATTTACCGGAGGCACAAGCTTAATAGCAGGTAGTGCTGCTATAGGTGGGATGATGGCGGTGTCATCCTCAATAGACCAAAATATGGACGAGAATGGTCGCGTCGCCTGGGGTAAAGTCGGAATTGATGGTATCAAAGGCGCTGTTGAGGGAATGATTCTTGGTGGACTACTGAAGGGTGTGCAGTGGGGGTATAAAACGTTTAAGGGCTCTTCGCTAGCGGCTCAGGGGATGTCAAAGGTGCAGGCTACCCGAGAAGCAGTCATGAATTCTCGTGCGCTAGCGGGAACTCGGCAGATGGTGTCTTCGTCAAAACAGTTAGTAGCCAGCGGTTATCAAAGCGCTAAATCTGCGATGCAGATGGCATATCGGGGAGCACGCCATGTACCAGCTGCAGCGGCAGAATACGCCCCTCAGGTATGGAACACGACGAAGAATGCTGCAACTCTGGGTCTGCGTGAAGGACGTGAAATAGTACACGCAATACCTCAAATGCCTATGGTGCAGTATGGACGTAACTTGGCAACTTTGGGTGCCTCTAAAGTTCAAAATGTTGCCAATGCGGTTCCGAGGGTTGTTCCGCAAGCGGTGCAAACAGTTAAGGGTGTGGCGCGTGTAGGGGCTCAGCGTACAGTTGATCTTGCCAAGTCTGGGGCGAGCACCCTTAAATCTGGAACTATTAACGGCTTGCGTGAAGGACGTGAAATAGTACACGCAATACCTCAAATGCCTATGGTGCAGTATGGACGCAACTTAGTGATCCGTGGTGCTCAAGGTGGCGCCCATGCTGCTAAGGCTGGTTGGAACCTAGTAAATTCTGGTGCCCGGATGGCTGCCCCAGTGGCAAAGAACGCGGCGGTGAACGCGGCTACTGGTGCTGCAGTCAATGCTGGAGTGTACGCTGGGCAAAAAGGAATAGAAGCCACAAGTCATTTTATTCGTGGCGAGCATGATGCCTATACAAGAATTTTCGGAGATAAATGGAATGGACAAGAGTTCATTGGGTACGTTGGTTCTGGTGCTACGGGTAACGTACTCGGCGGTTTGGTCAAACCTACGGTCGGTTCACTCTCTCGTGGGCAGCTTTCGTCTGGAATGCGTAATACTGTGGAGGCTATGGGCGCCGGTGGGCTCAATGTTGCTAACGCCCAGGGATGGAGCTTGGCTACCGGGCAGGGTCCGCTTTCGGGCGGGGACACGGTGTATGCATTGCTGGCAGGCGCAGGTGCGAGCCAAGTAGGCGCTGTGCCTGTGGGGCGTCGTCATGGTCAGTGGGTGAAATTTGAGGATACGGTTGCAGGTCGTCCGTTGAAAGCTCCGGAGTATGTAGGCTCATTTGCTGCTTTACGTGCCGGACACCCAACATTACATCAACCTGTCTTCCGAGATTGGGCTCAAGTGAATAGTTATGGTGCTGGTAATGCTGGTACTGTAGCCTTAACAGACCTGACGAAAACATATCTGGTAGATCCAGGAATAAAACTTATCTCCACTCTTCCTGTCAACTCAGGTCCTAGCGACGCTCCTGGTCCTTCTCCTGTATCGCCGCACGATAACGAGCCTGTGTTTGTGCAGCAGCCTGCAGTGCAGGAACCGGTGCCTGATTCTCGTGCGGGAAACCCCACTGGTAGCCCTGTGGTGCCTTCACCGAACCCACGCCCGGAACCAACAACCAGTAGTGAGCACCCATGAACAAGATTCCCCATCCTGAACAAAACCAAGGAAATATTCCTGAAGAAAACTTCCTACCAGCTGAACACACGGATTTGAGAGAAAAAGATTCTCCTGAACACACCTATGTTCGGGAGTTACCAGCTTCCAATACCAGTGCCACCCCAAAAAGCCTTGACCCAACCTCTGGCAATGAGAATGACGATCGTGTTCAGCCGGTGTTATGGCCTACTTTGCTTTCCATAGGCTTCTCTCAACTAATGGTCGCTATCCCCGTACTCTGGATGCTCATCGATGCCGTAGAACACCCTAAACCATTAGCATTCTATATAGCTGCTTTACTTCTGCCCCCAGTAGGAATCGCCTGGACCGTTCTTTTATTCTCTAAGCTCAGACTGTACCCGGCCTGGGGAATCTATTTCGCTTCGTTCTTCCTGCTGCCTTTTCTGCTAGGAGTTGTTCTTGGGATACCCTGGGGTATTTCCCAAGAGGTGTTCTTGCTCAGTACTTTTAGTATTGGTGCTGGGTATTATTCGGGAAATGTGCTTGTTGTTTATCTTGAAGTGCTTAAGCTTTCCCGAATGAGTTCGGTGGAGTACGCTGCGTATGTACAACAACAAAAAGCGGAGCAGGAAAATAATATTGCATATGAGGAAACTTCGGGAGCAACATTCATGGTTTTTGCAATATTTGCTATATTAATAATTACAATCGCTTTTTCAGCTAACCTACCCAGCATTTTTATAGATAAAAAATATAACTACACAATATTTATAACTCAAGCAACTATAGTAATGGTTATTTGTGTATGTTTGTCTGTTATATTTAATCGAATTCTAAAAATTAAAAAATCCCTAAAAATAATCATTATTTTATCTCTATTATGTATTACTATTTCACTGGGGGTTCCCTATTTTGTGGCAATTATTCCCGGTCTATCTGGTTATATACTGGGTAACTTTTGGATGGAAGCAGTAAAAGTATCTTACCTTGGAAGTAGAGAAAGAATTCGACAAAGGATTTATAAATATAATTAAATATTTAGAGGTTTATTTGCTCGGGAATTTATTCATCTCCTGAAACCATAGGCGAAACAGTACCGAGATCACCAGTAGGATTTTCTCAAAACCAAGTCTGTATTGCACGCCGAAAATGCTTCAAGGCTTTCACATTCCCAATAAGATCGTTCCAACACGTACCATTCTCTCCGAGAGCCTGGTTGCACCGCCGGTGAACCTTTGTGAGTCTTTGCTGGCTTCGAGCATGTAGACTGGGATAGTACAAATTGGCCCTAAAGTAGTCCTTATTGGCAGTAATATTCTCTGAAGTCAAATAATCAAGGATTCTTGCTTTGTAGGTGGCACGCTTATCATGCACTGACCCCACTGTGAGTTTGAACGAACGAGATCCACCCGTCGTGGTTCATTAGAACCTGTACGCTATGCCCTGTAATTGAGTGTTTATGCGCATGTAAGGTTTTAGGTTCTATCTCTCTGATAGGGTCCGCATTAGTATCAGTGTTCCAACGAGTTACGCAGTGCCCTGTCGGGTTGTAGATTCTACACAATAGGGTGCCCCCAGTAGGGTATTATTAAGTACGTAAGAGTCGTGGTGGTGTAGCTAATGCTGTGTTAGTTCGTGTCCCATTATCGGCCAGCACTTTCTTAAGTGTAATTTCCGAGGTGCTCTCTAAAGCTTATGTAGTACTGCGATGGGGGTTTACCGAAAGGAGTTGCCCGAAGGCTTTACGTCCGGTGAGGGTGTGCGAGCGAGGTTTGCACATAAATGGTTTTCGATTCGCACCTCGACCGTACAGCTTGGGATCTCGTTTTTGTTACTTGCCCTCACGAGAGAGTAAATCTATTCGTATGATAGTCACTTAGACTGAGATATATTCTCTAGAATATGTAAGTTTTCTAATAAAATAGACTTCGAAAAGTATGTGTAAATTATTTGTATACGGGTGCTGTGCCTGTGGGGCGTCGTCATGGTCAGTGGGTGAAATTTGAGGATACGGTTGCAGGTCGTCCGTTGAAAGCTCCGGAGTATGTAGACTCATTTGCTGCTTTACGTGCCGGACACCCAACATTACATCAACCTGTCTTCCGAGATTGGGCTCAAGTGAATAGTTATGGTGCTGGTAATGCTGGTACTGTAGCCTTAACAGACCTGACGAAAACATATCTGGTAGATCCAGGAATAAAACTTATCTCCACTCTTCCTGTCAACTCAGGTCCTAGCGACGCTCCTGGTCCTTCTCCTGTATCGCCGCGCGGTAACGAGCCTGTGTTTGTGCAGCAGCCTGCAGTGCAGGAACCGGTGCCTGATCCTCGTGCGGGAAATCCCGCTGGTAGCCCTGTGGTGCCTTCACCGAACCCACGCCCGGAACCAACAACCAGTAGTGAGCACCCATGATGAAGAGAAACTCTCAGAAAATGTTTCTTGGGATCGAGATCGAAGGCTGGAAACAGGTGCAATGGTGGACAGAGATCCCCGTCTTCATCCTGTTTCAAGTTCTTATTGCGGTTCCTCTGATAGGGTTTGTCAATCAGAATATTCACCAGTACCCGTCGCACATATATCCGTTACTGTACGTGATGGTGCTCTTGATTCCCCCGGTTGGGATTGTAGCCGATGTCTGTATTTTTTATTTTATACATCGTCCCTTTCGGGCTTTCGGTGTGTTTTTATTGTGCTCGTTTGGGTCTATCCCCGCTGTGCTCCTTTTGCCCACGCCATATCGTTTATTGGCAGTGTTGTGTTGGGCTGGGATGATGGCTGGTTTACGTCCGAGTATGTTTTTCTTAGGACTGCTGATCATGCGTAAGCAGTCTAGGATGTCTGAAGAGCAGTTACAACAGTATTGGAATAGGGTAAAAGCGGAGCAGGAGGTAGAAAAAGCCAAAGAGCCTGCCCGAGATAACATAGCCCTCGTCTTTATAATTACCATCGGGCTAGGGTTTGTAATTATGTTTTCCTCCGTGTTCCCCATCTACATCTATGGAAAATCATTTGATGTGGGAACACTCATGCACCCAGCAGCACTGGTAACCGCAGGGATGATGCTCGTATCCGTCATAGCTAAACGAGTCTTGAAAATACATCCAGCCATCATGTTTGTGCTGCTCGGCGTAGCGGTAGTGGCTGTAGTAATATGGGTGGGCTTTCCAGGGTGTATGGTGATAATTCCAGGTTTAGTCGGGTACTGGACAGCAGAAGCATGGTTCTTGGCGGCATCTGGATGGGCTGCTTCGATACGGGAGCGTATCGCTATGCAAATCATCAAAGTCCGTCATGATAAGTAACAGTCTTTCCCAACGTTCCTATACTGCTGTACGGTAACGAGCCTGTGTTTGTGCAGCAGCCTGCAGTGCAGGAACCGGTGCCTGATCCTCGTGCGGGAAATCCCGCTGGTAGCCCTGTGGTGCCTTCACCGAACCCACGCCCGGAACCAACAACCAGTAGTGAGCACCCATAAACAAGATTCCCCGAATAAGGATCAATCAATGGATGATTATATGGCTTCCATTGAATCGGGAGGGTATTACAAGGTGTACTTGAAGAATGTGCAGCTTGGTTCTCCGGGGCTGACATCGGTGACTCGGTTAGAGAAAGCGGAGCGTCCCTCGTAAAGGGGTAGGTTTGCCGGGTTCTAGGAGAAAGTGGGTTGTGGTGCCTCCTGCGTTGATTGGGTTGTTGGCAGGTCTTTTCGTTCGGAATGTTCCCTCGCTGAAACGTACGATGGGTCAGCCCGTGCTCGGGGTCAAACAACACCGCCCAAAGCTTGCTTTTATAGCTGGTTATGTACTTCTAGTGGGAGGATTAGTTGCAGCACCTATATATGTAACCATCAAGTATGGTGACCCCATGGCTTCTTTTATTCTTGCGTTTGTTATTTGTGGTCCTTTGATGATTACGTTTGTGAATCATTGTCATGCGTTTTATATCCAGCAAACCGAAATCGGAGTCTACTGGAGGAACTGGCGGTGGAAGACCCGGTATATGCCGTATGAGAGTATCAGCGAAATCCTGCTGCAAAGTAATGGAAAAACGGGTACCTGAGGGTACGCAGCCGCAACATCAAGAGGGTACGGCTGAGTTTTGATCCGTGGCAGTTTGATGCCTCTATCTTATTTGCGATGGTTTTGTCTCGGGTTGAGCACAAGGAATGGCCACAAAACCTGAACGCGCAGCGGGTTGAGGAGTTGGTGGCTGGGTTTGGGTCGTATGAGAAAAAACTCAAACTAGACTAGCTGAGTTAGCGCCTATGACCCCGTTTCGTTTGGGAAGAACTCGAAGAAAGCGGGGTCCTTGCCTCTGGGGTTGGTCGCGATTATGTGCGGTCACAGTTGTATTTCAAATTCTAATCAGGGAGTGTTAGTGAGCCTCATTGACCTTACAGATATACTATCGGCAATACCCGACCTTATTGGCGACATCATATCCAGCCCAAGCAGTAAAAAGCGTAAACGTTCTGCCATTGCAAAGAATATCGAAAATATACCTGATGATAATATTGAAAAATTTGCAAAATCCATCATACCCAAGAAACGACGACCTTCCTTAATTTTATTCATAGTGGGAGCAGGTTTGTCCTTGTTTTCTCTCGCAATATTTATATTTACAATCTACTTATATTTTGAAGATAAAACCCTGGACTCGACAGATATAGCAGGATTAATCATGTATCCCATCCTTATAGCATGCGGTATTGTAGGAATGCGAGTTGGAGGCTGGCCCTATACGCATTTCAGACCGCAAGGGTTCACCTACAGAGATAAACCGTTTAAGAGCACCCACTTACAATACGATGAAATACTGGGATACACTTACGTTCAAGAACCCAAAGAGAAAATAACCTTATATCACAAATAATAGTGTGACACTATCTATCGGCAGTCAAGATTTTTCATATCTGATGAGCCAGATAATCTTCCGTCAGACTCATGGAAGGTGGGCCGTGATGAACGCGCGGGAAGACCTGCGAGAGGTTATATACGCTATGGACGACAGTATTTATGCACCGTGGCTCATCAACCATCCCAAAGCTATGTTTTCCTGAGCATCCAGGAATACTGTCCAGAGGTGAGTGCCCACAGATTTCATTCAGTACCTATAGAAACCTATGTTTACCCAAGTGAGAGTACTGTTCTTCTGAAAACCTGATAGTTACACACAGAAACTATACTGATACGTGTAACTATTGCGCACCTTCTACCCCTAAAAGGTATCTCTGATGGATCTTGAGACTAGAATCTATAAGTACAGCCTCATGATCGGAGGGGCACTACTCACGGTATTATTTCTCCTTTGCACCATATTCTGCACCTTTATGGGGCCAGGGATAGGCTGGGGTGCGTTGATGTTTGTGAGTATGCTAATCAGCATCGGGGTGTTCTATACCGGTTGGGATACGGGCCGGAACCGCCCGGAAGAGCAGGAACCTGAAGACCAAGAAACCACTGATGCAGAGCATCATCAGGAATCATAACCAGCGTCTAATAATTGAGGAGGGGTGTGTTCGTGAGCGCACCCCCTCTTGCTCTATTTATGCCCTGGTGAAGCTAACAAGGCTCTCTGAAAGCACGTGATGAGTATGTTAAGAAAGGTACAGTTGAAAAGACGTATCAGCAGATATGGCGGGTTAGAAAGAGAGCTATGAGATGGAAAACGGTATTTTAGGTGGTCTGCTTGGCGGCCTACTCGTCGGAGCTATGCCCGGCATCCAACGTAAAGGTTCACATGTCTCTGTCGGGGTGAGGCAACACCGCCCGCGCTTTGTCCTCTACCTCGGATGGGGAATATTACTTTTTATCCTAATACCCTTTCCTCTTTTTATAGATATTATGTTTGGGTTCGACCTTGGCATGCATATTTTTATATTTATATTAGGTGCCCCTATGGGGCTGGTAGTCATTATTAATTACTATGTGCTCTATATCCGGTTTGATGAGCACTCGGTCACTTGGCGTAACTCCCTCGGACGCACCTATACCGCACCGTATACCTCGGTTGATAGGCTCACGTATCTAGATAACAACCGCAACGGGTGGATTCGTATTATTTTCCGGGATCAGGGCAAGCGTAAGCGGCTGAGTTTTGATCCGGGGCAGTTCGATGGCACGGTGATTTTTGGTCATATTTTGTATAAGGTGCGTACGGGGGAGTGGGCTTCTTCGGTGCAGCAGTTGTCGGAGTCTGGGTTTTTAGAGGGTCGGGAGTCGTTTGAGGCGTTACGAGAGATCCGATTCGTGCGCAACTTGCAAGCCTCAGCTCCTCATACCGCGTAATCCCCAGGCGCATTCAGCAAACCTGCAAACTCCCCGCACTTGTGGGAACATAGCTTGCCCTAAATGGGTTCTTCCGGTGTATGCACTCTATAATAAATAGGCAATAATCACCGACTGAAAGATAACAACATGCTGACTACTTCTGTATCCCGCCGCGGCGCTCTAGGCATCTTGGGTCTTGGTTCTGCCGCGTTCTTAGCGGCGTGCTCCTCCTCTAACTCGAACGGCAACGGCGGGGACTCCGGCGCATCGGCTTCCTCGACGAGCACCCGCAGCGACTACAGCGGCGAAGCTAAAATCGATAAGTTCGATACCTCAGCTGGCACCTACGAGCCCGCGACTCGCGAGACTCCCGCTAAGAATGTTCCCAAGCCCATCAAGCCGGAGAATATGAACGAAAACTCCGTCGCGGGTCTGTACTCTTCGATCGCATTCATCGGCGCGGCTTTGCAGTACGCACTGCAGACCGGCGATGTATCTCCGATCAAAGAAAGCGCTATGAGTGATGAGGATAAAGAGCGCACACTGTCGGGTGCTCTTTTTGCGGATCTTCAGGGCGGGAAGAGCTGGCTTGCAGACCCTAAAATTGTGATGAACTTTGAGGATGCTCAGCCTAAGGAAGAGAACGGCACTTACACGTGGCCAGTAAACGTGAGCGTGTCTCAGGGGGAGTATGCCGTGCACGATGGTGAGGTTGTAGATTTTCCTGAAGAACAGCAGAAGCGCACTCAGAAGATTAACTTCACGGCTAAATACGACAATAACAAATGGAGTGTTGGGGGTTTCTATGAAACTGGTGGATCCGACAGCTCCGCATCTCACGATACCCAGGACAGCTAATCACTAGCTCCGCATATAGAGCGGTGTCCCCGGAATTTCCATATTTTCCAGGGGACACCGCTTTTTGCATTAGGGGTTCAGAACCCTATGTGTAGAAACGGGCGGCAACCCGCGCTACCGCAAAGATTCAGTACCTAACGCACCCGTGTGAGAAGCCTTCTTGCCTTACCACAGGTTTGCGAAATCGAGCACCATACGCCCGTTAATCTTGCCTGCGTTCATCTCCTCGAAGATCTGCGGAGCCTCATCGACCTGGCGCAGCTGCACTACGGGAACTACTAGCCCGTCTGCGCCGAACTGGAACGCTTCGGCGAGATCCTGACGGGTGCCAACCAACGAGCCGAGCACGCGAATACCGTCAAGAACGACCTTTGTGATAGACAGTTCCATCTTCTCGGGCGGAAGACCCACAGCCACCACGCTACCCCCGGCACGCACGCTCTCAACCGCCTGGTTAAAAGCGACCCTCGATACCGCGGTCACCACGGCAGCTTGCGCCCCGCCGTCGGTTACCTCACGAACCTTCGCCGGTACATCCTCAACTTCACGACCGTTAATCGTGACGTCGGCACCGGTTTCGGCGGCAAGCTGAAGCTTGTCATCGTTAATATCGACGGCAATAACCTTGGCGCCGAAAACCTTCTTGGCGTACTGCACCGCCAGGTTGCCCAGCCCGCCAGCGCCGTAGGCGACCAGCCACTGACCGGGGCGTACCTGCGATTCCTTAATCGCCTTATAGGTGGTCACGCCCGCGCAGGTAATCGAGCTTGCCTGCGCCGCATCCAAACCTTCGGGGACCTTCACGGCATAGTCTGCCGTGACAAGGGCGTACTCGCTCATGGCACCGTCCACGGTGTAGCCCGCATTCTTGACGGTACGGCATAGGGTCTCCCTGCCGGAGGTGCAGTATTCGCAGTGCCCGCAGCCCTGGAAGAACCATGCAATAGAGACACGATCGCCGGGCTTGAGAGATTCAACGCCTTCACCAACTTCGGTGACAATACCAATACCCTCATGCCCCAGGACGCGCCCCGGAACCTTACCGAAATCGCCAGCCGCAACGTGCAGGTCGGTGTGGCAGACGCCGGAGTACTCTAGCTTCACGAGCGCCTGACCGTGCCCCACCTCGGGCACGGGAACATCGGTGACATTTATCGAACCATCAACAACGTCAGGGACAACTACAGCCTTCATGGGAACCTCCCGTGTACTAGCTCACTATCAATGTTCGTTTAATCGTAAAGCTCATATAGAGACTTTTCTACAGTCCGGTGATATATTCAACCGCTAATACGGAATGGTACTCATGAGCGATTTTATGCCGTGCCGCAGCGCCTCTCTAGGAAGTCCACATAGAGAGCAAATAGATAACGAAATGATGAAGACGTGTCCAGGAGCCCGGGGTTCAATAAAGCTCTAAGATACAATCGACGTAATGTCTCTGGTATGGAGCAACAAACTGGGAAGTTGAGGCTTATCTTTCGCCCCTGACTGCGCAGTTTTGGGCAAAAAGAGTGTTGAGACCTGGAACCTCGCTTGTAACCGCATCCCTTGAGAGCACCGATGAAAGGGCAAACATGCCAACCCGTTTACCCCACCATATCTCCCGCCGCGCCGCCTTGGGTGTGCTGGGCGCAGGATCTGCCACCGTCGTTGTCGGATGCGCCCCCGCCGTCAAACCTGTGGATCTCGGGCAGGGGAGCTCGTCCTCCGCGAGCTCATCGTCGTCAAGCGCTTCATCCTCCAGCTCATCATCGAGTGCATCTACTCTGCCCGGCAACTCGAAAAACACGGGCGATGTAAAACTCGAAAGTACGACACTTCTGCGGGTGAACACCAGCCCGCAACCCGTACCGAGAAGCCGAAGAACGTTCCCAAACCCCTGCTCTCTGATAAAGCCAAAGAGAAAACCATAGACGGACTTTACGAAAACATCGCCTATATCGCGGCCTCCATGCAGTACCTCTTCCAGACCGGCGATATGGAGCCTTTCGAGAAATGCGCTCTGGTGTCATCTGAAAAGTCGAGTCTGTCCAGTAACACTGATGCTTCAGAGATGCTCAAAATGATCAAAGAGGGCAATGCCTGGCTGGACAACCCGACCGTTGTGTTCTCGCTGAACACCTCCACCCCGAGCAGCAGCGGCAGCTTCTACTCCTGGGACGGCACGATGAAGATGAATATGGGTTCCTACATCGTTGTGAACTCCATGAGTAAAGATGTGGACTCCAGTAAACAACACGTTGATACGGACATTACCTTCGAGGCTCTCTATTCGGGCAGCTCGTGGACTATTCGCAGCAGTGGGGGTGCTGCTGGAAGCGGCGGATTCTCCATCTAAAACATTGTTGTTTTTAGAGAGGTTGGGGTTCCCGTGCCTCACTCACTAGGTTTGTTACCAAAGGTATCTTTATAGCGTGCATGAATAGTTGTTGCTACTATAAAGCCTATCGGTTCCCATATGGGAACCGATAGGCTTTGAGTATATACTTTTTAAAAATACTCTTAGTATTTGCTAAATGTTAATGTGTGAAAAACATCAACTTTGCCTAACTTTTTAATTTAGGTTAACAGTAATCATTCATAATATCCTGTACGGAACATGATCCACCACTAGGGGTGTTTAAAGCATCAAGTAAGGGTATGACCTTACTTACGGCTGCTGTGACTGCCCTGCCTGCAGCCCCTGCGCCACCATTGAGTTGGTCAAGCTCTTGTTCAGAGATTTCTTCCAAGAAAGAGATTTCTTTGTTCATGGTATCTTTTCCTTTCGGCGATCGTGCGATTGGTGACTGCTAATTACAAACATATACTGTAAATAAGTTTTGCTTGATATGCACCCACCTTTTAACTTAGGTGACTATATTACTATTCTTGATAAATAATAATATAATTAGTGTAACAAATTTATTCAATTTAACTCAATAGATTATTATGTAAATTAATTACATATAAATTTATAATTAAAATTATTTTATGTATAAAATTTTTGGTTATGTAAATCCAACTTCATATAAGGTTGTTCGAATTCCTTGCGATATAAGTACTTCCACCTCCGTCAATATGCGGGAGAATTCTGAAGATAGCCTAAGAGCTATAGGTTATTGAGAAGGTACACCAGCCAAGGATATGCCATGCGCCTCTCACCTATAATCCTGAAGGCGAAGGCTTATATGAAAAGAAGTTATGTCCAGTCACGCTATCTTCCCTCGCGCCACTTTACCCACCCTCGGACTCGATTCCATCTACATTTTGCACCAGATACTATCGCTGAAATGCCCCAGCGTGGCGCATCGCGCGAAAAAACTACCGTATTCTAAGACCCTGGAACGGCAGATATGCGAGCTCCCGCAGCCCCGATACACTAGAGTAGAGAGAAACACCCATGGCGAGTTCATGCGCTCGCCACCTGTGCTTCCCGCAGTCGCCTGCCCGCGGCGTTACGGAAGCCCCGAAAGGAACACCATGTCACCTCATGATGTAACCCGCCGTGCCGCTTTAGGCTTTGTTGGCGCTGGCTCTGTCATTGCTCTTGCCGGATGCGCTGCCTCCGTGAGACCCGTCGATGCCGCCGCTAGCGGCTCCTCAAGCTCTTCATCGTCAGCGTCGAGTTCGTCGTCCTCATCCTCTGCATCGGCATCACCCTCGGAGAGCATAAAAGACTACGGTACTACTATCAAAAACGATAAGTACGATACGTCGGCTGGCGCGTATGAACCCGCAACGCGTGAACATCCAGCAAAGAATATCCCTAAACCTGTTTTAGATGATAAAGCTAAAGAGAACTCAGCAGATGGCTTTTACGCTAATCTAGTCTTTATGGCAGGTGCATTGAAGTACCTTTTTGAGACGGGAAGCGACGAAATGATCAATAAGTCTGCATTAGCACAAAGCGAAAAGGATGGTTTCTTAAAAAATGATCAATTCTTTTTCGATAGGATCAAAGATGGTGAGATTTGGTTTGGTAACCCTCAAGTAACGTTTGCCATGCGCTCTCCCCGTCCCTCAAAAGCAAGCGGTGGCGGCTACAATTGGGGCGGTATGATGGTCATCGATTTAGGAGAGTTTCGTGCCTTCCCTGACGGAACTAGCGAGGACTACACCGATGAAAAACAACGTAAGACAGAAACATCGGTGTATTTTCAGGGTAAGTATTCCGATGGTGCCTGGCAGATCAAAACATTCTAGGTGTTAGTAATTGAATGAATAGATGTGTTTCGGAGCATATAGCTGGTCCCGCACGCATCGTATTGATGCATGCGGGACCAGCTTTTGCTATTAGTACTATGCGCACAGAGGCATTCCGAAGACAGCTCTTACCGCCATAAAGAAGAATAAAACCGCCGCTATGTACACCTTGACGTACCTCTATTGAATACGTGCACAGCACGCCAAATTTTTAGACAAGGTACCTTTTTACAGGGTCGATAACATCGCGCGGGGTGCGTGCCGCACCGGGCAGCGGGTCTCCAATAGCCCGAAGCTCCCAGCCGCGACCTACGCGTGCTAGCAGGGCTACCATGAGCCCCGTATGCGAGCCCTTTTCCGTCATCGAAAAACGTGCCATCTCCTGGCGGGTAGCAACGTTTTCAACGCGCACAAAGGCGTTGTCAATGTTGCTGAACTGGTCCCCGGAATATGAGGTAATCACCAGTGCCAAGAAAGCAACGCGTGCATCCACGCCCGGGAGGTTAATATCGATAACCTCGTCGTCGCCTTCGCCTGCACCCGTCAGGTTATCTCCGTGGTGAATAATAGAACCATTGACCGAGCGTAACGACCCGTAGAAAACGACCTCAAGCAGGTTACCGGCTGCATCATAGCCGATCACGGAAGCATCCAGATCGACCGCTTTCTCTTTGATACGCCCAAAGAGTCCCTTGGTTTTAATGGGGTCCCAGCCCAAGCCCAAACGAACCTGGGTGAGCGAGCTGTCTTTCGAGAGATCTAGTTTCTGACCTTTTGACAGGTTAATAGCCACAGTGCCTGTACCCTTCGTTAGTTATGTAGTTATGTAGTCATAAAAATACGGTGGGCGGATGCGCGGCGCACGCTGCGTCCGCATCGTCGCCCACCGTGTTGCTTGAGGGCTATGTGCCCTTGATCCTGCGGTTATGTGCTCTGCACCGGAGCGTCAGGTTCTGCAGTCTTTTCCGCGAGTGCTGCCTCCGCATGGTTTGCCTTGCGGGAGGAGATAATCGATCCGGCGATAAAGACGATGCCGGAAAGGCCGATCACGTAGTCGGGAATATCCCACTTGAGGGTTGCCAGAAGCATAAGCGCGAGAACGCCGATAGCCCAGTGCGCGCCGTGGTCCAGGTAGCGCAGCTCTTGAAGGGTTCCCTTCTCGACCAGGTAAATGGTCATCGACCGCACGAAGAGCGCGCCCACGCCCAGGCCGATAGCAATAATAATGGGGTCTGAGGTTACCGCGAATGCGCCGAGAACGCCGTCGAAGCTGAAGGAGGCATCAAGAACTTCTAGGAAGATAAACATGGAGAATGCCGCTTTACCAGTAAGTACGGCAACATTCGCCAGGGATTCTTCTTGAGATTCGTTTCGGTCTTCCATAAAGGTTGCCAGGCCGTTGGTCGCCAAGAAGGTGAGCATACCCAGAAGCCCTGAGAGCAGAATGGTGTACTGTTCATGATGCTCGGCACCGAAAAGCTGAGAAGCCGTCACTAAGAGAACCCCGGAAACCAATACAGGCATGGAATCAAAGTGCCCGGCTTTAGCGAGCGGTTTCTCGATCACGGATAGCCAGTGGACATCCTTACCAGCCTCGAAGAGGAAGGAAAGGAAGAGCATGAGCAGGAACATGCCACCGAAGGAAGCGATGGTGTGGTGGGCGGATTCCAAAATGTACCCGTAGGTTCCGGGTGTATGCGGGTCGCCGCGTTCCATTGCAAGGTTCCAAGCTTCAACCGGACCTACGTTGCCTGCCAGGCAGACGATCAGGAAGGGGAAGATAAGACGCATACCAAAAACAGCGACTAGCACACCGACTGTCAAGAAGATATTGCGCCATGCATGCGACATTTTGTCTAGGTATTTGCGTTCACACCCGCGTTGTCGAATGAGAACACGATCTCAAGGACAATCAGGATCGCGGCGGATACCATGCCGACAATACCACCATAAAAGGCGGCACCTATAAGTGCCGCAAGGGTAATCAAGAGATCGTATTTGAAGAATTTTAATAAAGCCATGAGGGCAGAAGGCTCTCCTTCGCGTTAGAGATAAGGCAGGTTGTTAAACGGTGAAACCGTAGGAGGTCAGCAGATGCGGCAGACCACCGGTGAATGGATCTTCTACGGCTTTGAAACGCCATTCGCCGTTGTGGCGGTACACCATTGCGAAGAGTACAGCGGGCGCTGCCGAGCAGTCTTCGGAAAGGTCGTAACGAGCGATTTCTTCATTAGTGTCGTCGTTTATTAGACGTACATAAGCGTTACGCACTACACCGAAATTCTTACCGGTTTTTTCGCCTTCGTAGATGGAGGCGAGGATGTGAAGGCGCTGTACCTTTGGGTCTACTTTATCGAGGTTCACGATAATGGTCTCATCGTCACCTTCAGCATCGCCAGTGCGGTTGTCACCGGTGTGGACGACCGCGCCGTCAAGGCTGGTGGGATTGTTAAAGAAGACGAGGGATGCATCGTCAAAAAGGATCCTGTCATTTTCGTCGGTGATCATGACGGATGCGTCAAGGTCATAGGCTTCACCCGCGAGGGATAGGTCCCAACCCAGGCCGATGGTGAGGTTTTTCAGGCCCGGTGCCTCTTTGGTGAGATTGATGGGGTTTCCTTTGGTGAGCTTAATAGCAGCCACTATATTTCCTTTCTATTTATGGTGTTGATATTCGCTGAGAAGGGCGATGGCACAGGTAACGTAACCATCCTCACTTAATATTAGCGTACCCTCTCCTAAATCCCGGGTTATGCGTATATCGGGATTAGTGAGCTGAAGATTCCTGCCGAGCAGTTTTAAAGATCGTAGTAGCGTCAAAGATTTAGGGGGAATTGTCAAAACTGTGCCTGCTGCGTTGAGCGATATTCGGGTCATCCGAGAGGCAGCATCAGTTGGGGGAGCGGATGAACCCGACAGCATAACACTCTCACCATCCCAGTTCAGCAGGAATGCAGTCATATCGGTTCCAGTAATACGCAGTTCTCCTACGGCGGCTTGTACCGCATCGAGCATAAAGAGACGTTCGCTCGGGTGAGCGTCGGCGATATTGGGGATGTGACCCCACCAGTGCGGTTCACGCAGGTGTTCGGATGGGGGAGTTATGATTTTTGCTGTGTCTTCGGGTTGAGAATGCTGCCAAGATTCAGCCGATTCCGGGGTGTAGGTTGCCGTCCCGCGAGATTTGCTCATATTTGGGGGCTTAATCTGCCGGTGCTGCATCGGCTGCGCTGTCCCGGATGCGCTCGGCGTTTGGTTCGCCTGGCGGCTTATACTCCGCTGAGTATGCTGCGCCCTCTGGTGCCCTTGCTGGTCAGAGGGAATATCTGCAGACTGCGGCTCCCGGTTTGCTACTGCAGCAGCAGAGGGGGATGCTTGAGGATGCGCCTGCGGCTCAGGGTCCGCTATGTAGGCAGTGATAAAACTGTAGCGACTCATAACCCGAACCCTTGAAGCATGGCGGATACACTATGCCATTCATCGCACACAGCTCGCACTTTCCATTCACCGCGGTGCCGGTACACCTGCATCAGCCGTACCGCTGCGCTGCGACCTACCTGCACGAGCGGGGCACGGAACATTGTTTCCGGTGGCGGGGTTTATCATGCGTGCTCGAATCCCGCTGGCACGGTTGAGCCGCACGGTACTTTCCCCGTTTGTGAAGAGCACAACCTCCAGGGAATCTACGTCTTGGGGCACAGTGGGAAGGTGCAGATCGAACTGCACCTGATCGTCGCCCATGAGTTCGCGGCGGCGAACACTGCCCGCACGGTCTAAGACCTGGTGAGCAAATACAAAGTCTTGCCGCGAAACAAGTTTGCCGTTCGAGGTGAGAAGTACCCCTGCCTCCAGAGATTCACGTAGAAGCGGTTCGTCGGTGCGCCACCGCAGTCCTACCAGCACGTGGTCAAGATCGGGTGCTTCCTGGGTAAGATTGACGTTCTGACCAATGCTCAGTTCCATTTATACCGCCATTCTCTTGCGCATGAACAGGGTGTGCGTTTCAAGTTCAAGGCTGTTATCTGCCCGCACAAGGTTAAGCGCTGTGACGAATTCCTGATTTGCATCAGTAAGAGCCTGCACCAGCTCAGAGGTTTGCTCCGGGGTGGGGTTGTGCGTGCGGGTGTAGACAGTCAACAGATTCGGTACATAGGTGGTTAGCGCCGTCTGGAGTGTGTATTCCGTCGTTGAGGGCAGGGTTGCGCGGGTATCACTGCCCGTTTCTGCCGTTATTTTGCGGTAGGTTTCGACCATCTCGAAGGCGGGTACGAGTGCGCGCGGGGGTACAGATACGGCAAAATCCGCCAAATAATTCGAGGCATCATCCAGCACATGCTGGGACTGGCGCAGGTACGTGGGCTCCGGGGCAGAAGAATGAGCCAAGGCGTACTCCTGCGCCGGGGCATCCGTGACGCTTTCTTGTTGGGAGCGGAACGGGGAATCGTCCGGCACACCGAAACCGTTTGATAACGCCCACGTGTGCCTCTAATTCTGGGTGAGCGCGCGGTTTGTGGGAGTTCCGCTGGCGTGTGCAGGGGATTCGGGGGCATTATTCCTTCGTGTAACGCGCTCAAGAGATTCTGCCGTCAGTTCGCGCAGCATCTGGTTCGACTGGGCGAATGCTTCTACCGCCCCCCTGACGGAATGCGGAAACTTCGTCGAGTGCTTGAAGTACTTTTCCATGTGCCTGCGCCAAAACCTGCGGGTCAATTGCGGGTTGGGACGCCATCTGCTGGATCCGCGTAGCCTGCGAAGACAGCATGTCGGCATTGCGCATAATAGCGTTTTCGGTGGTCTGCTTCAGAGCGCCAAGCTGCTGCAGAACCGCTTCCTGCATGCCTAAGGAACGGGCGATGTAGGCGGTCATTTTGTATGCCCATAAGGTGGTGTCTTCGGCACGACGGATACCGCGAATGAGCTCTTTGCCGTTGCTGGAGACAACATCGCTTGTCAGGTACGCCTGCCCAGCAATTTCAAGTTTAGTGAGCAGATCGCTGATGCGCTGTTCGGTCACATATAGAACCTTCTCGGTGTAGATGCGCGCGGTTTCTTCATCTCCTTCAAGACGAGTTTCTTCAGCGGCGGCACGCACCATATCGGAGAACTGTTGAAGAACTGCGATCTTCTCGTTCAAATCCGTCATGCCTTCCTGAAGTTTCTCGCGCAGTTTCACGAGTTCCGCCTGCTGCATGACGAGCGCATCGGTGGATTTTTTCAGTTTTTTGCTGATGCCTTCAATATTTCTGTTGACACTGGCGTACTGGTAGAAGAATTTCTCGATTTTGCTTTTGCCGCGCCCTATCAGGCGTTTGCGATGCCGCGTTTACCGGGGGTACCGTCAATCGCGCTGTAATCCAACGAGTTGATTTGTGCACGCAGTTCCGCCAGATTTTGAGATGCCTTGGTTTGTGGGGAGTCCGGCGCAAGCTCAAGCTCTTGCATATTGAGCAGGCGCTGGGTAACCATGTCGATGCCGTTGAAGGTATCGGAACCGTAGCTTGAAATCGTATTTTCGAGGGTATCGAGAAGTGAAGGCGACTTCAGATCGGTGTTGTTGAGAGTGATAGCCAGTTCGTCTGCTTCATGACTGATAGTTGCAACCTCGGGGGCACGCGTTTCCCGTTTTACAAGGTCGATAGCTCCCGCTTGGTTAAGTTTAGGCGGTGCTTGAGTTACGACCGGCGGGGCACCAACTTGGGGTTCGGAAGTAGGGATTTCAGCCATGAGATATCCTCTCGTCATGTCGGAACATACTCTTCTATGGTACTCAGCGCAGTGTGCAGAAGAACGTCCTTTCGTTAGAAAGCAATAAAAGTTGCATAAAAAGTACCGGTATGCCTGTGGATAACTTCTCCAGTTTCTTCGTTGCGGAACGTAAAAACCTCGTTGTTTTATGGGTTATCTATAAAAATACGTGGAGGTCAAGATCGGTCTGCGAAGCACCGCTCCCGCTTTATCCTCTGGCAGAATCGAGCGAAATCTCACAGAGCGCATACCGCTGAAATCTGCTATAAACCTCTACTTAAGGTGGATAATGAAGGGACTTCCCGCATTTTGATGCCGCGCGAAAGGGGAATCACGGTGGAATATGTGCTAACACGTCGTTCCGCGCTGGGTGCTGTGGGTGCCGGTGCGGCGCTTTTTACGGTTGCTTCATGCTCGAATGAACGCAGTGACTATGCCGGAGAAGTCAAACTCGAAAAATACGATAATTCTGCCGGCAGTTTTGAAGCCGCCACACGAGATACCCCGCCCAAGAACGTTCCTAAACCCATCAAACCTGAGAATGCAGATGAAAAGTCCGTTGCCGGATTTTACGCGAGCCTAGCCTATATCGCCGCCGCTATGCAGTATATGTTCGCCACCGGTGACACCGGTCTTACGATGACAGTGCGCTCACCGAGGACGAGAAACACTATGTTCATAATTCCTCAAATGAGCAAATACTGGCGCGTATGAGGGAGGGGCAAAACTGGTATGAGAACCCGCGCGTCACTATCTCCCTGAATACCGCGCAGCCCGCGATGGAAGGTGATACATATACGTGGGAAGGGAAGTTTTCTATGGAGTTCGGGAACTACCGTGTCGATCGTGGGCAGGTAAACGACCTGACGGAACGGCAAAAAAGCAATACCGAAGATATGGTTTTTAAAGGAACGTATACCAACGGGCGCTGGAGCATTGAAACTCGGTCAAAGACCGTAGCCTCACAGAGCTCTACAGCTACACCATAGCGTTGTACCGTGCTTGGAAGGGATGCGCTCGGCGCTGGCTCTTGGGCGTGTGCAGGGTCGATGAGAAAAATATAACAGCTTATGATGACGTCATATAACGCATGTTCGCACGGGTTAACGGCACAATAGTAAGGTACCCAGCCACATCACAGGGGTTTTAATCGTTGACGATTAAGACGCCGAAAGGAATGAAATATGTCAGAAAGATCCTATGATTTTTCGCGCCGAACCGCTCTTGCGGCAGCCGGTGCGGTGGGCTCGGCGATGGTGCTGAGCGCCTGCGCCCCGAAGGTGAGAGGAATCGCATCCGAGCAGCAGAGTGCGGGGGCAACCGCATCCAGCTCTAGTTCCAGCTCTCCATCTAGTTCCAGTTCAAGTTCTTCGTCCAGTTCCAGTAATTATGCAGGCGAGGTTCGCTTCACGAGTTTCGATACCTCTGCGGGCGCCTATGAGCCTGCCACGAAAGAGCATCCGTCAAAGAACGTGCCTAAACCGACGAAACCCTCAGATATAAACGACAAGTCGGCGGCAGGATTTTATGCGGCGATTGGCTATACGACGGCAGCCATGCAGTACGCCATGGAAACACTGGACTTTAGCCTTGTAGCGGATGCGTTTCCACCAGAATACAAAGATGTCCTGGAATCTAAATTTAACCAGCTGAAACAACAAACCACGAGCAGTAAATCATGGTTTGGCGGCCCCAAATTTAAGGCGATTCTCAAGAGTCCGGAACCGACGATGAACGGTACGAGTGCCACCTGGGAGGGAACAATATCGTTTTCGCTGGGTACCTTTTACGGGCCGAGTGGAGTAAGCCGAGAGTCTGAGACAGAGACATCAGATACCCTCTACCGCGGAACCTACACGGAAGGGCGCTGGTGGGCTATCTACGGCAGCTCCTCGGGTTCGTCAGGATCTGGATCGTCTCAAGAATTTTCACTCTAGAAACACCACACAGATATTCGGGCTAAGAAGTCCGCACCATGAAAGGAAAAAGAATGTCCGCTCTACATGTCTCACGTCGCACCGCGTTTGGTCTGGCGGGTGCTGCTTCTGCGACCGTGGCGCTTGCCGCGTGCTCTGGAGGCGTCAACGGTGTCAGTTCCCCGAGTGAGCGCACCGACTTTAGCGGCGAGATCAAGTTCGATAACTTTGACACTTCTGCGGGAGAGTACAAGCCCGCAACCAAGGATCACCCCGCCGAAAATGTGCCGAAGCCGAAGAAACCGGATAACGCTAACGATAAGTCGGCGGCAGGTTTTTACTCGTCTATTGGCTACCTTTTTGCATCCGCACAGTACTTCTTCGAGTCTTTTGACCCCGAACCACTAATTGAAGTTCTGGGGGATTCACAAGTAAATTATGACCAGTTTAAACAGCTGAAATCCTCCAACCTATGGGTCGTTAATCCTAAAGTCGTGATCTCCTTGAAGACTCCTCAGCCTAAAGTCGATGGTGATACGTACACATGGGATGCAAAAGGCACCCTTAAATATGATGGGATCGGGAGCAATGTTGATGCTGCACAGCAGGCGGGTGAAGATCAAACAAGCGATATAACTATCAAGGGAACCTATAAGGACGGTCAGTGGCGTATGACAGACCCAGAGGCCACTTCAACATCCGGAAGCTCATCGAGCTCCGGGTCACTTTTCGGTTTCTAAATTTATTTAAGACCTGCTAGTTGCATCTGCATATGCGCCCAGGTTTCAGCATGAGCCTGGGCGCTGAAAGGAAACACATATCATGAACACACATGCGTATCGTCTCTCACGTCGCACCGCGTTTGGTTTGGCGGGTGCTGCCTCTGCGACCGTGGCGCTTGCCGCGTGCTCTGGAGGCGTTAACGGTGTCAGTTCCCAAAGTGAGCGCACCGACTTTAGCGGCGAGATCAAGTTCGATAGTTTTGACACTTCTGCGGGAGAGTACAAGCCCGCGACCAAGGATCACCCCGCCGAAAATGTGCCGAAGCCGAAGAAGCCGGATAACGCTAACGATAAGTCGGCGGCAGGTTTTTACTCGTCTATTGGCTACCTTTTCGCATCCGTGCAGTACTTCTTCGAGTCTTTTGACCCCGAACCCATGATTGAGATTGTTGCAGACAGCACCGGGCAGAAGGTACCTGCAGCACAGTTTGAGCAGTTCAAGCAGATGGGCGCCGGGGGAGTCATGTGGATTTATGATATAAAAATTACCGGTAGCCTCAAGACCGCGCAGCCGAAGATGGATGGCGACACCTACACCTGGGATGGAAGCGCTACCATAAAAATCGGCGGTATGGGCGGCCGCGGAGGAATGGGAATGGGTCAGGAACTGAATCAGGAACAGAGCCAAGACGTTACGTTCAAGGGATTTTATAAGGACGGCAAATGGATGATTTCGAACTCAAATCAGAATTCGACCGCCTCCGGTAGCGCTAGCCCGTCAAGCTCCAGCAGCTCCGGTTCGCTGTTTGGCATCTAGCGAAATTTTACGGCGAGAGTATTCATTTCTCGTTATCGTGATGGATAGCGGGTATATGCATATGCTGTACCTCTGATGATCGATACCACCCGAGTGTCAGGGCTTGGGTTCCGAAAGGACTAGCATGTCTTCATTGAATATCTCTCGCCGTTCCGCGCTTGGGTTCCTTGGCGCCGGTTCTGCGGCGGTGGCTCTTGCTGCCTGTTCCGGGGCAAATAATGCCAGCGGGTCAGGCTCCTCCGCATCCGGTGGCCAAGACCAAAAGGACTACAGCGGTGAGGTGAAATTCGACAATTACGACACCTCTGCAGGTAAGTACGAGCCCGGCACCAAGGAACAGCCCCCGAAGAACTTCCCCAAGCCCCTCAAACCAGAGCAGATGGGTGAGAAATCCGTCGCTGGTTTCTATGCGGCTATCGGGTACATGGTTGCGGCATGGCAGTACTTTAATAACGCCAATGATCCTGCCCCATTTATGGAAGTTGCTCTCGATCCTCAGGGGAATAAGCTCCCTGCCGATCAGGTTCAGCAAGCTGTTGAAGAACGGAAAAAGCAAAAAACCTGGGCTGAGGACCATAAACTGACTGCCATTCTAGACTCCCCGCAACCCAAGACTGACGGTGACACCTATACTTGGAACGGAAAGATGAAGGCTACCAACGGCTCCTTTGTTGTGATAGGGGGTCAGGCTATAGATGTCCCTAAAGAGAAGATGACAGAAGAAGCGCCTGCGGTCTTCAAAGGAATCTATAAAGACGGTACCTGGTGGTTGTCCTATCCTCAGCAAAGCAGCGGAGGTTCTTCAGACGCTCAGGGTGGCTCCCAGAATCAGCAGCAGGGACAGAACCAGGAGCAAACCCCGCAGCAGCAGGCTCCGCAGGAAGGAGCCGGGGAAGGCGCATCCGGCAACGGCGGGGCACAGTAGCAATACCGCACAAGCTCGTCTAGGAGAACCGAGTGTAGGTTCCTAACTTAAAGAAAACCCGCAGGAAGCATAGTGTTCTTGCGGGTTTTCCGCGCTCTTAGCTGAATCTTTGCTCAGGGAACACTTAAACCTCGCATGAATTTCTACATCATGTACACAATGGGAATACATCCAACCACAGTTTGCGCCTTGATGCACGGGTAAAAGGCGCTGAAAGGACACCATTTCGATGCCCTCCCACACCTCCCGTCGTTTTCCCCGCCGCTCCGCACTCGCGCTGTTGGGCATAGGCTCAGCGGGATTTATTGCCTCCTGCCTATCAAGAAACCAAGGATCTGCCACAAACTCTGACGAAACCCGCACCGACTTTGCGGGTGAGGTCAAATTCGATACATATGATGAATCTGCGGGAGCCTTTAAACCTGCAACTCGTGATCACCCGGCTCAGAACGTGCCTGTGCCCATCAGACCCGAGCATATGAACGATAAATCTGTGCAGGGGCTTTACAATACGATCGCCTATATTTCCGCCGCCCTCCAATATATGAACACCACCGGCAACACCCGACTTTATGACGAAAGCGCCGCCGCAGAGCCGGGACATAGTGTCATGCGCGGCGAAAAAGACGAAAAAGCGTTCTCTTTAATGCGTGAAGGGCGCGTCTGGTTCGATAACCCCGCGGTCACAGTAACACTCAAAACCTCCGAACCGACTATCAAGGGCGATACCTACACCTGGGAAGGAAAGACCACCCTCGATTACGGAACCTTTCAGGTGGGCGAGAAAGAGACCGTAAACCTTTCTCTCGCGAAACGGTACGAAGTTGCCCAGACCACCTTCACCGCGGTGCATCGTGACGGCCGCTGGTGGTGTAAGGTGAGCGTTCCCGAAAGATTGTGGGAGCGCCCGAAAGAACTGATCTTTTCTCACATTTTAGGATGCGTGTAGAAGACCTAACCCCCACGCCGGTACCTACACCGGAGGCAAAGAAATAAAGGCGCTAAGGGTTTTCACGATTACAAATGTGCGTACCAGCAAATAATCAGCTGGGCGGTCTCAACCTGGGAATATGCAGAAATACCTGCGGCAATCCCAAGCATAAATCATGACGCATGGCAGGATAGTTAGAGGTAACCCAACCACAAGGAGCGTTCATGCTCTCTGCCCTAAACACGGATACCTTATTGTTATCCGGGCATAAGCAAGGCGCCGAAAGGAATACTATGAACATCCCAGCACATTATCTGACCCGCCGTTCCGCTCTTGGGGTGATCGGCGCCGGTTCCGCGGCGGCTGCCCTTGCCGCATGCTCAACCAGTAATTCTAATGGCGGCGGCGGTTCTGATTCGTCGAAACGTGACGATTACAGCGGCGAGGTGAAGTATGACAAGTTTGATACTTCGGCCGGGAATTATGAGCCTGCAACCCGTGAGCATCCGGCGAAGAATGTTCCGAAACCTATTAAACCCGATAACCTGAATGATAAATCGGTGGAGGGCTTTTACCAGAATATTGCCTTTCTCATTGCTAGTCTGCAGTATCTCTATATGACGGCAGACGGCAGTGCTGTTAAGGAGAGCAATTTTAAAAACAAAGAACAAGCCCCAAAGATTGAAGAACAGATGAAGTCTTCTGGAATGCCGGATAAGTCCTGGTTTGAGGACTTTACTCTCAAGCTTTCTCTTGATACTCCGCAGCCCAAGGTTGAAGGCGACAACTATACCTGGGAAGGAAAGGTATCAATAAATATGGGCAGCTTTATGGTTCAAAATGGGCAGGTGACAGATATCCCCGAGAAATCGCGGCGTCAGGAAGTGCCATATACCTTTACAGGTACCTATAAAGATGGCACCTGGGAAGTTGATCTGCAGCCTAAGACTTCCGCAAGCCCCAGTGCCAGTGGCGGAGCATCTACCGGTTCCGGCAGCGGCGGAGGATTCGGGTTTTAAAACCTCTTTCAAGCTGAACCGCATCGGCCAAATATAGGTTAAACCCGCAGAAACACGTGCGTTTCTGCGGGCTTAATCTATGTCTGCGGGGCTTGTTGCTGGGTAGGAGTGTCATAATTACCTGTACTGCGGCTCTACTCCGGGATAATAGAGGATGCGCCCGTCACGGTAACATCACTCCCCGAACGAAAATACCGGTAACGACGCCGTATTTTCCGCTTCCATGAGAAAGGTACCCGCCTATGACTTCCTCGTCCTTATCCCGCAGAGCCGCCCTCGGCGTGCTAGGCACCGGTTCCGCGCTCGCCTTCGCCGGATGCGCCTCCCGCGTGCAGCCGCTCTCGGCGGACGCCTCCGCAAGCTACCGTGCCGACTATTCGGGTGAGGTCACGTTCAACAGCTACGACACCTCCGCAGGAGAATACGTGCGCGCAACCCGTACCCAACGCGCGAAGAACGTGCCGAAACCGGTGAAAACCGCCATGATGACCGAGAAAAGTTCCGCCGGGCTGTACTCCCTGTTTGGATTTCTTGGGGCAGCCTTCACCTACGGAATTATGACCAACGATTTCTCTCCATTCAAAGAAATTACTTTTTTGGGAGGAATAAACGGAGCCGAAGCCTTTGAGGAAAGCAGCGTGAAAGAGCTTGAAAATATGTGGTTTGAAGACCCTAAAATGACGTTTACGCTCAAAGATCCGACTCCCACCCAGAACGGTGACGTCTACACATGGGCGGCAACGACCACATTCTCAACAGGTAATTTTGTAGTGTATGAGGGCACTGCGGTAGACATTCCCAGCGAGGCAAAGAAAGACGTTCACGACGGAGAGTTTAAGGCGCGATATAACAACGGACGCTGGTTGCTGATCGATATTCCCACCAATACCGATTTGTCTTCTAGCTTTGGCTCAGCGGGTAACCTGAGTGCCTAATTCCAGAGGATAGTACTGGCCGGGAGTATCCGGGATAATAGTGTTAGAACAATAGTCGCCATCGATGAAAGGTCTTTTTCATGACACAGTCGTTTGTATCCCGCAGAACCGCCCTCGGCGTGCTGGGCGCAGGTTCCGCGCTCGCTTTGTTGGATGCGCATCCAATGTCGGCAGCGTGAAGCCGCTCCCGACGGATGCTACGGCAAGCTACCGCAGCGATTTTAGCGGCGAAGCGAAGATCGACGAATACGATACCTCGGCGGGAGAGTACCGTAAGGCGACCCGCACCGAACGCGCGAAGAACGTGCCGAAACCCATCAAACCTAAGAACGCCGACGAAAACTCGGTGGCAGGGCTGTATTCCAGTATCGCGTTCTATACTGCGGCGACCCAGTACATGATGGAGAGCGGTGACGACAGCTTGATCGAGCAGACCGCGCTGAATGATACAGATAAAAGCTCCGTTAAATCGTCCTCGTACCAGTTTTCAACGATCTGGTTTGAGGACCCTAAGGTGACAGCCAACCTCACCACGCCGAAGCCCAAGGAATCCGGCGGGGAATACACCTGGCCTTCCCGATTCACCATAGGGTTGGGCAGCTTTATCGCCACCTTAGGAAGGGATGCTGATGTCCCCTCAAGCTCCCGCAGCACCACGCTCGACGTGGATATAACAGGGAAGTATGAAAACGGGCACTGGGTTATTGGCGGGTTCGCCGCAGCCTTCCGTAGCCAGGTAGGTTCAGGCTCTAGCAGCAGTAGTGGATCGAGCATCTAGCCTTCTGCTCTGAGGTTTTGCGGAACGTGGTGAGGCACAGCAGAGCGTACTATCTCAGAAGTTGACCTTGATTTATGATAGCTCTTTAACTATTACTAAAGACCTGTTTGTCGAATCCCAAAAATTTGGGATTCGACAAACAGATCTTACTGTTTTAAATTATTTTTAATTCCTTTGTAAATTAGCAACGATCGTTCATGACGTCCTGTACGGAACACGATCCTCCGCCCTGAGAAGGTTGGGAAGCTGTCTGATCGTAGTGCTGACCGAATAGAAGCCAATCCAAATATGCAATAGTGTCAGCCCAAGCGCCACCGGCGATCTTATTAAGCTCCTGATCAGAGATTTCTTCCAGCGCAGTAATCTTCTTGCCCATCAACTTCCTCCTTAAAATGAATTATTTGTCGTATAGGTCGAGCTGTAGGAGAATTATTTAGTTATTTTAAATTACTGTTATAAATATAAAGATTCGCTATATAGCTATTTATGATATGCATATTTCCTGTAATGTAACATGCATGAGCCGAGTGTTGCAATAGTGTTCTATGCAGATATATACAGACAATGTGTGCACTTATCCGTAACGATACTCTTAGCCCTCACAGCTGCGGTGTTTTGGGTGATGCGGCGCTTCTTAACTCCCACGAGCAGATAGCGAATCGCTATCTGCTCGCGCTATTGGGAGCTGGCAGGTGGCTACCAGATACGCACGCGATCCTCAGGCGCCAGATACAGTTTGCTGTCCTCGGGAACATTGAACGCATCATAAAACTCGTCGATGTTGCGCACCACGCCGTTCACCCGGAACTCGTCGGGGGAGTGCGGATCCACCGAAATCATCATCTCCGCATGCTGCGGGCGTGACTTGGTGCGCCATCCCTGTGCGGTGGACCAGAACAGGCGCTGCGCGGCCGTCATGCCGTCGATGACCGGCGCATCCTCCAGTGAGGTGATGCCCTGCTCGGCAAGCGCAATCTCATAGGCCCTCAACGCAATCGACAGACCCGACAGGTCGCCGATATTCTCACCCAGCGTCAGCTCACCATTCACCTGGAACTTCTGCGGGTCAAGGTTCGCTGGGGTGTAGGCATTATACTGCTGAACCAGCGCGCTCGTGCGTTTGGTGAACTCGGCGAAATCCTCCTCGGTCCACCAGTTATTCAGCGCGCCGTCGCCGTCATAAAGCGCACCTTTATCGTCAAATCCGTGCCCGATCTCGTGACCGATTACCATGCCGATACCGCCATAGTTCGCTGCGTCGTCGGCCTCAGGGTCGAAGAAGGGCGGGCGCAGAATAGCCGCGGGGAACACAATCTCGTTAGCGGGCGGCATATAGTAGGCGTTCACGGTCTGCGGAGACATCAGCCATTCGTTCTTATCAACCGGGTCGCCAGCGCGATCGATCATGAAATCGCTGTTAAAGGCGGCGGTGCGGCGCAGGTTCTCGAACAGGTCACCGGGCACCAGGGTCAGTTTCGAGTAGTCGCGCCACTCATCCGGGTAGCCAATCTTCGTGACAAACTTCGAGAGCTTTTCCAGTGCCTTCTCGCGGGTGGCTTCGGTCATCCAATCCAGGTTCGTGATGGAGCGGCGGTATGCTTCCAGCAGGTTATTGACCAGCTTGAGCATTTTCTCCTTGTGTTCCGGCGGGAAATGCACCGCCACGTATTCCTTGCCGAGCTCCTGATCGAGCGCGTTCTCCACAGCCGCAACGCCGCGTTTCCAGCGTTCGCGCAGCTCTTCGGTGCCCGAGAGGGTGCGACCGTAGAAATTGAAGTTTTCCTGCACGAACGCATCCGGCAGGTAGGGTGCGCGGGAACGAATAGCGCACCACAGGGCCCAGAGTTTCCAGGTCATCAGTGGGGTGGACTGCCACATGTTCGCCACGCCCTCCAGGAAAGAAGGCTGAGAAACAATGACTGTGCCCAGCTCTTTGGGGTCTGCCCCCAGCGCAAGAAGCCACTGCTGGAGCGGGAAACCGGGGAACTTCTCGTCAAGTTCGGTGGCTTTGACGGGGTTGTATTTCGCCTCTGCATCACGGTTTTTCACGACATCCCAATGATGTGCGGCGATCTCGGTCTCGTGCGAGAAAATAAGCTGTGCCGCCTCCATAGGGGTTAGGTTGAAGCTCTCGGCAAGGCCGGTCAGCTCGAACATGGTGGCGATATGTTCAATATACGCGGCGCACACCTGCTCGTACTTCTCTTCGCGGTAGTACGCTTCATCGGGCAGACCCAACCCGGCCTGGGTGAGGTAAAAGACGTAATGTTCGGGGTCTTTCTGGTCGATGCTGGTGTACCACCCGAGAAGCTGCGCCAGCCCAGCCCGTGAGAGGAGCGCTAGAGTGACGGCGAGCTGCTCGCTCGTGGCGGCGTTGAGAATCGGGGCAACCTCGCGCATAAGCGGTTCCAACCCGTCGGACTCGATCTTTTCGGTATCCATGAAAGAGTTGTAGAGCGCGCCGATGCGGGATTCAGGCTGTTCCTTGGCGATACGCTCAACAATCTCACGCACATGCCTTTCGGCATCATCGCGTAGAGTGTACAGTCCGCCGTCTTTGGAACGGTCGGCGGGAATTTCATAGGTATCGAGCCAGCGGCCGTTCACGTGGCGGAAGAAATCATCGCCCGGTTTAACCGCATTATCGACCCATTCGGTCGTAATTCCAGAGTTCTTTGCATTATCCATGACCCCATTCTAGGGGCTTTATGGCGCGAGAACCTTGAAGATAACACCTCTTCGGCATATTCCCTCAGGGGCGTAATTCGGTGAACGCTGGCATCCTTTGTCCTTAAAAGGTAACCGCGAGCAGGTAGGATTTTGCCGATAAGGTAGGAAAATCCTACCTGCTCGAATCAAAAACCACCTGCTCGCGGAAACTGAAATTACGCCTATGCGTTTTCTGCAGCGAGTTTCTTATCCCTCTCAGCCATCATGCGCTTCTCTGCCCCATTTACAAGCCAGAGGAACACAATAGCCAGTCCCGAGCATACGATCATGAAGATGAAGGCGGTGCTCCAGCCCCAGTGATCCACAATGATGCCGATACCGGTAGAAGCCAACGTAGCGCCCAGAGCATACCCGAAAAGACCGGTAAATCCTGCGGCGGTACCCGCGACATGTGAAGGCGACAGGTCGATAGCCTGCAAACCGATCAGCATCACCGGCCCATAAATCAGACCGCCAATCAGCGCCAACGCAATATAGGCGATAATGAGCGGAGCATCGGCTGAAGGCAGCCAATACAGCAAATAGCGCCTACGGTAGCAATCAAGAAGAGAATACCCGCGGGTGAACGACGCCCCTTAAAGACATAGTCAGAGACGAAACCGCAGAGAATAGTGCCGCCAATACCGGCAAGCTCCAGGATTGAGAACCCAGCGATACCGCCCTCAAGGGAAGCGTGGCGCACATCGTGCAAATATTTAGGAGCCCACACCAGCACACCGTAGCGCAGAGTGTACACAAAGACATTAGCAAGAGCCAGATACACCATGGTCGAATTAGTCAGCACATGCTTACGAATAGTCGTCCATGTTGATTCAGAACGGTCTTCGTCTGTGGACTCAACCTTGTGGGGGTCGTTGCGGTACACGTCAATAGTGGGCAGCCCCTCAGCCTCTGGATTATCGCGAATCAGCAGCCACGCCACAAAAGCAAGCACAAAGCTAATCACGGCGGGGAACCAAAAAGCAACCTGCCAGGTTTTACCGAAGAGCGTGAAACCCCAGGCAACCAAAGACCCGAAAGCGCGCCACCAACGTTATGTGCGGTATTCCAGAGAGAAACCTTAGACCCGCGCTCGCTCGTGGAGAACCAGTTCACGAGCACGCGGCCTGAGGGCGGCCACCCCATACCCTGGAAGATACCGTTGAAGACCATAATGGCGGCCATGGTGGATGCGATTGCGGCCCCGTATCCTGCAGCTGCCGCACCGGATCCCATGTACCCGGCGATAGCGAGCAGAACGTTTGCAATACCAGAAAGCACCAATCCTATGGGGAGGAATAACCGCGCATTAGAGCGGTCAGAAATCATAGCGGTAAAGAATTTGCTGAAACCATAGGCTAAAAGCAATGCCGTAGAAAGCGCACCAATAGCCGCATTACTAAAACCGAGCTCATGAGTCAGAATCGGCGTAACAAGCGGAACGTTATTGCGAATCAGATAAAACGTTGCGTACCCGATAAAAAAATACCCATAAAAAAACCTGAAAACGTAGGCGTGGGTACTTCGACGCGACCTCTGCTGTGTTCAGTTGAGGTTTTGCTGTCGGGATAGCAAGCCAGCGGGGTACAGAACCCTTCTTCTTTGGAGAATCTGTAGTAGTCATGCTCGCATTTTAGGAATAGATACCTATAGAAATAGTAATTTTAAGAGCATATGTACAGGTTACTTAAACTAGAAGTGAACATATGTTCAGAATGATTATTCTGTGAATAACAATTTTAGGCTGTCAAAACAGTAAATTTTTTATTTATGTGAGATAGGACTATGTCTTAGGGAACATAAATACCTATGTTGGATGCGCATACCCTCTATATAACCGCGAGCAGGTAGGATTTTCCTACCTGCTCGTATCAAAAACCACCTGCTCGCGGAATTATTGTGATTGTTTAAGCCTGTAATTAAGGCACTTTATAGGGGTAGAGGAGAGGCTCCGCGCCAGAGACTACAGGCTCGCCCGAACCTTCTTCGCTGCGGCCACCACGTTCTCCAGCGTCCTCTTTGTCTCCTCGTAGTCGCGGGTCTTCAAACCGCAATCCGGGTTAACCCACAGGTCAGAGATGGTTCCGTACCCAATCGCGGCACGGATCAGCTCCTCAACCTCGGATTGCGAAGGCACACGCGGCGAGTGAATATCCCACACGCCCGGGCCCAGCCCCGAAACATAGCTTTCGGGAATATCTGCCAGCAGCTCCATATGCGAGCGCGCCGCCTCAATACTGGTCACATCCGCATTCAGGGCATTAATCGAATCAATAATCTCGTTGAACTCCGAGTAGCACAGGTGGGTGTGAACTTGAGTTTTATCCTCGACCGCGCTCGTCGCCAGGCGGAACGCATTCACCGACCACTTCAGGTACGCGGGCTGCTCATCACGGCGCAGTGGCAGAAGCTCACGCAGTGCCGGTTCATCCACCTGAATAATGCGGATGCCCGCCTCTTCCAAATCGGCGATTTCGTCGGCGAGCGCCAATGCAACCTGATTCGCGGTTTCCTCGCGCGGCTGGTCATCACGCACGAACGACCAAGCCAGAATAGTCACCGGGCCGGTCAGCATGCCCTTAACGGGACGATCGGTGAGCGACTGGGCGTAGGAAATCCAGGGCACGGTCACGGCCTCGCCGCGCAGCCCTTCACCTGAGCGTTTCACATCGCCGAACAGCACCGATGGGCGGGTGCAGCGTGAACCATAGGACTGCACCCAGCCGTGCTTCGTCGTGGCGAAACCATCGAAATTTTCGGCGAAGTACTGCACCATGTCGTTACGTTCGGCCTCACCGTGCACGAGCACATCCAGGCCCAAATCTTCCTGGAGTTTAATAACGGAGGCGATCTCTTCACGCAGGAACTCGTCAAGCTGCTGCTGCGTGATTTTACCGGCACGCGCCTCTGCACGGTGGCGGCGAATATCGCCGGTCTGCGGGAACGAACCAATGGTCGTGGTCGGCAGCTTCGGCAGATTCAGATCGGCTTGGGCATCCCGGCGGATCTTCAGTTCGGGACGCTCAAAATCCTGCGGTTTCACGGATGCGGCACGCTCACGGATTGCCGCATTATGCTTACGCGGATCCGCTGTGAAACGTGCTAGCGCTTCGTCGGCGGTCTTCAACTCTGCCTCAACCGCAGACTCACCGTCGGCAAGACCGCGGGCAAGAGTCACGATCTCGGCGACTTTCTGGTCGGCAAAGCCAGACCGTCTACGGGCACATCGGCGGGGTCTTCAAGGTCAAGATCGTGCGGCACATGCTGCAGCGAGGTTGAGGACGCAACCGCCACCGCACCGCGGTTAATGTTCTGGAGTGCGTGCAGGAGCGTTCGCAGGTCGGCGCGCCAAATATTGCGCCCGTTAATGGCACCTGCCACCAGGGTTACGCCGGAGTCTTTGAAGGCGGTCAGCGCCTCGGCATCGTAGAGCGTGGAAACCAGATCGAGATGCAGCGCCTCAATACCGGTGTCTAACAGTGCGGGCAGGTTCTCGCGCAGATTGCCGTAGGGGCTTGTCACCAGGATTGCGGGGCGGTTCGTTTCGGCTGCCAACGCGGTGTAAGTTTTACGCGCCAATTCGGCGATTTTGGCGTTGGGAATGTCGCGGTCCACGGTCAGGCCGGGTTCGTCGAGCTGCACCCACTGCACGCCGCGTGCCGCCAGCTCGGCGAGCACCTGCTGGTAGGCTTTCACGAAATCGTCCAGGCGATCCAGCGGTGTGAACCCTTCGGGCGAACCCTGTTCGGCTTTGCCCCGAGAAGCAGGGTGAGCGGGCCGACCAGCTGCGGGCGCACCGTCACCCCATGTTCCTTGGCGACTTCAAGCTGCTCGTCAATAGCCTCAAGATTCAGCTTGATCTCGGTATCCGGACCGATCTCGGGCACCAGGTAGTGGTAGTTCGTATCGAACCATTTCGTCATCTCCAGCGGAGGCAGCGTCTCGGTGCCGCGCGCTAGAGCAAAGTACCCGGGCAGATCGAGCAGGCCGCGCGCATCCTTGGCGTCGGCAAGACGCTTGGGCACGAGGGTGAAAAGGCGCACGGCATCGAGCACCTGATCGTAGTACGAGAAAGTCGCCGGAATAGACGAATCGGTGGCGCTAAGACCGCGCTCGATCACACGGTCATAGTAGGTGCGCTGCACATCTGCGGCCGCCTGGCGCAGTTCATCCTGCGTGATTTTGCCTTTCCAGAACGCTTCCTGTGCCTTCTTCAGCTCGCGGAAACGGCCCACGCGGGGGTAACCGACGATGGTTGCTACGGGGAATGGGGTGTGGGTCATCCTAGTTCCTTACTGTGGGAGGGTGTCAAATAAAAGGGGAGTTTAGAGGTATTGAAGATCGCTTAGGGGGAGTTTGAAACGGTTCGAGTAGCGCGGAACGTCGAGTTCTTCAAGGACGTCCAGCACAGCCTCATGCTCGTTAAATGTGAAGAAATGCAGGCCGGGGGCGCCAGCATCAAGCACCTTGCGACATTGGTCGAGTGCATGTTCCACGCCGATGCGGTGCAGCTCGCGCGGATCGCTCGCGGTTTCCAGGCGATGCGCCAGCTCGCGCGGCACTTCAAGCCCGGCAAGCTCGCACAGCTTCGTCAGCCGAGTCAGCGAGGTAACGGGCATAATACCGGGAATAATGGGCATCTCCACCCCGGCAAGGCGCGCCGCATCCACCAGCCCCGAATAGCGCTCGGTCTCAAAGAAAACCTGGGTGATGGCGAAATCCGCCCCGGCACGCTGCTTTGAAAGCAGAATCTCAATGTCTTGAAGAAGCGAGGAAGACTCGGGGTGCTTATGCGGGTACGCCGCAACCCCAATCGACACCTTCCCCGCAGCAAGATGCGCGAAATCCTCACGTTCCACCCTGCGAATCAGCTCCACCAGGTAGCGGGCAAAAGGCAGCTCAAGCGGGCGCGTGTTTTCGGGTGGAATATCGCCGCGCAGCGCTAAAAACCCGCGTACTCCAAGCCCCAGAATCAGACGAACCGAGCGTTCCAAATCGGCCACGGAATGCCCCACGCAGATTAGATGCGCCAGCGGGTTCAGCGATGTTTCATGCACCAGGTGATCGAGCAGAGCCAGCGTCTTTTGGCGGCGCTGCGCATCGCCCGAATAGGTGACGGAAACGTAATCCGGGTTGGTTTGCTCAAGCTCGGCAATGGTTTTGAGCAGGGAACCGCAGCTTGCGTGCGACCGTGGCGGATACAGCTCGTAAGAAAGAGCCGGGTGAACTGTCGTCATTTTCATTCCTCCGTGTTCACCCGATAGAAGCGTGCCCGAAGGTACGCCAAATCTTAGCAAGACGCGAAGGGAATTCACTTCTATCGGTTCTGGCGGGAGCACCTTGTCCGTCCACCCAATGGGTGGAGGCTGGCGAGGTTGCTGCGACGTCTAAGAGCCAGATCTCTCGGTCGCTCTGGATAGATAACGTTCCTATTCTAGCAGGATGCGCGGTGCCAGCAAGAATATGTCAGCACATGTCGTCGAGCGGTCATAACCGCTTAATATTGTGGGATGCGGCGAAAAAATACGTCATACGGGTTCGCGGCAGGTCGGACTAGCGCGTTGAAACCTCCACCTGATTTGGCCGCGAGTTTAGCCGCGAGCAGATAGCGGAATGTTATCTACTCGCGAAGAGTACAGAGGAGGTGACGCGGCGGCGAGAGGGAGAAGGCATTCTACAAGGAAAAATCGGGTATTGTTCTGAGAAAACATGTCGTGTAAACTATGTGTAAGAGTCCCCCGACCGCCTCTACCCGTGAGTCTGCAGGTTCACAGGATATGCGCATATGTCGGGGCCCTTCTTTATCTGCTTCCGGTCTTACTCTGAGGAAAACCAGCGTTGGTTATTGAGGCTTTTTCTGCACGTCATCTTGAGCTATTAGCTCCAAGTAATTTCTCTTCTCCGTACGATTTACCCCCTCAGCAACGTAAGAACTTATTCTTTATGAGTGCTGAGCGTTTGGACGGATACATCGGCAACTATGTTGTTCTTTCGCAAGAACCCTATCAATCCGCCGGTCTTGCTCGCATTATCGATCTTGATATTCAATGCGCTCAACTGGTTTTTGGCAGATTAATGCAGGCGGAATTGCTTTTGCGCAGACTCACCGTTGAGTTGAGTCTTATGAAAGACTGTCACAAACCCCTTGTGACTATCTTAATCCTCACTATTATCTGGAAACTAGCCCAGGAAGTGTCACAAGACTTCTAGAAGATCTTGATGGACAATACCGCAGAACGAACCCTCATCACCGCGAGGCGCCTATGCCGTCCTTTGAGCAAGTAGTCGATAGCTTTTCACTGGGTCTATTGAGCAGATTTATCACACAGTACAGACCGGATGCGCAGGATCCGATTCTTTTCTGGAAAACCATTGCCCACGAGCTGGAGATACCTGTTCCTGCTTTTGAAAGCAACCTAAAATCGTTGACGGTTTTTCGTAATCGGGTGGCGCATCATGACAGGTTATGGGCTTCGACAAGCCCTGAGGCGGCACGAAAAGCTCGGCTTTTTGCGAAACGTTTGCGCAGCAGCCACCCGCGCTCATTGCACGTAGCTGTGCTGAATCTTGCGTTGTTTTTTTGGGACCGGGTGAACGCGAGGAATGTGCCCGCGAGTTTGAAAATTTTATTGCGCAGGATGAGCTGTATTACATAGGGGCTACGACTCTTCACACAAACTTACACTAGAAATCATCTATTGCTCGCGGGAGAATCGCAGGGTGCCGTGAACTTCATGTTGCGACCATACACTGTCAAACACGGTAGAGTAAATATATGGAACGCATCGAATCTCCCGCATATGCACGCCTGGGGAACTCCGGGCTGGTCGTGCCCTCCGTCGGAATCGGCTGCAACAACCTGGGACGCCCCGGTACCCCCACTCAAACTCAGGAAGGCACCAACGCTGTTATCGCCGCCGCAGTCGAGGCGGGTATCGGTTTCTTCGATATTGCTGACCTGTACGGTGCCGAACCTGGGCTGTCAGAAACCATGTTCGGTACCGCGATGCGCGAACTCAACCTCAACCGCGATGACCTGATCATCGTCACCAAATTTGGGCTTCCCACCGGTACCCTCAACGGCAACGACTGGGATGCGCGCGGCTCACGCCGATACATCGTGCGTGCCGTCGAAGGTTCACTGCGCCGCCTGGGAACCGAATACATTGACCTGTATTTCTACCACAGCCCCGACCCGAACACCCCGCTGGAAGAGACCCTGTCTGCGCTCGACACGCTCGTGACCAGCGGAAAGGTTCGTTACCTGGGGCACTCCAACTTTGCGGGGTGGCAGCTTGCCCACGCCGAGCACCTCGCCCGCGAACTCGGCACTGAGCGGTTTATCGCCGCCGAAAACCACTACAACCTGCTTGACCGCCGTGCCGAACTCGAAATTCTTCCCGCCGCCCGCCACTTCGGGCTCGGGGTGCTCCCATATTTCCCGCTCGCTAACGGGCTTTTGACCGGAAAATATCGCCGCGACAGCATCCCTGCAGGGTCGCGCCTGTCGCATTCCAAAGCGCAGGTACTCGCGCAAGCCGACTGGGAACAACTCGACGCTTACCGCGAATTCTGCGCCGATCTGGGGCTCTCTGAGGTTCAAGCATCCATCTCTTGGCTCAAACAGCAGGCTCCCGTCGCCAGCGTGATCGCCGGGGCAACCACCCCCGAACAAGTACGCGCAAACGCGCAGGCCGCAAGCGTGCGTTTCAACGATGACGAACTGGTGCGGCTCAACGAGATTTTCCCAGCACCTGAAAGCATCGCGCTTTTCTGACAGTTCTCCTTCGCAGCCATAAATATAGCCAGCTGGAAATATAACTAATCGGGAATATACCCAAGCCAGCAATCGTTTAAAGGCTGTGCGGTCTCCCAACCTGTGCCGTACAAGACCCTCATGAAAGACAAAAATACCCGCATGAGCATCACCACCGAGCCGCCGAACCGCGCCAGTGCACTACCCCCGCTCGGGCAGGGCGCGTACACCCGCCGCCTAGGTGTTATCGCGCTGGTGGCAACCTTCGGCGGGCTCCTCTTCGGGTACGACACCGGCGTTATCAACGGTGCCCTCGACCCCATGAGCCGCGAACTCGGCATGGACAACACCATTCAAGGGTGGGTCACAGCTCCCTCGCCTTCGCTGCCGCCCTCGGAGCCATGATCACCGGGCGCATCTCAGATACCATCGGACGGCGCAGAACCATCATCGGACTCTCAATCCTCTTCATCGCGGGCGCGCTCGCATGTGTCTTCACCCCCAGCATTGCTGTACTGTTGATGGGCCGCACGATGCTCGGGCTCGCCGTGGGAGGCGCATCCGCAGTCGTGCCCGTCTTCCTTGCCGAACTTGCACCCTACGAAATTCGCGGCTCACTCTCCGGGCGCAACGAACTCATGGTCGTCGGCGGGCAGCTCGCAGCGTTCATCGTGAATGCCATCATCGGCAACCTCTGGGGCGAACACGACAGTGTGTGGCGGTGGATGTTCGCCGTCTGCGCCTTGCCTGCGCTCGCGCTTTTCATCGGTATGCTGCGCATGCCCGAATCCCCACGCTGGCTTATCGCCCAGGGGCGCACCGATGATGCGCGCGCCATTATGAGGCGCATACGCCCCGCCGAACGTGCTGATGCCGAAATTGCGGACATCGCGCGTTCGCTTGAGGAAACGCGCACCCAAATCGGTACGAAGGCTAGGGGCAGCACGGGTAAAATTCTACGTGAAAAATGGTTTGTGCGGATTCTGCTGGTCGGTATTTTGGTGGGTGCCGGGCAGCAGCTCACCGGTATTAACTCGATCATGTACTACGGCATTAAGGTGCTCAAAGAGGCCGGGTTTGACGAGGGTTCGGCGCTCATTGCGAATATTGCCCCGGGTGCTATTGCCGTGGTCGGCTCGATCTTTTCGCTGCGCATGATGGAGCGTGTGAACCGCCGCACGATGGTGATTACGGGGTATTCGCTGACCGCGTTTTTCCACCTGCTGATCGGGGTGGCGTCTATGCTCCTGCCGGAAGGCAGCCCCGCGCGCCCTTATATTATTCTGGTGCTTGTGGTCGGGTTTGTGGGGTCGATGCAGACCTGCCTGAACGTTTCGACGTGGGTGCTGATGAGTGAGCTGTTCCCGCTTCGGGTGCGGGCGATCGGCATGGGCCTTTCCGCATTTTGCGGGTGGATGATGAACGGCCTGCTGTCCCTCGTGTTCCCGGTTATTTTGGGTGCACTGGGGCTGACCGGATCCTTCTTCGGGTTCATGGTGGTGAACGTGCTGATTGCCGTGCTCATGTGGCGTAACCTGCCCGAGACCCGCGGCAAAACCCTGGAAGACGTGGAGGCGGGCGTTATCTCGGGCGCCGCCTATCCGTTTGCGGCTACTCGGTAGACGGCACTCCTTAGCTCGCGAGCAGGTAGGATTTTCCGACCTGTTCGTGCCAAAAACCACCTGCTCACGGAAAAATAAGACCGCTGGATGCGGTTTACGGATTCTGTTTTAGAAAGTCTTCAAGAGAGATGCGATAACCATCATCTTCGGCACGGGCTTTACGCAGAGCCTCAATATCAAGTAGCTCTTCGTATTCTTCTACGGGGTCTAGACCAGTCATATGTCCTACTCAAGGTGATGTTATTGATAGAGAATGCTTGTGTTAGTCTTAACATATCTTCGCAAAGTTACCTGCGTACAGCGGAAGACTCAGCAGCGGCAACTACTGAGCCTTCCTGGTAGGTAGAGCACTACTTCAGAAGCTTAATGAGGCTTGAAGCAAAGCTCATGATGTACGAGACGGCCTGAGCAGCTCCATCGGTTAAGGGCAAAGCTTACCAAGAGCGCTTGGGCCGTTTCTACGTAGTCGTAGAAAGACATCGTGTCCCACCGCCTTTCCGCCCCGGGAATCTCCACAGGATATTCTTCGCAAAGTGGCTGTGGGATTACCCTGCAGAAAGGGCATTACTAGCTTTACTGTACGCATATGTTAAATTCTGCAAACGTGCGTTATATGACCGTCTTACGGGAGTAAACCGGCGATAGCTCTAGGCTTTGCAGCCCCACCCAGCAAAGGCATTCCTATCCTGCGAGGGCGCGGGTTAAGTGATAGTGTCAAATATGTTATAACTATCCTTCGGTTGTGGTGCCGTCGCGCGATATTCCCGCTGCCGACTCCACGGATAGCGCACAGTCGCGCATACTTGACGGCACCCGCATACCTGTGACTTCTAGAAGGCAGAAAGTCGTGACAGACAACGTAAAAAATGATTGGGATTTGCGCAGCGAGAAGGTTCAGAAGAACCAGGTGGCCGCTTATGACGAGATGCGCCGCCGCTGCCCCGTAGCGCACGATGAGTTCATGGGCTACTCCGTGTTCAAGAACGCTGATGTGCAGCATGTGCTCGACCATCCCGAAATCTACTCGAATGTCGTCTCGACTAGGCACATCGCCGTGCCAAACGGTATGGATGCGCCCGAACACACAACGTTCCGCGCCGTGAACGACAAATACTTCACCCCCGAACGCCTGAGGGAGTTCGAGCCAAAAATCCGTGAGGTCGTCAAGAACCTGGTGGCCGATTTGCCGCGCGGCACCGAGGTTGATGTGATGGACGGGTTCGCGCAGGCTTATGCGATGCGCATTCAGAACGCGTTCATGGGCTGGCCCGCGAGCCTTGAGAAGCCGCTGATCGAGTGGATTGAGAAAAACCGCGAGGCTACGCTGCGCCGCGACCGCGAGCAGATCGGCAAGGTCGCCCTTGAGTTTGACACTATATTCGTGAGCTTCTGGATGCGCGCCGCGACCAGGCCGCCGCTGGTAATCCGCAGGATGTGACTGCCGAGCTGCTGACCGACACCGTGCAGCTGCCCGGTCAAGAGCCGCGCACCATGACTGATGAAGAGATTGTGAGCCTGATTCGTAACTGGACGGTGGGGGAGCTTTCGACCGTTTCGGCGTGCGCCGGGATTATTGTGAACTTTTTGGCGCGCAACCCGCAGGAGCAGGCACGGCTGCGTGACTCACTGGGGGAGGGGCATGCGGAGATCGCCGCCGCGGTTGAGGAGATTATGCGCCTTGAAGACCCGCTGGTGACAAACCGCCGTGTGACTACCGAAGACACCGTGTTGGGTGGGCGTACTATTCCGGCAAATTCGCGGGTGACGATTAACTGGTCGAGTGCCAACCGTGATGAGGACGCGTTCGAGGATGCGCTCGCCTATAACCCGCATCGTGACCAGTCCCGCAACCTGGTGTATGGCGACGGTATTCACGTCTGCCCGGGTGCGCCGCTGGCCCGCTTGGAGCTGCGCCTGCTCATGGAGGAGCTGCTGAAGGCGACCGAGAGCATTGTTCCTGGTGACGAGTCTGATGCCCCCGCCACCGAGAACGCGACCTACCCGATCTCGGGTTACTCGATGGTTAGGGTGGTGTTTGGGTAGAAGTGGTTGCCATGGATCTGAGAGGTAGGTGGATAGGTTATGTTGATGCAATACGCCCACTGAACTCTAAGAACCTCACAAGGCTATGACCATCATGGATGTAGCCGACAAGATTACTGAGGTAATAAGGGTAAAATACGGTGCACCAGAAAGAGGCGGGCGTCTACAGCAACGACCAGAAACAGGAAGCTAACGGAAAGTCCACGTCACAACGATTCTAGCTTGCTGACAATGATTAGCGTTAATATGCCCGGGACCGTAAGGTGATCTAAAGCTATGCGGAAAATAACGCTACTACCCTTTTTCATGTCACTGCTCATGAGAGTATCTTTATCGTACATATAACTACTCTCGACACTAATCTGGCCGCTGAGAGTAGCAGGTGGCTAAAAATTTCGGGTGTACCTCGCGCGTGGTATCAGCAGACTATAGAATGGTGGTTATAGATGTAGGCAATGAATATCGCATAAACTATAAGTCCAACCGTTGTTAGAACCACAGTGAGAGTAGCGTTTACTTTTTGAGACGTTTATAAGTTCCATACACTTCGAAAACGCAACCTACTATTAGAAAAAACCAAAATCCCTCAGTAGAATTTACGCAATAAGCTACTATGGCGAAGATAAACATAACTGCGCCCAACAGCATATATAATGTAAAATCCTTCATGATTACCACCTTTCTCCAATAACTTTACGTAACAATAACTGATTGTATCTTGCAAATCTTTGGTGACTTTATATCGTGTTTTACAGAACATCGTAAAACATATTATAGAGAATTTCAAGAGGGGTTCATTGGTGGGGTACCCCCCCCCCCGTGTTTGTGAACACTGAATGCCTACCTTCAGATACTCAATACTCACGGTCAGAAAGGAAATAGAAATCCTTATGAGTATGATTAGTATAGCGTGGAACTTTTCAAGAGGTGATCACAATCCGCACAAGTGTACCAGCGGTTATCGGCATGAAGTTATTCATCTAGCTCATGATGTAAAGTCAGCCAATCACCAAGTTGCTGTCAAACCCATCTCAATGAGCAGGCTTAAAGGCGATGCGAAAAAGTATCATAAGGGTCAAATTTCTGCCTCTAGCGAGTACAAAATAGCAGAATGAGCCCAAGTTACGCCGACAGAACTGTCAGCCGGTTTTTGGGAAAAGCAGCTCGTCTCCTTCACTTCCAAACAACGACCATAGGGAAATGAATTTGTGTACATGAGTAGAAGGATTTTCTCAACTAGTCTATGACTCGGCAATCGGGAATATAAGATATAACTGTGTGTCCGAGGCTGATCTTGGTCCCCCTTTTTTTCTAGGAGGGGTATACCTTAAAACTTTCTCACCAGAGCACCTCTACTGGTGTACCTATCAGATCCTCACCTGTTTCTGGCGGCGCAGAGTCCGTACCATCGTTATTATGCTGAACTCGTAGGCGATATTTCCCATACTCCGCTGTGAAAGTAGATTCGTCTAGCTGTACTTTGTAGCAGGGATCAACATACGAGGGACGATGTCCCAGCGCTAGGTTGTATCTCGCCGAACCTGGTGGGTACTTTTACGGGTCTTTAAATGTTGGAACTGGTACTGATGATAAAGGTGCTCAATTGGTTTCGTCGGGCGAGTTTGGGGCGTTGATCGGTTTTGGAGCTCAGCAGTCAACAGTGAGTACACCGCCACCGAGTTTTTCATGCTGGCTAGATGACACAGTAGTGTGTTCTTCTCGTGTGTGGGGCATGCTGGAGTATTCTATCCTTTCTAAGATACTGAACCAGTATCTTAGAAAGGATAGTCCGCTGTCAGGACAAAGCTAAATAAACCAGGATAGACACACCATGTATCCTATGACCGCAATTTGGTGCTTAGTTTACGTTCTAGCTACTACGCATAGGGTAACTATCTCAGCGTACAGTCAGTATTCATGTGGCTGCCAAGAGAGCTACATGACCGGGTTGCGTGCCGTTTATATAGACTCTTTCGATATTTATAGTTCTTCTGCTTCTTGGACTATAGGAGACTTATGCCGAGAAGGAGCTGGGGCTGATGTGAAAACGGTGGCTGATTTTGCGTAGCGGTAAGGTACAGAAAGGTATCAGAGACTGCGTCTTCACGGTATAACGTTGCGTACGATCTCTGTCATTATGCATAGGCCCCCTGATCACGTGAGTAGGTATTGAGATCAAGGAGACTTGAACAAAATACGGGTCTCAGATATTTTTATCTGCTTGCCCTAACCAGACGGTGGAGGTAGCTAGTTGGCTGCAATGGAGCAGAATCCTTGAGTGAGAGAATACCAGGAGGTGCGGCTTAGGTAGAGTTAAGTGCTCTTGAACGTATGCTGATCAAATTCCGGTTACAAGATAATCTCAACGTAAAATAACCCAAATATATTTCATTAATAAATCAAAATATTTTTTATATCAAATTTTTATTTGAAGAAGAAAGTAATAGCTTTTAAAAATTTTTTGTCCACAGGTGTTTTATCCCAGAAGATTAATGTGTTAGTCTGACTCTAAGGGTTCACCTGAAGGTTCAATCAGTGAATCCTGATGCTTGAAGTATTCTCTTCTGGCATATATTCGTAAGCTAAAGAAAGGTTGTTCTAGTATGAGCGGCAATAACGAACAGCATATCGAAATGGTTCAGATTGACGACATTTCCGATGATCAAAGTAGTGGTGCTTTGAGCACTTACTCAAGTGTGGGGCATGGTACTTGTCCTTCGAGCGTTGGGACGGTCGGCTGTCTCATTAGCTAAGCTTCTGAGCGAATACTGCATGATGGATTTCTAAGTTTGTAAGAAAACATCGGTATTAAGCTCGTATTATCAAACACCTAAGAATTGGAGAATCTCAATGAGCATTAATGGCAATGACGTCGTCACTATTGATGATATTGATGATGTTAACGCGGAAGAAGTAAATGGTGCTGGATTCTGTGTCGGGACATTGGGCACAGCTGGGTGCCCCAGCAGCGCAAGCAGTCTTGGGTCGGCTACGTAAATAGCCAACATCATAAAGGAGCAGATGATGAACAGCGAGAAACATCAAAAGCAAATTGATCAGGTCACGATTGATGACCTGTCAGAAGCAGATGAAGTTTTTGGCGCTGGATTCTGTGTAGGAACAGTGGGTACCACAGGATGCCCCAGCACTGTGGGTATGGGCGCTCCTAGTTCGTACACTGGGTAACTATTCAACGTGATAAAGGAGCAGATAATGAACAGTGAGAAAATTGATCAGGTCACGATTGATGACCTGTCAGAAGCAGATGAAATTTCTGGTGCTTTCAACTGTGTCGGGACAGCTGGCACCGCAGGATGCCCCAGCACTGCAGGCACTTTTGGATGCGCCACGTAAATAGCCAACATCATAAAGGAGCAGATAATGAACAGCGAGAAACATCAAAAGCAAATTGATCAGGTCACGATTGATGACCTGTCAGAAGCAGATGAAGTTTTTGGCGCTGGACACTGTGTCGGGACATTTGGCACAGGTGGATGCCCCAGCACTGCGGGTACTATTGGGTCTGCTACGTAAATAGCCAACATCATAAAGGAGCAGATAATGAACAGTGAGAAAATTGATCAGGTCACGATTGATGACCTGTCAGAAGCAGATGAAATTTCTGGTGCTTTCAACTGTGTCGGGACAGCTGGCACCGCAGGATGCCCCAGCACTGCAGGCACTTTTGGGTGCGCCACGTAAATAGCTAACGTGATAAAGGAGCAGATAATGAACAGCGAGAAACATCAAAAGCAAATTGATCAGGGTCACGATTGATGACCCTGTCAGAAGCAGATGAAGTTTCTGGTGCTTTCAGCTGTTTGGGGTCAGTGGGCACCGCAGGATGCCCCAGTAGCGTAAGTACTCTTGGGTCTGCTACGTAAATAGCCAACATCATAAAGGAGCAGATAATGAACAGCGAGAAACATCAAAAGCAAATTGATCAGGTCACGATTGATGACCTGTCAGAAGCAGATGAAATTTCTGGTGCTTCCAGCTGTCTTGGGACAATGGGCACCGCAGGATGCCCCAGTACCATAGGCACTGCTGGGTCGTTCATGTAAATAGCTAACGTGATAAAGGAGCAGATAATGAACAGCGAGAAACATCAAAAGCAAATTGATCAGGTCACGATTGATGACCTGTCAGAAGCAGATGAAATTTCTGGTGCTTCCAGCTGTCTTGGGACAGTGGGCACCGCAGGATGCCCCAGTAGCATAGGCACTGCTGGGTCGTTCACGTAAATAGCCAACATCATAAAGGAGCAGATAATGAACAGCGAGAAACATCAAAAGCAAATTGATCAGGTCACGATTGATGACCTGTCAGAAGCAGATGAAGTTTTTGGTGCAGGAAACTGTCTCGGGACATTTGGCACCGCAGGATGCCCCGGGTGTTTTGGCACCTATGGTTGCACGACTTAGTTTTGCAAGGTAGTTTCGATATTTTTCTGTAGGTTTTAGCCAGGATATGATTTAGCCCGTGAATAAAAGCAACATAATTCCCCTTTCGCAAAGTTTAATTGAGGATTTTGTAAAATCCGCCCGTGGAGGTACTTATGATATTGAGGATATGCATGAAACATTAGTTACCCTTGGTAATTCTGGTTCAATCCTCAACCATAAAAATCTTTGGATTATTACAGACCCCTCGATTATACGCGAGTGTGAGCGTTCTACAGATTTGATTATGCCATCCGTAAAGGGTGCCCAGAATAATCCTTTCTATACAACGTTTATTGAGTTTTTTGAAGGCAGTTTTGCTTCTGAGGTAGGACATCAAAAAACTCGTAAGCAGGTTATTGGAGCATTTTCGAAAAAGCGTGTCAAGAATTTTTCTGAACATGTTAGTTCGATTACTCACGAGGCTTTTCGTATTCCTGGATTAGCAGTAGACGCAGCATACTTATCCCATATTATTACGGATGTTACTCTGGAAAAATTTTGGGGTGTAAGGAACCCAGCAACACGAGCCATGCTTTTTGGCACTGGGCGACAGATGCTTGCAATACTCTATCAGCTTGGGGCAACTGACAATATTACTGCAGCTGAAATTCAGCCAGATATTGATATAGCCTCTTTGCTTGATACCTTACAGGATGAAATATCATGTACGGCGGTCAAAGATGAGGACAATACGTTACGTTCATATTTGTCAAGCCAAGTATGTAATGAGCGTATGTCCTTGTCTGAGGCCGCTAATTTTTTCGCTTTTATCATAATGTCTGGTTTAGATACATTGGAGGCTAGTCTAACAAACATATTGTATATATTAGCTAGTTCGCCAGATCGATATTTTTCGGATGCCTCACCTGCAGAAATATTTAATGAGGCTTTGAGGATGTTAACACCTGTAACGAGTTCTGTGCGTGTTGTAGAATCTGAGAATAATATTCTACCTGCTACTTTAGGCGATATGGTCATATTGCATCATGCCGCTGCCAATCAAAATAGGATGTATTTCTCTGATCCTGAGGGCTGGCATCCAAACTGGGTCGATCGACGTGATGCAACCATTTTTGGTGGAGGAATTCATCGTTGTTTAGGCGCTAATTTAGCAACGAACGTAGCAATTAGTTTTACGGAGGCACTATTAGATATAAGGCCTCGACTTCTAATTTTGGGTGATAAAACCCCAAAATTAGTAAGTGGTTCGGCCGTTCAAACAGTTACAAATTTATATATTTCGCGGTAGTTAGGTGTGTTATGCGTAATAAACTACTTAGCTCATTTAATAATAAAATTAAATTTATTCCTCAAGTTGCAGAGAGTGAATGTGGTCCTGTTGCCTTATATTCAATCTTACATTCCTATGGAGTTGATGATGTCTCAATAAAAGATATAACGCGTGAGGCACGAACAGGTCGTAATGGGACTTCTCTTAAGGGTCTTGTTCGTGCCGCAGAATATTTTGGAGTAAATACGCAGCTAATTCGTGTAAATACTGGAGCGTCTAAAGCGTCTATAGAACAGTTTTTGCCAGCAATAGTTCGAATTAACCAAGGGCATTTTGTAGTTATTGAAAAAATTTCCTGGAACGGTAAGTTTCATATCATAGACCCTTCTCGCGGCAGGTACTCTGAGTCGCAGGAAGAATTAGGAAATAAAATAGATCCAGTTTGGTTATCTGTTGATTTATCTGCCGCGATATATAATAACAAGAAATTTGGAGTGGATAAATTTTTTAGAGATATAAAAGATATTCCCACTTTAAAATGGATTCTGCAAAAAGGGAATGGATTACGAATCTACACAACAGCGTTATGTTGGGCAATATCATTATCCTCTTTACTGTTTATTGGATTTTTATTTCGCCAAGGTCTTACTGAAAACAAAATATTTCTCATGTATGCGTTAATAATATCAATTATTAGTGCATGTATACTATGGATTGCTTTACGCTCAGAGAGTAAAATTATTGTTGACTATTCTAAGAATGCAGTCATTGATATCGCTCAGCGTATTTTTTACCTACCGATTGATTTCTTTGATCGACGTTTTAGTGCTGAGCTTTCCTTCCGGCCTCAGTCAGTCGATAATAGCTTTATGTCTGTTGCTGAGGGAACAACGAGGTTTATAGCTTCGATAATATGTTTTTTTGCGGCAATCCTGTCACTGTTTATATTGTATCCTGAAACTGCACTAGTTGCATGTGTGGCAACGCTTATAATCTCATTTATTTATATGATTTTAAAGTTTGCCGATAGCAAGGTTCAAGAATCTGCAAGTACTCTTGAAATGCAAGTGTCCTCAGATTTACGTTCTTCTATATTGTCTGCTGAGGAATTAAAATCTGCTATATCCGTACAAACTATTGTTAAATGGCTTAATACAGGAAATTCTTTAATTGAAAGCAGCAAAAAACGAAGCGGATATCTAAACGCTTTAGTGTGGAGAATTGAGTCTTTTATCGATACATTAGTTGTTGTATTGGCAGTGGTTGCTTCGCCCGGTATTAATGATGTTGTTATTTCTTTGCTGCTTGTAGGGGCCCTAAATCAGGCTCGTAGTGGAATTGTTAGGTATATTGCTGATAGCAGTACAAATTTACGAGTACAAAATCGAGCGTATGATGATATACAAGAGCAAAATACTATTAAAGTTAACTCATTAAACGATATTAAAAAAGAAGGTGTAAAGTATATTAAATTTAAAGTTTTTAAAGAATCTAGTTCTATTGACTTTATGATAAATTCAGGGGGTGTAACACATGTTGTTGGTCGATCGGGTATCGGCAAGACGAAAATAGTTCATCGTCTGCTTGGTTTAAATGATACAACTTTCGAAGATAATTTATTTATTGATGGTGTGATTCCACGGAATTTCTCACGTATTTATGTCCCAGATCGTCCTTTGTTGATTGAGGGGAGTGTTCGCGAGAATTTAATGCTTGACTGTTTGGAAAGTCGCCTGCCTGATAGCGTCTTGTGGGAGGTTTTAGAATCTAGTTGTGCTGATGAATTTGTGCGGAAACGGGGAGGTTTAGAAGCACCTGTCCTGTTTGAAGGGAAAAATTATAGTGGGGGAGAGCGACAACGCTTAGCCATAGCACGTGTTCTGCTAAAGGCACCGGATATAGTTGTTTTGGATGAGGCTTTAAGCGCAACAGGAAAACGGATTCAGCATACTTTGTTGGATAAATTGCGGACTACTGGTTGTATGGTTATAAATATAACTCATGAAAAACCAGAAGTGCAAGGTTTGGACACAATTGTTGACTTGGACGTGCTATGAGGAAATTTAAATTTTCTGTGAGCATAATACTCGTAGAAATCTTAGCGGTAATAGCAACTTTAGTTTATTCTATATCTCCATTATATATTGTTGTTAGTGGTTCAAATTTGGAGAGTATTTTGACTGTCTTGTTACTACTCTCTCTTGGGTTAATTATGGGCCTTATTAGCGATGGGATATCAGTTTTAATACAATCCTCCGCTGTACGTTATACACAAGAAAAGATTTGGTACCGTTTGTTTAATCAACCTGTAGAGTTCTTTAAACAAACTCGTTTTAAAGACCTGCTCGGATTCGCTAGTACAGCTCAGCTTGTACGCGGGGTTTTTCTTCGTGTATGTTTACAGACCATTCCCTCCGTTGTAACTACAGTTATTGTTTTCATAGTTATATTATTAATAGACCTTCCAACAGGTCTTGTGTTAGTCTTAATGGGAGGGGGATGTTCAGCGATAATTATTTTTGCTACAGTTCGGCAGATATTTTATGATCGAGCTGTTCTTGATAGTGTAGATAAAGCTGAGGCATCACTATATATTGCGTTTTTACACATTGAAGAAATTCATTTTTGGGGAATGCGCAAACTATTTTTTATGCGCTGGAAAGATATTTTTGGAGGTCAGAAATCTAAGGACAAGTCAAGTCGTTTTTGGAGTGATATCGTACAGCTGATAGCTCGAAGTGGACCTGCTATATGTGTAGCTACTGCATTGGTTTTTTATGCTTCATATGGTGGATCTCCGACAAGTTTAATTCTTTTGGTTATTGGATTTTTCCAGCTGTTGCAACTGCTGCTGCTTATCGTAGGGATAGTACCTGCTATGGTTATGGCTGTAATATCTTGGAAACGTCTAAATAAATTGAAGGATAATGTTAAAGAAAACTATCAGCAACATCAGAATTCACACAGGTATGTGCGTGCAGGTGGCAGTTCACTTTTGGTTAATAATTTAACATATGCTTATTGCGGAGGTGAAATAATTATTAATTCTGTCTCTTTGGCTGTAAATCCTGGTGAGATTGTTGCTATAGTAGGAGACAGTGGTGCTGGAAAATCAACCTTATTATACCTACTTGCAGGATTGCTTGATCCAATATCTGGAACTATATATGCCGACGAGGAGAATATTCATCATTTAAGAAATTCTGATTTACGAAGTCGTATCGTTCTTGTTCATCAGCATTCTCGTATCCAAAGGGGGTCGTTACGTGAACAATTCACACGGCTAAATCCTTCTATCACTGATCAAAATATTTTTGATGCCTTACGTGCTGTGCATTTAGACGAATTTTTGAGTAATCTTCCTTTGGGGCTAGCGACACCTTTAAATGATCGTAGTTCTGGTATTTCCAATGGGGAGAGGCAACGAATATTGCTAGCTACTCATATCGCCTTGAATCCAGCAATATTGTTACTTGATGAACCAACATCTAATCTTGATGCAGATACTCAGGAACTAATTATTGACTGTTTGAGGAACGCTGGTATTACGATTATTCTTACTACTCATCGTTTTGCTGTTGCTGCACATGCGGATAGCGTTTATGGCCTCAAGGATGGTACTCTAGATCGGGATATAGGAAAAAGTTGGCTACTGGATAATTCATTAGACCATTCGAATAATTTTATTTAACTATTTTGGAGTGATTATGAACAATTTTTCTTCTGGTAAAGATCGGCAACGTTTAGAACTGCGTCCGTCATTGCGGGTGACGCAATTGAGTGACGATGAGTTCTTTTTAACTAATGATTTTGGTCTCCGTAAAAGGCTTACTGGTTCTTCGCTAAAAGATGTCATGGACATTCTTTTAGATGAAACGCTTGATTTGAAGGAACAAAATAAGCTATTTAGGGAATCTGGTAGTAATGCCGAGGCTTCTCTACAAGCTCTTCGTGATGCAGGTCTAGTTCGTGAAGTTACTTATTCGAACGATAAGCGAGAACAGCGAACATTTTGGGATATTTTATATCCTGGTGGCGATGTTCATAAGCTTCGTATTGGTCTTGCTGCGGTCGATGAGCCACTTGCAGATCAGGTGATCAATGATATTGAAACTATGGGAGATGACGTTGAAGTTCTACCACTTAGTCTCGTTAACATTGATGTGGATAAGCTTTCCTCGTGCGATGCTGTAGTTGTGGTTTATCAGGACTATACGCAGTCTGTATTAGATAGTCACATGAAATTAACTGCTGCCAGTATTCCTGTGTTGTATGTACGACAGTTACAATCTTCATGGTGGATAGGTCCAGTAGTTAACGGACCGGAATCTTCATGTATAGGGTGCCTTGCTTTTTACCAGAAACACCGCTCAATTACCGATACATATATTCAACAACATGGTGGTACAGAGGGGAATCGTCGCGCATGGAACGCACAGATTCCTCCCTTACGTTTGGCAGCAGCAGGTACGATCGTTGCAAACATTGCTCGTATAATTGCGGGGTTGCCCAATGTGGAGAGGCGTGTTGATGTTCTTGACCTTACTCGTGGCTCTATGGAGACGCATCGGTTGGAGAAACGGCCTCAATGTTCAGTATGTGGTAACCCTAGGTTGCAGGCTCAGTTAAATTCAGCTCCCATACAGCTCAAGATGGACTTAGAGTCTAAAGCAGATGATGGTGGGCATCGATCTATAGGGCCAGAAGAGTTCTTGCAAAAGTATGAGCACCTTGTCAGCAACGTTTCTGGACCAATCTCATACCTTGTTGATATGAGCCGACCAGAGGATGAATTATTCACATTTTCGGCTGGTCAGAATTTTGCAATGGCTATGCCAAAGTTTGCGGATTTGAAGTTTGGCTTACGTAGTATGAGTAGTGGGAAAGGTCGTACACGCATACAGGCCAAGGCAAGTGCTCTTGGTGAGGCAATTGAACGCTACTCTGGACTTCATCATCAGGATGAAGAGCGTTTAGTATCATCGTTTAATGATTTAGATCCACGTGAACGAATTCACCCAAATGATATACACCTTTTTAGTGAGCGGCAGTTCGAAGAGCGGGAATATTGGAATGCTAAGCCATCCTCGTTCCATTGGGTTGGGCAAAAACTGGATGAATCACAACCCATTGAATGGTCGCCAGCTTGGACTATAAAAACCGGTGAACGGCGTCTTCTCCCCACGGCAATGTCTTACTATAATTATGTATCTCATCAGTATTCTTTCCACCCCGGGGCGAACTCTAATGGTTGTGCAGCTGGAACCTCGTATGTTGATGCCACAGTTCAAGGACTTTATGAGCTGATTGAGCGTGATTCGACAGCTTTGTGGTGGTATTCACGTTGTTCGCGTCCGCAGGTTAACCTAGAGTCCTTTAATGACCCGTTCTTTTTACGTTGGCGTGAAATGTATCGTAAGCATAACCGAGATGTGTGGATTCTTGACTTGACATCGGATCTTGGGATACCTGTTTTTGCAAGTATTTCTGCGCGTAATGACAAACCTGTGCAAGATATTCTAATTGGTCTTGGATGTAACGCTGATCCGGCGATAGCAATTTCGCGTGCAATTACTGAAATGAATCAGTTTTTTCCAGCGGTCATTGATGTTGATAAAAAAGGTAATGGCTATCGATACGATGATCCGACACAAATGGATTGGTGGAAAAACGCTCTATTAGAGGATCATCCATATTTGTTGCCGGATGGGGAAAAGTATTTTAAAGACTACTTACATGCTCCCTCGCAATCTTTGGGTGAAGAGCTTAACTACACCGTTAATAAGCTTGAGAATCGTGATATCGAAGTCTCCGTAATGAACCAAACCAGGCTTGATATAGGGGTGCCAGTTGTACGTGTAATTGCGCCTGGTCTCCGCCATTTGGCCTAGGTATGCTCCAGGGAGGCTTTTTGACATACCGTTAGAGTTAGGCTGGGTTGATCATCGGCTATCAGAAGAGGAGTTAAATGATGTACCTTTATTCATCTGAGTTTGAACCAAAAAATCCAGAAGATGTTACTTACCTTGTGCCGAAAAAGGGTATAGGGTTTAGCCTTGAGGACTCTTGTAATGTACATGTAACACTTCAAGGAAAACCATTTTTACGGATCCGTGGATTAACCCCGGAACAGGTAAATGAGCTTGTAGATAGGAAGCTCATCCGAGAAGAGAACCTCCCAGAGATTCTGTTAAATCGTAATTTATTCTGTGAGGCCTTAACGGATAAAGGCAAGGTTGTTGCAACAGCTGAATCTATAAAGCAAGGAAGTTTTAGTAAATTAGTTGTGTCTAATGAACAAGACTTAAAATTAGTCCCCTGTCGCTTTGTTGTTGCTAGCTCGGTCGTAAATTCCTCAACGACCGGAGTTGTTCTGGAGAATCCTTATTTTGGTACACGTATCTGGATCTCGCAAGATAATCTTGCTGAATTATACCCCGTTGCTGTTGGGAGCAAGCCTGTAAGCGAATTGCAGCGAAAGTTCTTAATCATGCTTTTGCAATTTGGGTTCCTACTTCCTGAAGATTCTGATTTTATAAATTCAGAGGAATACCAGATGTGGGATACCCCTGACTTGTACTTTCATTCACGCTCGCGTCTTGGAAGGACGGATCATGAGTTTGGGGGGGTATTCCCTTACATCGGAACTAAAATCCATTCTCGCCCTGCTCGGAATACGCACTGGGATAGCAAAGAGGTCAGGATTAAACTTCCTGTACCTGTGACGCCCCTTGGTAGCAAGACATCTCTTGATGATGTTATGACCCATCGGCATTCAACACGTTATTTCTCTCAAGGCAATGTCTCTTTAGAACAGTTAGGAGAGTACTTATATCGCTCGGCTCGTGTGACGCGTGTAATTCCAGCTGCATCTGATGTTACAGAAGGAGCTGTGTATGAGACGTCGCATCGACCATACCCTACGGGAGGGGCAGCTTATGAACTAGAGATCTACGTAACTTGTTTGCGGGTGGAAGGTGTAGATACTGGGATATATTGGTACGATCCCTTCTCTCATGAATTAGTAGCAGTCTCTTTAGGGGCGGAAAGCGCAAATCAAGTTTTGTCATCTGCAAGGCGATCTGCAGGCGGAAATGTTAACCCTCAGATAATTTTGACCTTGACCAGCCGCCTTGGCAGGTTGAATTGGAAATACCGGTCGATTGCCTATGCAACGACGCTTAAACATGTTGGTGTTGTTTACCAAACTTTTTATTTAGTGGCTGCTGATATGGGGTTAGGTGCATGTGGTTTAGGTAGTGGAAATTCCGACGAATTCGGAGATTTACTTGGTTTAGATTATCTGAAAGAAACTTCTGTTGGAGACTTTATGCTTGGAGTTGCCGATAGCTGATGCATACAAACAATAGTGAATCTAAAAAACCATCATGGAATATTGTGATTGGGCGAAAAACTTCACTATCGCCGAAGCTTCTAGAAAGTATCTCTGACATAGATGTGCTTGAAGATGCCTGTACAACGTATGCAATAGCAATGAAGAAAGCATTGGCGGTTATAGACGAAAAAATAAAACATTTTTATTCTTCTGTTTCAACATCCTACGATAAAAGTGAGCGCTCAAAACTCATTAAGTCGCAGCGTAAGCTACGTAGGTTATATAACCAAATTAAAATCGGTAATGAAGTAAGGAGTGATTTATATAAAGATGTAGACCTTGGGAACTCTGTGCTAGCGGTTAATATGGCTCGGCTCAAAGTAGTCGATGTGTTCCGCGAACAATTAAATCAACAACATAATGATATAGTACAGATGTTGTGCGAAAATAACCGTGTACTATGTGGTATATCTCGCGCTAGTACAAAATTTGCACGTGAGCTATTGGCCCATCAAGGTAGTTCAAAAAAGGATATAAAGATATATAAGACATCAACTCGTTATTTTCTTCGTTGTTGTTTTAAACCTTCTCCATTTTCGACATTGGGATTAATAGTAGGTTTTGGGGATAAAAAAATAGTAGATAGGACGTGGAGTGTCGAACCCGCTATCTTGACTTGGCTTAGGCGTGAGCTATTTTTAGCCAATAAAGTTAGCTTACCAACTCAAGAGAATCCTATTTTAAAAAATGCTATCGAAGGGTATGATGCTCGTATCGTAACGAGTTATTTGACCACGGCTCAGGGTTTCTTGAGCCGGAGCGATGAAGTGTTCGCCGTTAAAGATTCTTTTACGTCTCAAAAAGATAGTAAAAGTGAAGATATTAGTAATGATCTCAATGAAGTAGAGTTGGGATTAAATACCGTGATTCCGGTTCCTATTATGGAGCTTGAAAACCAGCTAAAGGCTAATAAAGATGGGACAGGGGCGGCTATAGTTGATCGTGTGTGCAGTACTGCTGCTAGTTTATCTTCATATAGTGATAACCCTTACGAGATCATCAGGAAGACTGATGATGTTAGTGATGCAATTAAGTCTGCTGCCATGTGGATGGAAAGGCCGGTTCCTCCGTGGGCAAGTCGACCTGAGAAGCTTATTCATGAAACGGTTCTAAACTCTGGTGAAGAAGATTACCCAGATATCAATAGTGCTATGAATGAGTTAAATTATGAGTTAGGAAAACGCATTTGTTGTTCTCCACGATATCTTCAACTAGTGCAAAACTTTCTAGATTTATATGGGTCTCAAAAACAAGTTGGTTTGTTAGATTTTTGTGCTGAAATTATATTTCGCTCAGATGAAAAGCGATTTTATCATGGACGCTTACATCCTGTTGAGTCAGATGTATATCCTCGAATAGGTGGATCTGTTCCGAGTCCTGTGTCAAGTGTGTTATTACAAGAAATAGGGGGCGGTAACGTTGTGATAAATAGTATGACCCCCTATTGGCTTAATGCGCGTGAACGATGGCTTGCGATTGACGGCGTAAAAAATGACATATCTTTAGATATTAAAGATAATTTGTCCTTCTCATTTCACGAAACAGATATTTATAAGTTTAGTTTTGGGAGTGACTGGAACGGACTACAGCAGATCTACTCAGGGGATAACTCTATGGTAGCAGGGTTACCAGTTGATATGCCTCGCGGGGGTAGTAAATTACAGGATTTTAGGATTCAAGTTAGGGACGGGCAGTTTGAAATTATTGATAATAAGGGTGATATATGTGGTTTAGTGTATGCAGGAGGTATTTCCCCCTGGGCATTAAGCGGGATGGAGCGAGTACTTTGTGAAATATCTAATCCGTGGAGGTTCACATTTGGAGAACGTTTCCGCGCGACCCAAAAGACTGATTATGGCACGTTCTCACAACGCATAGTTGGAAAGAATGTTGTATATGGACGTTCTGCATGGGTATTCAATAGCGATAAATTCCCTCAACCTGCTATGTCGATGACGGGTAAGGACTACCTAGATATAAAAAGTTGGTGGAAATATCATGATTTACCAGATGAAGTGTTTATTTCTGTGATAGATCCATATGGGTTTCGTAAGAAACCTGTGTATTCTCATGTTTCTATTCCTGCTACTGTTCATGCTGCTTTAAGCGGAATACCGCAAGACTGTGCTATCGAGGTGGTAGAGAGTTTGCCGTTTGGGATTGGATCACAACCACGTATTGAATATATGGCATCTTTGCGTCATAAGGGGGTAGGGTAGTTTAATGGAAGCTGTAAAATGGCTTTATATACGGCTTTATGCTCCTCCAGAGGTAAATGTTCTTGAGTGGGCTCACAAAGAATTTTTTGATTATATTTCAAAAAATCAAAAAATTGAGAGTTGGTTTTTTATAAGGTTTTTGACTCCTGGAGGGCCACATTTACGAATTCGTATGAAGGTTTTCAACGGAGTATCACGAGAGAAACTTTTGAACGAAATTCATAACCATGTACCTTTAAAATTTCAAATTATCGTTTTACCGTATATGCCAGAAATTTTTAAATGGAGGGATGAAAAAGGAATTAAAACCTTTGAATCTATGTCTTGTATTGGTTCAGAGCTGGTGCGCAGGAATGGGTATTTGGGTGAAAATGAGGAGTATTTATTGAGTGCATGTTTGACTAGCTTCCAAGAATGTGCATCTGTTATTAAATCTGAAGGCATATCTCCTGTGAGCTTTTTTTATAATTATTCTTGGTATTGGGGGCCAAAAAAAATATCCTCGGAATTTTCTGAGGTAACTTTTGGCTGTAATACTGAAATATTCAGCGAATTTTCTTATAATTTACGTGAGATGCTACAGAGTATTCCTTATAATTATAGGTATAAATTTATCTCTGATATTTTACATTTGCAGCATAATAGGCTTGGTATTCCACCCTATCTTGAGGGGGTAAGCGCAAGGATTATATATCAGATGTATATATCGTAGTCATACATAAACTTTAAGGAGTATTTTGAATATGATAAATTCACCCCTTTCTAGCTCAAGCCCTGTTATCATGCTCGGGGATGTTATAAACTCTGAAAATCAAAAGAAATTGATCGAAGAGGTAAATGTTATTGTGACATCTTCTGCTTCGACACTATCACATTCGAATGAAAATTATAGGGTAAATCTAGATGGAAGTGTGTGTTCCCCCTGCAGTTATACTGAATATCCTTCGGGGCTAATGTTAAAGAAAATCGCTGCTAGTCAAGTTCTGCATGAGGCAGTCCTCGAAGCTTTGGGAGCTACTCGCTTATCAGTCTTGCGATGCAGTTATATTATGTTTAAACGCGGGGATTATAAACAAATTCACCGTGATAAAAGTAAATATGAATATAGTATACTGTTTTGTGTTTTGGGTGGTGTCATGATTGGCTTATGCCCAGATTTGTGTTCAGTTCCTGCATCTGAGGTAAAATATATATCACAGATGGAAGGGAAAAACCCTAATAGGGGTTCTCTTACTCCTCTCTCGATAGATGAATTATTATTGTTTAGGGGCTCTGAGATTCCACATTGGATTCCTCCGTATATATGTACAGAGGGAAGCGTACTGGCATCTATCCGTGTTGCAGTAGACTACGTGTAATTTTCTGTATTAGTATAAAACATCTAAGTTATCTTTTATTAGTTTAGGAGTAAATTATGGTGTATTCTTCGTCTCCGGTGGTGATGCGTGATGTTGTTCAGAAATTTGGTAGTACTACTGTTTTGCATGGTCTTGATCTGACGGTTAATCCTGGTGAGATTGTTGCTCTTTTAGGGCCGAATGGTGCGGGGAAAAGTACTGCGGTCGATATTATTTTGGGTTTGACTAAACCGTATGCTGGGTCGGTTGAGGTTTTTGGGACGACTCCGCAGCGTGCTGTTAAGGCGGGGCGTGTTGCTGCCGTGCAGCAGGATGGTGGTTTGCTTCCTGATTTGACGGTTAAAGAGACCGTGCAATATATGGCGTCTTTGTATGGCAAGCTTAAGAATGTTTCTGCTGTTCTGGCTCAGGCCGGGCTTGAGGGTAATGCTAAGACGCTTGTGCAGAAATGTTCTGGTGGGCAGAAGCAGCGTCTTCGTTTTGCTATTGCGTTGTTGACGGATCCGGATTTTTTGATTCTTGATGAGCCCACGGCTGGTATGGATGTGCAGGGTCGCCGTGATTTTTGGGCGTCGGTGACTCAGTCGGGGGATCATCAGCGTGCTGTTTTGTTTGCGACTCATTATTTGGCTGAGGTTGATGAGTTTGCTGATCGTGTGGTGGTTATTAATCAGGGGCATGTGGTAGCTGATGGGACTCCTGCTGAGATCAGGTCTTATGCGCGGGGTTCTACTTTGCGTGCGACGGTCAATGATGCGTGGTCGTCTGAGCAGGTTGAGGAGCGTCTTGCGGAGCTTCGTGCTCTTGACGGTGTGAGTGCAGTATCGTTGCACGGTATTCGCTTGGAAATCTCTGCTGCTGATGCCGATGTTGTTGCTTCGTATATGCTTGCTGGTGGGTTCGCTAAGAACCTGGAGATCACATCGTCTTCCTTAGATGATGCGTTTGTGTTACTGACCGAGACCGATTCCGAAGGAGAGCGCAAGAATGCCAAATAACACTAGTGCCCAGGCGGCGAGTCTTCCTCAAGTGCGTCCTGTGTGGATTAATAGCACTGTTGTTCTGTTGGAGTTGCGCAGGAAGTTCCGTAATTTGCGGATCTTTTTCCTGGCTATTTTGCTTCCTGTTATTTTCTTCTTTATGATCGCCTACCCGCAGCGGGACAGCCTGGAAGGGTCGGTGAATACCGGGACTTACTATATGATCGGGATTAGCGCCTATGCTGCTATTGTCTCTAGTTCGGCTGTCGGTGCTGCTATTCCGATTGAACGTGTCCAAGGGTGGTCGCGTGCCCTTGCGCTGACACCGTTCCGGCCTTTGGGGTACGTTATTACGAAGGTGCTCTCGTCTATGTTGCTGGGTGCTATCGCTGTTGTGGTGATGATGGTTCTGGGGCTTGTGACGGGTATGCCTTTGGATGCGTGGCAGGCGGCGCAGTCGTCACTCATTATTATTGCTGGCAGTTCTGCTTTTGCTGCGTTTGGTATTTTTGTGGGCTATTTTATGTCTGCTGATAGTGCGCAAACGCTTATTAATCTTATTATCTCTGTGTTCTCTATGTTTGGTGGGTTGCTTTTTTTCCGTTGTCCCATTTTCCTCAGGCGCTTCAGGATATTGCGCATTGGTTGCCGTCGTACGGGTTAGGTGTTTTGGCTCGTTTGCCTGTGGGGGTGGAGTGGGATCCTTGGGCTTTGGTGAACCTGGTGGCGTGGCTGGTGATTTTTTTGTGGCGGGTGCGGCTTGGTGCTTGAGTAAGGATACACACAGGGTCTAGCCTCTGGCCTCTCACTACAGGATAAGACCCGCATCAGATAAGATGAGGATGTGAAACATTAACTAAACCACTACGGGTCTCGGACCGCTCATGATACCGACGAAGAATTAGCGCTCTGACCGAGTACATCACCACAGGCACAGAGTAACCGTTCACGTTCCTGACAATCTAGGCCTAGTAATTAGTGTGAACATCACCATCACTTATGTACGGGAAACATCACTCAAGCGATCCTGCGGTGTATCCTGTTCCTCAACCCACGATTAGCCGTGTCATCACGAAGATTGAGACAACACTGCTGGAGATTCTGCGTCCGGCGGTGCCTTACTCTGCTACAAACCCTGCTAAACACTTGTGATGCTGCCATCATCGACCCCGTTGCTGGTGGGCACCATGACGCCTTTACCTACCGGAGCATGACTTTGACAGGTTCCCCGACCCGAAGGATACCTTAGCGGATAAAGGGTACCAAGGACTAGACCTCATTAGTCCAACCATTACACCCCGGGTGGTGAGGGAGAGTGTCATCTCCCAGATCAAGTGTTGGCGGATCCTCTTATAGGTAGCACAGACCCATCAGCTCCTACCTCAGAATGCTCCAGGTGGTCCGCGGACTAGAATTCTGGTTACAAGATAACCCAAATGAATAACCTTCCTCATGCGTTTGCAGGACCACCTTCTCTATCTGCACGATATTATGGCGAGGAGAAAATCAACCAATCACTCATATAGGTAGCGAAGCGAAGTATTGCTCATCCGCTCACTCTAGTCCCTGCTTGCTCTCAACGTAATTCACTACCAGAGCAAGGCAGACGGGTACTTTCAAATCTTTCACAGACCTCTTGCCTGTTACCAGAGAGTGTTCTCGGTCGTGCACAGGCTGATTTTCTGGCTACAGAAAACCCCAAATGAATAACTTTCTCAGTGGTATATGTATTAATTTCCTGGTTGCGGATAGACTCTCGTGAGTCGGTCAGCAGTGAAAATATAAGATTTTAGTTATAGAGTCAGTAAAGTATTATTTATCTAAATAATTATACATAATAAATCTTGTTTGAATTTAGATATGTGAGAATAATATTTATTTTAAAAAGAAGCCGTGAATTTATGGAATTCGAGCACTGTGGCAGAGTGGGTGCTGAATTTTAGTAACATATGAAAATATTTCAGAATAAAATAATGTTCTTAACTTCTAATATGTATTGTAACTTACTGCAAGACCAACTCTTGAAGTTTACTCATGGATCTTGGTAGCATTAAAACTGTCAGCTATTCGGTTACATTTATTATCTTCAAAAAATGAGTAATTTTGAAGAATGGTGATAACTGTTTAGATGAATAAAGCTGTATTTTCCGGGCTTTGCCCCAGGGAAGAACTTAACGATTTCCTGAATATTTGTCGAATCTCAGTTCAGTCTGAAAGTGATAATAATATTATTAGGAGATGATTTTAAGGTAATCCTAAAATTTTTAGGATAAAAGAAAGGAGATGTATTTATGTCTAAGGATGTCACTCTTTTGGAGGAGATTGCTGAACAGGATCTTGCTCAGATTTCTGCTGGCATGAACCTTTTCGGCGCTGAGGTTGATGATAAGAAAATTGCGAGTTTAATGCTTCCGGTCACGTGCGTTGTTTTGCCGTAGGGATTCCAGCTGGAATATACTGTAATTGTAATATCTTAGGAAAGAGTTATCTGGAATTATAAGAAACCCAAATAAATATTCATTTTGTTAACTTTTTGCATATTACTCCTTTGGTATATTTTAGTTCTGTCTATGGTGTACTGAGGGTCTTTAAAAAATCTAAGAAAGGAAGAGTTTATTCTGAGCAGGGGCTCATCCATGCGAGTGGCGGCAATTTATTAGCTCCCTTAGAGTGGGTGAGGATGTTTCTTATTGCCGACCTTGGGGTAATACACAAATTAAAATTGAGGATAAAACCTTCTGGCTGTAGGAGTTTGTGTCCTTAATAAATATTAAATATAACAATAACATATTGTGTATATAGGTAATTTTCGGTAGATAAGGAGAATATGAGTGTTGATCAGGGAGCTTATTCCTGAGCTGGATGACGAACAGTTCCAGCAATTGGTGTCGAATGTTTCGAATACCTTGTCAGTAGAAAAATTCGGCGCCCGCTCAGGCTCCGAATCTATCGTGCGGTTGTCGGCTCCAGCGTCTATGACGCTGGGGTCGGCTTCCGAGCCTTTTATGTTTCACGCGCTCTTTACAAACCTGATAGGGCATGAACGCGGACGTGTGGGTCAGACCGTTCAAAATTTTGACTACATCAGTACAACTCATCTGGGTAGTCTGACAGACCAGCTCATGAGTGAGCTCACGGAGCGGTTACTCAACTTTTACATGCGCCCCTTGGTGGCTCACATCAAAAAGGTCTCTGCGCAAGGACTTTTACACGGAAAAACCCCTGAAGAACGGTATGAAGACTATTGCCGTCGCTGGTATGAAGATTTTCAGGACGACTTTTATGCCAGTTATCCGCTCCTTCAGCATGTTCATACGACGATCGTGGATCAGTTTTACATAGCAGTTTCGGAGATTTTTGAGCGAGCTCAAACTCATGAGAGCGATATACGAAAACTCCTCGGTGTCACAGATGCTGACCCTCTGAAGCTAGAGTCTCTTGTGCTAGCTGGCGACCATCATAATGGTGGGCGCACCGGCTGTATGCTGGTATTCCAGCAAGGAACTGTAGTGTATAAGCCTCGCAGTGTCGAAGGCGAACAAGCCTACTACAACATCATTCAGAAACTTGCCGCTCATGGTGCCCCCGCCATGCGTGCCGCCCGGGTAATGGTCGGTGACGGGTACGGATTCATGGAATTTATCGAGCGGGAAGAGACCGACTTTTCCTCCAAAGACTTCCTGGAATCTTCCGGTCGACTTGCGGCTTTATTATATGCACTTCAGGGCAAAGACATGCATGAAGAGAATCTTATTCCTTCAGCGGATGGGCCTACTCCTATAGACCTGGAAACTATACTCCACCCCATCTACATCATGTCTGAAGAAGATGAAGAGATTCCTGTTCCTGGAATCTCCTCGCTTAAGGGCACGCGGGATTTCAACCAGCGCACTACTTCCCACTCGTATGAGGCGCAGTGATCCCTCACAAGGGTATGTGGATATTGGGTTTATTCAGGGTAAGCAAGGCACCAATCCTTTTCGCAATATGGCTATTCAACGGCCTTTCCGCGACGATGCAGTAGCCCAGTTCGTTTCCTCGGAAGTACAAACTGAGGAAGCTGATAAAGACGATCAGTCAGATCCCGCTGAAGAAGAGAAACAGCGTATGTCTGAGGCTGCCCGCGCTGATGCTTTCGCTTCTGGGTTCGCTCAGATGTACCGGTGGATTTGTGAGAACCGTCAGATTGTCTTGGAGATCGTCCGTACCGAATGTGCCGGAATAACACTTCGTGCCGTGATACAACCAACGATGTATTATGGCCAACTGATGCGCATGTTGGGCAACCCGGAAGCGCTTGCCTCTAAAGATGTCTTCATGACTATTATGTTTCGGACTGCCGCTTTTGGTCCCAAACGTCCGCTGGAACTCATCGTTGCTGAAGTTGAGTCACTCTGGCAGCTTGATATTCCTTTCTTCAAGCATCGGACAGACTCATCTGAAATCCTCTCTCCTCATGAAAATGCTGCAACTGGAGTGAGCGTTCAAAAAAATGCTCTTGAAGAGACTCTGAGTCACATTACCGATATGAATGAGGCAGATTTAGAGGACCAGCTGAGTCAAATTTGGAATGCTTTCGCATCCCCATATCCGGCTAATACTCTAGTTCCACAACCAGCGGATGCGTGGCGGGGGCGGAACAATCTACAAAGTGAGCAAGATTTTAGTTCCAAAGTTGCAGATTATTTGGTAGCTCGCTTGTATCCCGGCCTTGCAGAGAAGAGCCCTTGGACATGGGTTGCACCGACTCCGGGTACTCAACAGCAGCATACCGGAGCATGGGATACTGCCGTACTGGGGCTAGACTTTTATAGCGGTTCCCTTGGTCCTGCATTATCCTTGGCTCAAGCAGCACATACTCTAGAAAGTGCGGAATATGCTCAAGCCGCGCATCGTGTGTTTGACCCGATAGCGGATGCTGTCTTCTCGGAAGATACGCCACTTGAGCTGCCTGAAGAAATAACCGACAGCGTCTTCTACGGTGAACCCGGTATCGCTTTTGCGCTTGCCGGTGCTGCAGAGTGTTTGAACGATCTTCGTTTGAAGGAAGCCGCCGCTGTGTTAGGGAACCGAACCGCTGAGCGTCTGGCGAAGGCGGAGCACCCGAGCCCGGATTATCTCACCGGGCAGGTAGGCGCAGCAGCTCTGCTGCTGGGATACGACCTCGCGGATGACCGGGAAGCGTTGCTGGGTGTGCTGGATCGGCATGCTCAGGATATTATCGACGGTCGTGTCGAGGAGGAATGGTGGTCTCATAGCGGGTTCGCCCACGGTATTAGCGCCTCCATCTTCGCGTTGAGCCGGTGGAATCAACAGATGCCTTCCCCGGAACGCGCTCAGCACGCGGTCAAGATTCTACTGGATCGCCTGCGTGAATTCGATAACGGGGAAAGCTGGGAATCGCAGATTTCCGGGTGGGGTAGTCGGAACGGTGTGTGGTGCCACGGTACCGCCGGTATTTCCCTAGCCTTGGCGGCGGTACAGGTGTGGATGCCCGAGCTCTCCGCCCGTGCCGATCTTGAGCGTGCTGTACACCATGCCCTGCATGAGGGGACCGGTCGTAACCTGACCTATTGCCACGGTGATATGGGTACTCTGGATATTCTGGAATGGGTGATCGCTCATATTCCCGATATCCCAGATGCCGAGAATCCGGGACGTTCTCGATAACGGGTATAGTACCTCTCTGTTACAGAAAACGTTGGACGATAAATCTGTGCGCTACTCGTTGACCCCATCGTACATGGTGGGTACCTCCGGTGTGCTATCTTGGCTGACTCGCCGTATCGGTGGCACGCGGCTGTATACCCCGATTATTCCCGACTCCACCGAAGCATAAGGCATCAAGTAATGGCTTTTCCTGCTGTTTTGCAGACCGCTCAAACTGAGTGCGGTCTGGGTGTGAGCGCCTCCATCCTGCAGCATTATGGGCGCTATCAGACGGTCTCAGACTTGCGTCTGTCTATGGAACCCGGTCGTGAAGGACTGAACCTATTGCAGGTGAGCAACCTTCTCACCGATGAAGGTATGGAGGTCGGTGCCTATCGGGCAGGCTCGTTGGAGCAACTTCGGGATATCGGTAAGCCGGTGATTCTGCACTGGAATAATTCGCATTATGTGGTGCTGGTGCGGATGCGTCATGACCGGGTGCAGATTATGGATCCTGGGCAGGGTTTGCGAACGATTAGTCTTGAGGAGGCTGAGAGTTCCTTCTCCGGCAGCGTGCTGGTGCCGACTCCGCGGGATGATTTCGAGAAAAAATCCCGGAACGTTTTCAAAGACTGGCAGTTCCATACGTTTTTTACAAAGCAGATGTTCAGCCAGTATGCGCTTTTCATCCTGTTACTTGCGGTCACCTATAGCGTGACCTTTGCGGTACCGATGGTGATTCAGCATGTGGTGGACGCTCAGCTGAGAGGCGAAGAGAATGTTGTGGTCGGCATCACCGCCGGTGTTATTGCCGGTATTGCAGGGTATTACCTGGTATCGATTGCGCGTGCCGCAACGTTGGCGAGTATCGTCTCATCCATTGGGTATAAGCTTCTGGGGGATCTTTTTGCCAGACTTCTCAAGTTGCCGCTGACGTATTTTGCGCTCCGCTCACCGGGCGATATTCTCTACCGGTTGGCGAGCGTGAATATTCTGCGCGATTCCTATCGTCGAACCTGACCGAGTTCGTCATCAATATCGGTACGATGATCGTGATCCTTATCTTTATCGCCCAGCAGTCCGGCGTGGTTCTACTCATTACCTGCGGTGTTCTGTCCGTGTTGGTCGTGATCTGGATTGTAACGGCGCGTCCCACCTCCCAGGCGCTTGATGCGGAATATTCGCATGCCTCTGAAACTCAGGTGATTGAGCTGGATGCCATCAACACTGTGGCGACGATGAAGATGACCGGCTCGGCGACCTCGACCTTTGGTAAGTGGCGTGAAACGTATCTGCGGTCGTTGGCGTCGATGCGCCGTCGCATGGTGCTGCAGCAGGGCGTGTTGGGTTCTGCCGCAGCCGTGGTGCAGCTGGGTGGCCCGCTGATTCTATTGCTGTCTTCGCTGCCGCTGGTTAATAACGGAACGCTGACCCTGGGGCAGGCTATCGCGACCGAGGGCATTTCCGCGCTATTGTTTTCCTCGATCTCTTCGGTGATGTTTGGCATTATGAATATCGCGGCGGTGGATCGTGCCGTTGCCCGAATTACCGATATTCAGCGGTACGAACCCGAACAGGATGAGGGAACCGTTACGGATGTGTTTGATAGCGACATTGAACTAGAGGATGTCAGTTTCACGTATCCGGGTGGTATGGCTCCGGTCCTCTCGGAGGTGTCTCTAACGGTGCCGGAGGAGCAGGATATCGCGATCGTCGGTTCCTCCGGGTCTGGTAAGAGCACGCTTGCTATGTTGTTGTGCTCGCTGTACAGCCCAGTTTCGGGTGCTATTCGTGTGGGCGGAATCGATATTCGTGATTACTCGCTGGATGCTCTGCGTTCCCATATTGGGTATGTGCCTCAACAGCTGCAAACCAGGACAGGCAGCCTGTACGATAACCTCACGGCGGGTCTGGATGACGGGCGTAGCCGTGAGGAGATCGAAGCCAATATCTACGCGATGGGCATCCTGGATTTTGTGAAGGATCTGCCGCTGGGGTTCGACACGATTATGGCTAACGGGGGCGAGAACTTCTCGGGTGGTCAACGTCAACGCATCGCGATTGCTACGGCCTTGTTGCGGTATCCACGGATTTTAGTGCTGGACGAGGCTACCAGTGCGCTCGATACCACAACCGAGCGGCAGGTGACGGAACTCATTGCGCAGTATCAGTGCACGAAGGTCGTGGTGGCGCACAGGCTTTCGACAATTCGCAATGCCCAGCAGATCGTGGTGATGGAACACGGATGTGTGATGCAGGTCGGCTCCCATGAGGAGTTGATTTCGGTGGAAGGTCGGTACCGGGATTTGTACTACCAAGAAGAAAAAGCAGCCACGAGGAGTACGAGTACACATCACCAATAGCCGCATAGACGATTCCTCGTGGTCGACCTCGCGGTTTGGGAAAGTCGTTATGGATATGCGTGGCGGCTTGCACGAGTAAATAACCTGAGCCGTAGAGCAACCGAAAAACGTGGATGATGTCGCACAAGCGTGCTGCCTGGGCGACAGCATCCAAATTTTTTTTGGTGCTTCTTCAAAAACCAGCGCGGCAAGTTCCCCTCAAACCGCATAGTATTTCACCCATAAAGTTTAAATTTCTAAGCAACAATACTCAGATTTCTCAGGGAATTTTTTTAATGATTTTGTTATCTTAAAAATGATACCAAACCGTTACAAAAACTTTTTCAAAATTATTTTTCTAATACAAAAACAAAAGTTACTGTAAATAATGGAATACTTTCCAGGCGCTTTATTTTCTGAGTAAACTAACCTAATCCCTTGAAATTGCAGCCCAAAATCGTAATGATTATTGTTTTGAATCAGGTTTAAAATGCTTGACATCAATATTATTTACCATTTTAAAGAGTGCACAATAAATTTTTGACCCCTAGAGTACATCTTGAAACACGTTTATCAAGTTGTTACTGTAGAGTCACCGATTTCAATAGAGAGAAAACCGACTCTGATAAGGACTTTTGTTCCATGACCTTGCCGCATGATGAGAATAGAAGATATATCTCACCACCCCTATATGTCGCAGCCCGCGACGAAAGTTCATAGTCAATGGAGATGTGAGGTTTTCGTTGCTTGGCACCTGTAGCACGCGCGGCATCCCCACATAATTCAGATGACATAGCCCTGGCAGCCTGTGTCCAATAGCTATGTTTACAGTGCTACAGAAATAAGTAACAAATTTTACAAACTTCCTTTCCTTGAGGCGTTAGCTCGCCGTAAGGAAGGGTAGTGGGTTCAGGCGAATACTGTGGAAAAGCAAACACCTGGAACCCAGTCAGAGAATAGTTTGATGTCTTCAGCATCAAACTAAACACCGATAATACTATTCCTGAACGGATCAGGAATATTTAAGGAGGATAACCATGGCTAAGGATATCACGCTCCTGGAAGAGATCTCGGACCTCGACCTGGACCAGGTTAACAGCAGCGGTCACGGCGGCGGCTACAGCGGTGGCGGCTACAGCGGTGGTGGCAACGGCGGCGGCGGCAACTACTGCGGTAACGGCTGCGGCAACTACAACTTCGGCTTTGGCTTCTGGGGCGGCAGCTCTTCCTAAGTCCGGGGAATAAGTAAATACGATAGATAAGGAGATACCAGGTGTTAATCAGGGAACTTCTTCCTGAACTGGATGATGAGCAATTCCGACGCCTAGAAACGTATGTATCTAGCACTTCGTTGTTAGAACGTTTGGGTACCGCATCCAATACTCCCGACTCCGAGTCTATCGTACGGTTGTCGGCTCCGGTGCTCAAAGCACTGGGGCCGACGGCCGAACCCTCCATGTTTCACGCACTCATCGCCCAGCTTGCCGAGGGTGAGCGTGACAATGTTGAACGTGCTGTTGCCGCATCGGGCTACGCCGCACTGTCGCGGCTTCCCCTCCTAGCTGGCCAGTTTGTGGAGAACCTGGCCGCGCGTTTAACTAATTTCTACCTCAGACCGCTGGTTGCGCACATCAAAAAGATCTCTTCGCAGGGGCTTCTGCACGGCGACACCCCCGAAGAACGGTATGAAGACTACTGCCGACGTTGGGGTGAAGAGTTTAGTGATGATTTTTATGCAAGCTACCCGCTTCTGCCCGGTGTTCACGGCAGGACTATTGAGCAGTTTCATGCGATGATTGCCGAGATTTGAGCGTGTGAGCGCTCGTGAAGATGATATTCGCGAGCTTCTTAACGTCAAAGATGACGAACCCCTCAAACTCGAATCCTTCGGTCTGCCCAGAACTCGTTACGGCGGCGGACGCGCCGGTTGCCTTCTCGAATTTACCCAGGGCGTGGTGGTCTACAAATCCCGCAATGTTGAAGGCGAATGGGTCTTCTGGAAAATCGTTCAAGACCTCGCCGCGCAGGGGGGCGCCTTCGATGCGTGCAGCCCGCGTGATTCGGGGTGACGGCTATGGCTTCATGGAGTTTATTAAACGTGAAGACGCAGACTTTTATGCCGAAGACTTCCTTGGGGCTTGCGGGCGGCTGGCGGCTTGCTCTACACCCTGCAGGCTAAAGACCTGCACGCCAAGAATTTGATACCCCTGCGCACAGAACCCGTTCCGATTGACCTTGAAACGATCCTCCACCCCGTACATATTTTGACGGAGGATATTCAGAGTCCTCCCGAAGGCAGCGTTTACCTGCGCTGGCTGCGCGGAATAGCATGCAGTGCATTTCTGCCTACCCGCCGTACACGCCGCGATATCTCGCTAGGGTTCCGCGACGTAGGCTTCCTACACGGCGAACAGGGGACGAACCCCTTCCACGAGGTAACCGTCGCAAATCCCTTCCGTGACGATGCTGTGGCACGCATCAACCGTGAACCCAGCCCAGAGAACCCGACCACGGAAGACACAGATCGCGCCGAAGAAGCTAACGCCAGCACCCCGGAGGATCGGCGTATCTCTGAGGCAGCCCGCGCCCGCGCCTTCGCACGCGGATTCACGCAGATGTACCGGTGGGTTTGCGAGCACCGCGAAATCATGACCGAGGTGGTCCGCACGAATTGTTCTGGGCTGACGCTGCGTGCCCTGCTGCAATCCACCAGGTACTACACCCGAATCCTCAAAATGCTCAGCAGCCCGGAAGCGCTGGCCTCCGAAAAAGTCTTCGCCACGATCGCGCTGCGTGCCGCAACACTGAGCAATAACCGTCCCCTTGAGATGATCGGGGCCGAAGTAGAAGCCCTCTGGCGGTTCGACATCCCCTTCTTCATGCATCGCACAGATGGCTCCGAGATCATATCTTTCGACGGGCACGCTATAGGACTGACCATCGACAGCAGCGCGCTCGATGAAACCCTGGAGCATATTGCCGCTCTCGGTGAAGACGACCTTGAAGAGCAGATGCAGCAGATCTGGTCAGCCTTCGTATCACCCTACCCGCCGGATCGCATACTCGCGGACGCATCGGCAGAGCTACTGTCAAACAGGCAGAGTGTGCAGCATGAACGAGAACTCTGCGAGAGCATTGCCGACCGGCTAACAGCGACGAACCACCCGGGCGGCAGAGAGGAAGACGCCTGGACCTGGCTGGCACCCACCCCCGGCCTGTGGCAGCAGCACCTTAGCGTATGGAACACCGAAGTCCTCGGCATAGACCTTTACACCGGCTCAACCGGGGCTGCACTCGCCCTCACCCAGACCGCACGGATGCTCGAAAAACCGGAATACACGCAGACGGCCCGCCGGGTACTGGACCCCATCGCACAAGACGTCTTCGCTGACAGGCTATTCAGCATTCCCCCCGAAACCTGCGACGGCATATCCTGCGGCGAAACAGGCATCGCCTTCGCGCTCGCCGCCGCCGCAGAAAACCTTCAGGATACCCGTTTTGCTGAGGCAGCCGTCAAGATTGGCGACCGCACCGCCGCACGCCTAGCGCAGGTTGAGCATCCCATGCCCGGGTACCTGGACCACCAGGTAGGGGCTGCCGCCCTGCTCCTGGGTTATAACCTCGCCACCGACCGCGCCTCCCTGCTGGCGGTATTAGACAGGCACGCCCAAGACATTATCGCCGGTATGGCAGAAGAAAACTGGTGGCACCGCAGTGGATTCGCCTACGGAATCAGCGGATCAATCTTCGCGCTCGCCCGCTGGAACCGCCAGATGCCCTCACCCGAACGTGCTCGCGAAGCCGTCGAAATTCTTCTGCGCCGCCTCAACGACTTCAACACCGGGGACGAATGGCGAGCCCAGCTCACCGAGCATGACAGCGGCGAAGAGCATGCCAGCGGCACCTGGTGTTCCGGCAGCGCGGGCATCGCCCTCGCGTTCGCGGCACTGCATCTGTGGATGCCCGACCTCGCCAGCCGCGCCGACCTCGACCGCGCGGTACAGCATGCGTTCCGCACCGGAACCCGAAGCAACCTCACCCTATGCCACGGCGACTTCGGCACCCTGGATGTACTCGCCTGGATAGCCGACCGAATTCCCCGACGTGCCGTGTGCAGAGGCTATCCGGGATGCCATCGAGAACGGTTACAGCGCATCGGATATTCGGGCAGTCCTCGACGATAAATCCGTGCGCTACTCGCTGACTCCCTCGTTCATGGTCGGCACCTCCGGCGTGCTGTCCTGGCTGGCTCGCCGAGCAGACAATGCTCGCCCGTACAGCCCTCTTATCCCCGAGCCGTTCGAGGTTCGATAGTATGGGTTTTCCTGCTGTTCTTCAGGCGGCGAAGACCGAATGCGGGCTGGGCGTGGGGGCGTCCGTCCTGCAGCACTACGGGCGCTATCAGACTATTTCAGACCTTCGCCTGATTGCCGAACCCGGTCGTGAGGGTCTCTCGATGCGCCAAGTGCGAGACCTTCTCGTTGAGGAGGGTATGGAGGTCAAAGCCTTCAGGGCGCCCTCTCTCGAACATCTTCGAGATATTGGCAAGCCGGTCATTCTGCACTGGAATAACTCCCACTACGTGGTTTTGGTGCGCATCCGTAAGGATCGCGTGCATATTATGGACCCCTCCACGGGAATGCGGGTGATGGACCTTCAGGAGGCTGAAGAGTCTTTTTCCGGCAGTATTCTGGTGCCGTCCCCGCGGAGCGATTTCAAGAAGAAATCCCGCAGCGTTTTTCAAGATTGGCAGCTGGGCACCTTCTTCACGAAGAAAATGTTCGGCCAGTACGCGCTGTTCCTGCTGCTTCTCATCATCACCTACAGCGTTACCTTTGCTGTGCCTATGGTGATCCAAACCGTGGTGGATGCGCAGCTCAGGGGTGCAAGAAACACCGTCGTGGAAACAACGGTCGGTGTGGTAGTCGGTGTTATTGGCTACTACCTGGTTTCCATTGCGCGTGCCGCAACGCTGGCGAGTATCGTCTCGTCCATCGGATATAAGCTCTTGGGCAATATGTTCGACAGGCTGCTGAGGCTGCCACTGACCTATTTCGCGCTGCGTTCCCCGGGCGATATTCTCTACCGCCTCTCAAGCGTGACACGCTGCGCAACTTCCTGTCTACAAGCCTGACCGAGTTCGTGATTAACATCGGCACGATGATTGTGATTCTCATCTTTATCGCCCAGCAATCGAGCCAGGTTTTGATAATCACCTTCGTGGTTCTTGCCGTGCTGATGCTGATCTGGTTCGTTACGGCACGCCCCACCTCCCAGGCACTCGACGCCGAGTATGCGCACGCCTCCGAAGCGCAGGTGGTTGAGCTTGACGCTATTAACACCATTGCAGCCATGAAGATGACGGGTTCTTCAACGCCCACCTATAACACCTGGCGCGAAGCCTATATGCAGTCGTTGGCGTCGATGCGCCGCCGCATGGTGCTGCAGCAGGGTGTGCTCGGGTCTGCCGCATCCGTGGTGCAGTTGGGCGGTCCTCTGATTCTGTTGTTGGCGTCGATACCGCTGGTGAATGATGGAACGCTCACGCTCGGTCAGGCTATTGCGACCGAAGGTATTTCTGCGCTGCTGTTTTCGTCGGTCGCTTCGACGATGTTTGGCATTATGAGCATTATCGCGGTGGACCGTGCGGTTGCGCGTATCGTGGATATTCAGCGCTATGAACCGGAGAAGAGCACGGGATCTGTCACCGATATTGCTGACGGTGACCTTGACCTTGAGAACGTGAATTTTACGTATCCGGGCGGTAATAAACCTGTGCTGACGGATATCTCGCTGCGCGTGCCGGAGGGCCACGATGTTGCTCTCGTGGGTTCGTCAGGTTCGGGTAAGAGTACCTTGGCTAAGCTGTTATGTTCGTTATACAGCCCGGTTTCCGGCACGATTCGTGTGGGCGGAATCGATGTTAAAGATTATTCTTTGGACGAGTTACGTTCCCATATCGGGTATGTGCCGCAGCAGCTGCAAACCAGGTCGGGAAGTCTCTACGATAACCTCACAGCAGGCCTAGATGACGGGCGCAGCCGTGAAGAAATCGAGGAGAGTATTCTTGCGATGGGCATCCTGGATTTTGTGAAGGATTTGCCGATGGGCTTCGATACGATCATGGCGAGCGGCGGCGAGAACTTCTCGGGCGGTCAGCGCCAGCGCATCGCGATTGTCACGGCTCTGCTGCGGTACCCGCGTATTTTGGTGTTGGATGAGGCGACTAGTGCGCTCGATACCGCGACTGAGCGGCAGGTGACGGAGCTGATTGCGCAGTATCAGTGCACGAAGGTTGTGGTGGCGCACAGGCTTTCGACGGTGCGCAATGCCGAGAATATCGTGGTTATGGAGGACGGGCGCATTATTCAGAGCGGACGCCACGATGACCTGATGATGGTTGAGGGGCCGTTACCGGGAGCTTTATTCTCAAGAGGAACAGAGCAGCCAGGCGGGGTACATTTGGGCGCAGTGGCCCCCACGAAGGTTTCTCGCCACGGCTTCGGTTTGGGAATGTTCACCTCGTAGCTCACGACTCTGTTGGATGCGCGGTGCACGTGGGCGTTCTGCAAGTGTTTGGCAACCGGCATAACAACTTCGGGAGCGATGGTTTGCAGCGGGAACAGGGTTCCTCTGGGTCGTTAACCTCGCCAGCTTCGGAATTGTATCCTCGCGCACTCGGCATAACGTCCCTCAGCGGCTGAAAACTATCGCTTTCACTTCTCGCTTCTACGCCATTTCCTCATACATGACTTCCCAAGCGGTGCCGAACCGGTCGATGCAACGTCCGTCGTAGGCTTCCCACACCTGCTTCTCAAGCGGGTAAAGTACGGTTCCGCCCTCTGAAAGCGCTGCAAAAAAACACGATCCGCATCGGGTACAGAATCAGCCGAATAGACCAGAAAACTTGCTGGTGCGCCTTCGGGTGCTTCCTCATGCATAACATCCGAGCCCATGAGAGTTATGTTATTAAACTTTTATAGCGGTGTGGGCGATCTTCTCACCCCATTCTTCCTTGTACATCCCAGCGCTCTTGAGTGCGTCTGCCATGTCCTGGTAGCGGATAAGGCCATCTCGCTGCGCCCCGAAAAAGCTTCTCATAGAAGTCGAAAGCTTCACGGGTGGTTCCGTGGTGGTTTGAAAGATAAACATTGATCTGTGCCATGTGAAATTCTCCTAGTAGATTGGTGGAGGCAATAATTTCACGGTAGCAAAGCCACACTATCTTTGCTTATCTTCAATTGCGCACTTATTGACTCTTGCGGGGTGACGGCAGGTAACGTGCCAGCAACGCCGGAAAAATTCATGGTGATAGGCGGGTCTTCGGGCAGAGGCATGCGCATTGTCAGATGAACTGGGTCAGGTGTTGTTGCCGCATCAAAAGTTATTGAGGAATCTGCCTTAGCGCGGTAATTCTGGCTCAGTGCCTTTAGCGGGTGCGCCCCGAAACGCACCTCGCACGCCAGCAGGTAGTAGGTTCCGGGTGGAATATTCGTGAAGGTGTGTTCCACAGAACCAACCGCCGCCACCCCAATAACCGGCTCTCCCTTTAGGAATCGCGGTAGGAAACAGCCCCATAAACGTAATATCGCTGCGGTAGCCTGGCGGATACACTGCGCACACCGTTAGCCGATGCGGTGTTGTAACGGCGCTTTGACGGTGTACAAACTGGGCGTTATAACCACGTAGCCCTGAGAGTAGGTCTTTGAGCATTGAGAGACTCCCGTAGATATTCGCGAGGTGAGCTACCCGTATGCTGTTTGAAGGTGCGGGAGAAGGACGTTAAGCTACTGTACCCGGCAGTAATGGCGCTAGCTGTTACAGTACTAACGGGCGAGGAACGGTCCAGAAGCCTCTCAATACTGCACTGAATTTTCAACGCCTCAACATATTGCTTAATGGTGTAGCCCCTCACTTGTCTAAAACGGCGTGAGAGATGGTATGGGCTGTAACCGCAGGCTTTAGCAATGTTGGCAAGAGTCGGCTTATCTTCAGCATGCTGACGAATGTAATGTGTGATCTTGGTGGTATCCATAAGACTTCTGGGAGCGTGCATAAAATCTGGAGGTTCATATATGAGGCTAATAAAGGGGAAGGACTATCCTGTGGCTACTACAAAGCCGCGCCTGCCGCCGATGTAGTGGGAGAGTACCATGAATGATCCGAGCGTGACGTCATGGAATGCTTCGTCCATGATGTCAATAATATAACCGTATTTAACTCCGAGTCCGGGGCGGGTTATCTTTGCTACCACTTGATCTTCTCGGTGAATCTCGAACCCTTTGACCCATGCGCTTCCATCCATGATGAACTCCGCATCGAAGGTTTTAACGCTGAATTTTGGGCGGAAGGGCTTCCAATCCGTGTATTTCACGGTAGCTGCGGTGCTACCATCTGCGGACTCGATGGTGTAGGTGTGTTTTATGTCGGGTTCGCGGTGTACCGTAATGACTTTTTCTTCGGTATCTGCCTTAGTGAAGACGACGCTTTTTCCACCGAGACGGAGCCTGCCGTCGGTTTCATAGACTGGTTTGAAATCAGTGTTGAGGATGTTGTACCGGTATTCGGGGTTAGCCATCTTTGACTTGGCGTAGAAAGTAGTCATGGGTTGTGTCTTTTCGTAGAAAAATTAGTGTCCTGGGGCTTATTTTTTCTGCGCGGAAGATTTCTTGTGTTCGCGGTACATCATCCAGAACCCGCAGACGATAAGAACCGCGCCGAGTATAAAAGAAGTCGTGAGATCGAGCGGTAATATACGACCGTCACCAATACGGGGTAGCGCTAAAACGAAAGTTGCTAGGGCAAAGACCCAGAGCGAAGACGGAATTTCTTTACGTTTTGGATGTTTATCCGGGTGATCATTATGCGCCATGTTCGCTCTTCTCATAGGGTTTGCCGACTAGGGGGTATGACATGTTGAGAGAATACGCTCACTATCACATTATACTGTTCAAATTTATAGAGAACAAGCAATTTATGCATCATTTATATTCATTGTTGTGCATAAAATATGTTCATTTACCGACTGTTTATAAAGATATATAGTAGGGTTTACGCAGCATATTCGTGATGTTATTGTGGGTCAAATAGATTTAAAACCTTTTATTAGATTCTTGTACGTTTATGAATAAGCACAGGTGGTTTTTAGTGAAGGCAGCTTATCCTGGTGCAAGGTTTGCCGTCCTTGGGGTGTTACTTGCATTATGTCGCTGGGATATTGCGGCGATGTTAGCAGCACAAAAAGATTCATCTTCAAACGTAGACTGATAAGGAATGTGGTATACGAATGCATGAAGAGTATGGCACGGAATATGCAATCGAGATGGTGGATGCGTGGAAAGTCTATAAGACACCGGGTGGCACCGTGGAAGCTCTGCGAGGAATCAATCTAGCGCTTGAGCTAGGCATGATTCATGTTTTGCTGGGACCAAACGGGTCTGGTAAGACAACTTCCCTGGAAACTGCAGTGGGGCTTAGGTCTTTAACCCGTGGAACTGTTCGGACATTGGGAGTTAACCCAAAGAAGGCGGACAGGGAAATACACTCGCGGGTGGCAATCCAGCCTCAGGAAGTAAAAGTCTTCGAATATTTGCGGGTAGGGGAGATACTTCGTTTGTGGGCATCGTTTTACCCGGATTCCCGTGCTTCCACCGGGAGTATTTTTGGAGTCTCTAGAACTCGACCATTTGGTTAAAAAGGCAAGTTACCAAACTGTCAGGAGGACAACGACAGCGTTTGAACGTGGCTTTGGCTATGGTGAGTCAGCCTGAACTGTTAATTCTTGACGAGCCCTCAACTGGACTGGACCCACGGGCACGGCAACAGCTATGGAGTGTTCTGAAAGAGTGGGGTGAAGAAGGAACAACTATTGTGCTATCAACGCACTCTATGGAAGAAGCACATGCGCTTGCTCAGTCTGTCGCAATTATTGATAAGGGAGAGTGCGTGCAAAGCGGAAGTCCAGAACAACTCATTGAGCACTTCTGCGGTGGTCCCTATGTGAGTTTTGAACTCATATCTCCCTTAGATACTGAGGAAGAGAGGATACTGCGAGAGTTTGGAAAGATAACTGTAGATTCAAAGGGGAGCTATGGCGGTTTCATCCGCCCAAACCGATGATGTATTGGCATTCTTATCGCGTACTGGAAAGGCTAAAGGAATTCAGGTTCAGCATCCTACTTTAGGGAGACGCGTATTTTGCTGCAACTGGCACAAATATTGTTGATAGTGTGAACATTTCGGAAGGAGCTTAATCATGAGCCTCGCTGCCACTACAACTCATCAGTACTCCAAAAATACCCAAACCACTCAACTTCTCTTAACACATTGGCGCGAGATGTCGCGTAATGCATCTAACTTTTACTTTACGATGCTTTTCCCATTTATTATGTTCGGCATGTTTTTAGGAATGGGGAAGATTCTTAAAGACGCCATGAGCGGCTCAGGCTTTGACTTTTCAATAATGACTGTTCCTATGGGGCTGTGCTTGGCCCTCACCGGAACGTGTATGACTCTCACTGCTACGCCCATTTCAGATTATCGTCAGCATGGGACTCTTCGGGTTCTTGGAACCACACCGGTTTCGCGTACTACATTCATTTTGACTCACCTGTTGGTGCGTCTGGTGGTTGCTGTCGTTCTCAGCGTGGGAATTATCTTGGTAGGGCTTATTTTTGGTGTTACCGATATAGAAGCATTGGGGCGAGCCGTTCTCGTGATTGTACCCTCCTGCATGCTTTTCCTGGGTTTGGGGTATATCCTAGGTTCGCTTATAAATAGCGGACAGGTAGCGGCTAATATAACAACGTTGATCCAGATGATTATTCTTTTTACATCTGGCGTTGGGGTCCCCTTTTACCATTCTTCCCGACAACGTACTTAAAGTTCTAGATTGGGTTCCCACCACGTATTTTGGTGATTTGTTGTTCTGGGTATCCGGCAGCTCCGCACAAAGGTATAGTTTGGGTCTTGACTTTTGCAGTCGTAGGAGGATCAGCCGTTATCGCTGTACTCGCAGCAATTTTATCTTCAAATGGGATGCAGGTGACTAATCAGATATACACAATTGTGAAGGTTCGTTCGTGTGGTTCGT